>JACCDL010011621.1_pt1 | contig 38622 bp, 55 predicted proteins | sample 7441931 | NCBI WGS metagenome assembly JACCDL01 (sample SAMN15323437, study PRJNA562643) | freshwater metagenome | isolation source: river surface water | place: USA:Blue River Watershed | collected 2017-08-16
AGGCGGGCCTCCACGCTGTCGACCGCGGGGGCGGCGACGGCCGGGCGCGCGGTGCTGACGGTGGGGAACCCGAAGTCCATCACGAACTCGTCGCCGTCAGCATCGAGCGCGAGGACCGGGGAGACAGGAGCGGTGGGGGCGGTGCGGCTGGACATGCAAGGACTGTATGATGCCGCGGCCCGCCTGTCAAGTGCCTTGCGAATCTTTTATCAGCCGCATTTGGCGAGCCAGGCGTAGAACCCCTGCACGTCGTCGCCCTGCTCACAATAGCCCCCGGGCGCCGTAGCTGCGCAGGCCGGAGGCGGGTCGGCGGAGCAGAAGTTTTTGACCGCGGCCGCCTCGGGGGTACAGGGGCAGTCGCTGGCGCACTCGGGCGCGGTGTAGCAGTCGCCGAAACACCAGGCCTCCTCCGGCGTGGCCCAGCACGGCGCCCGCTCCGAGGCCTCGCACACCCCGTCGCCGCAGACCGCTGGGGGTCCGCCGCTGGTCGATGACCCGCCGGTGCTGCCGCCCTCACCCGTCGAGCTCGACGATCCCCCGGGCGCCTCGCCGGTGCTCGAGCCGCTCGAGCTGTCGCCCTCGCCGGTGCTCGAGCCGCCCGACCCGCTCGAGCTGTCCTCGCCGGGCAGGTCCGGCAACGGCTCCTGCACCCCCAGATCGAGCCGCATCGCCTCGCCCGTGCTGCCCCCGGTGCTCGTCCCGGACTCGATGCCGGGGACCCATGCAGGCCCGCCCGCTGGCCTTGCAGACGCACGATCACAACCCGGCGACGCGCACAGCGTCACCACGACGATCCATCCACGCATTGAGACACCCTCCGAACGGACACTGTCCCATGAACGGCCCGCGGCGTCAAGCATCACGCGATGCGTTTGCCGACATCGACGAGCCCGCACGCTGCCCGTATCCTCCTCGCGTGATCGGGCTCCCGTCGCTCGTCGAAATGCGCGCCGCGCAGGCGAAGATCGCCGTGTGGGGCCCCGGCGCCCGCGTCTTCGGCCTCATGTGGTGTCAGGGCTGCGCCAGCAATCGCCCCTTCGTCTCGAGCGACGCGCACTGCAAGCACATCACCATGGCCGAGTGCGAGGCTTGCGGCTTCGTCTACGGCACCTACGACGAGCCGACCATCAACCGCGGCGTCGTGGGGCCCGACGGCGCCGTCGTCCACCTGATCAAGCCCGGGCGCAAGGGCGTGCACGTGATCAGCGATGAGGTCGCAGCGCAGGCCGCCGCCGCTTGGCGCTCACGGCTCGAGCCCCGGGCTGGCGACGCCCCGCCCCCGCGGCCTGTCCCTGTGATGCCCGACGAGGGCCATGGCGACGAGGGCAGCATCGTCAACAGCTACAAGCGAAACGGCGCCCGATGACATACCGACTCCCGACACGTCCCCCGACCGCCGCGGCCCTCATCGACGCGTGGAAGTCGACCTCACCGAGTTACTTCCACGAGCCAGTACTGGCCGACCCCGCGGGCGCCGGCCAGATCTACCGCGCGGTCGCGGGCATGCTCGAGTACCTGGCCACGCGCACCTACAAGGCGCAGCAGGCCCGCTTCCACATCAGCCACAGCACCGCGGGCGCCGCATCGGCGCAGGGCTGGCGCTACGCCAGGATGCGGGTGCTCGTCCGCCGCAGCCAGGCCCTGAACGACCCCCGCACCGTCGAGGCCGGGGCCATGGAACTGTCGGCGCTCGGCGGCCGCGTCTACCGCAACGAGTTCCTCGTCGAGTGGCCGAAGGGCCTCGCCCAGCAGCGGGTGATCTTCCGCTGCGATGTCCCCGGCTCCGTCGGCGACCTCGAGTTCGTCGCCTCGCCGAACGGCAAGCTCGAGGACGACGACGGCAAGCCCGACCCCTACTACATCCGCCACTCGGACCTGTCGCGCGGGCGCGCCTCGCCCGGCGCGACGCTCGTCGCTCCGCTGCAGCTGTCGGGCCGGACCGTGATCCGCGACTCCGGGATCCCTGATCAGTTCCTGGCGACCGACCGCAAGCTGTACGTCCAGATCATCGGCGCGGCCAACCCCGAGAACATCGGCCGCACGCTCCGGGTCCTCCGCTTCGAGTCGCCCGGCGTCGAGCTGCCGCCGGTCAGCGACCTCTACCCGCACGAGATCACCGTCGACGACAAGCCGGAGCCCGCGAATCTGGTCGCCTGCCTCGTCGACGACGGCGGCGTGTTCCTCGACTACACCGCGCAGGCCGCGGACGATGTCGCCGCGGACGTCCTGATCCTCCCGCAGTCGCCGGTGCTGAACGACGCGGCGTACTTCGGGGCGCCCAAGAAGTTCGGCTACTTGACGATCGCCATGGCGGTGGCCGGCGTCGGGATCTGGTCGGTCGTCTGGGAGTACTGGAACGGCGTCGCCTGGGCCCCCTTCCCCGCCGCCTCGGCGCTCATCGATGGCACGGCAGGCTTCACGCTCGTGGGCGCGATGGAGGTCAGCGTCGCGGTCCTCCCGGCCGACTGGGCCACAACCACCGTCAACGGGACTGAGGCGTGGTACTGGCGCGCCCGCGTCGACTTCTCGCTGGGCGGCATCACCCAGGCCGCAGCGAGCCGCGTCCGGGCCTTCGTCCCCAACCTGCTGAACGCCGTCGGCGAGGACGGCACGATCACGTGGTCGATCCTCGACTGGAAGGACATGGGCTTCGACCTCGTGGACATCCCGGTCCCCGCCGGCGGCGTCGACGACTCCCTTTCGATCCTGGCCTACGAGCGCGGGGCGACCCCGCAGAGCGGCGAGGCGGAGGAGAGCTTTGCCGCTCGCATCGCCGCGCTCGAGGACGCCGTGTCGCCGCGGGCGATCCAGCGGGCCGTCGACCGGCAGCTCGCGCCCATCGGCCTGTCCGGCGTCGCCATCGATCAGCAGAACGGCATGGACGGACTGTTCTGCGACCTGGACGCGCTCGACTACTACGAGCCCGGCGACGCCTTCCCGCTCAACAAGCAGAAGCTCGTCTGGACCGACAACATGTCCTACGGGTGGTTCCTCGTGCTCGTCCCGGACCTTGCGGTCGGCGAGTGGGGCATGTCCTTGGACATCGGCCCCGCGATCTTCATCGGGGACAAGCAGGTCTGGCTCGGCCCGGCGGCGGAGAGCGCCTTCCTGGACGGCAAGGCCAACGCCGGCACCCCGAGCGCGGACGGCATCTACAAGAGCATCTACGACCAGGTGGACATCATCAGGGCCGGGTATGTCGGATTCACCATGTTCAAGGACCCGGTGTTGAACACCCCGGCCTGCTGAGCGTCTCCATGATCGATCCGGTTCCCGCCGGGCACTCAGGAGTCCATGCGTCCGACCACCCCCTATACCCTCCTCCTCGCCGCCCTCTATCACGAGTCCGGCCGCACATCCGTCGCCGCCGGTGACACCCTCGCCCACGCCGTCGGGCAGGCCAAGCCCTTCACGGAGTTCGGCGCGCTCAGCGAGGACGCCCGCGACGGGCGCCTCCTGACCGCCATGAACCTCGAGCAGCGCGTCCAGTTCACAGGATTCACGAGCCGCGACCCGAGCGCGATCGGACCGCTGATCAGGCTGCGGATCTGGGCGCTGGCTCGCATCATCCACGACGCGGAGCGAGAGGCGATCGAGCTCGGGAAGGTGGTCGTCAAGCTCGACCCGCCGCGGGCCTGGATCCCGTTCGAGCAACTCCCCGAGGCCGCCCAGCATGGGCGTCTGCGGCAGGCCGCGTTCTTCCTCGCCCGCTTCGATGTCGTCCTGACCTGAGCCCGCAGCAGCATCCAACCCGGCCCCGCCAGCTTCCGCTCGCGGGGCCGGCCTCATTCGGTGGGCCAGGGCTGAAGCAGGCTCGGCGGCTGTGATACCGTCTGCGCCATGGCCGGCACCCAGAGTCGTTACGAGTGGCAGTTCAAGCAGCGCCTCACCAGCGGGGGGCTGAACACGCAGACCAACTACCTCGCGCGCAACACCAGCGAGGTGCTCCGGGGGTCGCACGGCACAGACCAGGAGACCGCGGGGCAGTCGGGCATTTTGAAGGGCTTCCTCGCCTCCGTCATCCCCGGCACCCTGCGCGTCACCGTCAGCGCCGGCATCGGCCAGCTGTTCGACGACTCGATCACCGAGCCCGACTCCAAGGCGCAGTGGCTCGAGCTGCGCGCCAGCGCCGAGGTCACCCACAACCCGGGCCAGGCCATCCGCGACCGCTGGGACGTGATCGAGGTGCAGCCCGCGGCCGTCTCGGGTACCGCCGAGATCATCGACTTTTTCAACCCGGCCGACAACACGTTCACCCCGAGCGTCGTCGTCGTGCAGAAGATCAGCGAGGCGGTGCTGCAGGTCCGCGAGGGCACTCCCGCGTTGCACCCGAAGCTCCCCGCCGGCACGCCCGGGTGGATCCCGATCGCCTACGTCTTCGTCGAGAAGGCCGTCATCGAGCTCGACCCCGACCGAGTCATGTACTGCCGGCCGATCCTGACGCCGCGCGTGGGCGTGACGCCCGACAACGCGTTCAACGTCAACGCGCCATACATGCAGAACCGCGGCGTCTCGGGCGGCGGCTGGGACATCCCGGCTGCGGCCCTCGACGGCACCCTCGCGGTGACGATGAACGGGCTGTTCCCCAACGGACTCCCGTTCCACCTGCCGCGGGGGACCAACGTCAGCCTCAGCGCCTCCGGCAACTACGTCGGAGGCGGTCTGCCCGTGGTGAGCCAGACGCTCTACGCCTACGTCGCGCCGCCACCGTACCCCGCCGGTTACGATGCCTCGCTGGCGCCGCGCGAGTGCTACATCGTCGACAGCTACACCACGCCGGACCTCGCGGCGACGATCCCGGTGGGGTCTCGCGGGTGCATCGTCGTCGTCGCAGGCAGCGGCGTCACGCCCGGCGCTGGCCCGCTCGGCCTCCCCGGTTCGCCGGCCGCGACCTACGGGATCGTCGATAACTTCTGGGGCTCGGTGAACATCACCCGCGCGCAGATGGTGTACCTCGGCGCGGCGTACTTCGAGAACACCCTGCCCTCGATCGTCGTCCAGCGCGTCGACGGCGGCTGCTGGGTCGTCACCAAGCGCAAGACGGGCAAGGTCTTCGGCGGCGCCCTCCCGATCGCCGCGCCGACCACGTACAACATGTGGACGAAGTTCTCCGGCGCCCCCGACATGGGCCTCCCGGAGACGGCTCGGCGCCTGTCGCTGGTCGTCGAGGCGGGCCTGCTGACCGGCGGCGATCTGTGGGTCTCCCTGAGTGACGACTGGTCCGAGGGTGCCGATGGTCTGGTCGGCATGGGCATCGCCAACACCTCCGCCGGGACGCACATCATGGGGCAGACCGTCGAAGTGCTGGCCAGCGACACCGGCGAGGTCGCCATCACCGCCGGTATCATCCAGGGCGCCAGCGCCGACTCGGCGCGGCTCCTCGTCCGCGCCTACAACGATCAGGTGCTGGCCTCGCGCTAGACCTCTTGCGGGTCGCAGCTGGCGAGCAGCGTGCCCCGCGGGACCTCGCGCCAGTCGTCGGCGGTCGTCACCCGGACGGCGCGGCCGGGGATGGCCGGCGTCGCCGGCACCACATCGAGCGGGACCTGCACGCCGTCCTGCGGCACGCCATCGAGGCGCAGCCGCAGGGTGTAGAAGTCCATCGCCGGATCGCCGGGCAGGAGGATGGACACGCCGCCGAAGTCCGCGGCGAGGCCGTCCGGGCCGCCATAGACGACGCACCCGCCCGCGGCTCCGATGAACAGGTTCTCGTCGACCAGGCCCTCTCCCGAGTGCGAGACCACCTCGAGCGTCAGGTGGCCCACGCAGCCGCGCGAGTCAACCTGTACGCGCCGCTTGCTCGCCTCCCCGTTCATCGAGGCCTCGATCAGCCTGGCGCAGGCGGCCGGGCATGCGATCGTCTCGCCGTCGTCGCTCAGGCAGCAGTCGGTCGCGCCCGGCGTCGCGCACCCTTGATTCTGGCACAGCGCCGGCTGGCCCTCGCAGTCGACGCAAAACGGGGGCTCCCCGAGCGCGCACAGGCCCGCCTTGCCGGGCATGCTCCCGTGCTCCTCGCAGCAGCCCACGGCGCCCGTGGACGCGCTGGTCGTCGGCTCCACGTCGGGCCCGCCGGTCGACGTCTCGGTCTCGGTGCCGACGATGACCGGGCCGCAGGCGACGAGCAGGAGCAGGGCGAGCGGCTTCATCGCCGGCTCCCAGAGGTGAGCGGCAGGCGCGTCGGGACGCTGCCGATCGCCTCCGCCTTGATGCACGCGACCACCTCGATGCAGGAGGCCGGGATGTTCTCCTCGCAGGTGCCGAACAGCTCGATGTCCTCCATGCACTCGAAGTACTCGCAGGTCGTGAGGCCCTTGCAGCCCTGCCACGGGATCGTCGTCATGCACTGGCCCGCGCTCGGATCGTCGCACTGGCCCAGCGACATCGGCCACGCATAGCAGGCCGCCACGAGCTCGTCGGGCTGCAGGCTCGTGGTCTCGGCGCAGTGCGGCTCGCAGGAGCAGCCGAGCAGGGCGTCGTCGCAGTGCTGCTGGAGCGCATCGCAGTCGCCGCCGGCCTGGGTGCAGGCGTCGACCGCCCGGCTGCAGGCCAGGCACTTACTCGATGGACAAACCCCCTGCGCCAGCTCGAGGCATCGGTGAGGGTCAACCCCGGCGGCGACGCAGTCCGACTCGAGCGTCTCGCACATGGCCGGGGGCGGCGAGCAGGCGGCGATGATCGGGTCAGGGGTCGGGGTCGGGGCCAGCAGGAGAATGGCAAAAGGCAGGATCATGGTGATTGGCATCATAGCGCCACAGACGGCGCGTCCTATGCGCGATTCACCACGTCACCAAAAAACTGCCATCATTCCTCCTCCGCGGATATGTGGTCTCAAAGCCACACGAGCAGCACGAACAGCATCACGAAGACCAGGCCCCCGAGGGTGTCTACATCGTCATCCAGCGGTGGGGGAGAACCCCTGCGGACCCTAGGGATTGCCGCAGTCGAGACCTGCCGTAAATCGACTGGCCGTGTATGCGGCTTGTGTCGATATGGTCGCTCTGCGTGGAAATCGATTCCGCTGTCCCACGCCGAGCTGCTGAGCGCTCCGAATTTAGTCGTCATGGGAATCTCCCGAGGGGGGTAGCTGCTTGAGGGAAGCCTGGAACGCGGTGAACTCGTCGCGCAAGGTCTCCACGGGTAGTTTTCTGCGCGCGGCCAGGGCCGCGAGGCCGGTCTCGATCGCCACCGTCGACCGTTGCCTGGAGACCCCACGCTGGACGGCAAAGCCCCAGAACGCGAGCAGCACGACGTGCGCCGTCTCGGGCAGGGGCTTCGTGAACGCCGCGAGGACCTCGACGGAGACGACGACCAGGGCGCTGAGGTAGGGCACGAGCCAGGACCGATTGCGGTCGAACCATCCACGCTCTCGCCGCACAAGGGCTCGGTTGCCCCCAGTCCGGGCCCGTGGTAGCGGCCTTCTATGACCAGCCGTCGTCGCCGCCTTCTGCTTGCCCTTCTCGTCCTCGTCGCCATCGTCCTGGCGCTCCTGCTCGGCCCCTGTCCTCCGGGGAAGCCGGTCCCGGCGTCCACTTCCAGCGACGGGCCTGCGCCCGTCCTCACCCACGAGGCGCCCCCGTCCAGCTGAACTTCGCCGCCGGGTCCCACTCGATCGGGATCGGGAGGCCGGTCCCGCGGTGGATGTCGAGGTCGGGCACCAGCCCGAGCGTGTTGCACCCCCACACCACGACCTCGCGCCAGATCCCCTCGCCGGGGTCGGCGAGGCGCTGGCCCGAGAAGTTGCGGTGCGCGTTGACCCGGATCGGGCCGGTGACCCCGGCCTCGCGGAGCATCTTCTCGGCCTCGCACAGCGCAGCTCGGCCGACCGCGACGGCGCGCTCGAGCGCCGTGTGCTTCGCCGCCCGCGACATCTCGCGGCCAGGGTAGCGGCCCTCGATCGCCAGGCCGATGCTCTCGGCGTTCCCGGCGTTGCCGTGGAAGGTGTAGCGCTCGACGCCGTGGTTGCGGACGACGTCGCCGTCGAGCAGCCCGACGAGGTGGTACGGCTGCTTCAGCACCCGGTTGCGCAGGGCCAGCCGGTGGTCGCCCTTCGCCGCGCGCAGCTGCAGCGCCGACACCCCGAGCTCGCAGTCCATCTGGTGAACCTCGATCGCTGAGACGAGGCTGGGGTCTCGCGGCCCCGCCCGTCCGCTGAACGGTCGCACGACCGCGCGCTGATCAAAGACCGTGGGCCAGCACCGGGGATCGCCTTCCTTGCACTCCGCCGTCGGCTCGATCTCGGGGACACGGTCCCACCGCACAAACTGGCGGAGAGCATGGAGGGTCGCCTCGAAGCCGTACACGATCCGCAGGGTGCGCGGAACGCAGACGTTGCGTCAAGGCTCGTGACCCGGGATCGTCTTCCACTCCCGGTCCTCCTTCGGGAGCCAGGCGAGGTTCTCGGTCCGCCAGCTGGCGTCGTCGGTCCGGCGCCGCTGCTTCTCGGGCCTGACCCACCAGCTGTAACAGCGCATGTCGGCGCCCCGCCGCCAGCCGCGGAACTTGATCGGGCCGGCGATGCGGCCCTGATCCGACGGGGGCAGGAGCTTGAATCCGGCGTGGTCCTTCTTGCCCCGCTGCCCGAGCTCGTTCAGGCCGAGCAGCACGACCACCCCGCCGGGGAGCAGGTGCCCCGCGCAGGCGCGCCAGAAGTGCATCCACAAGGGATTCTCCTCCGGGTCGGCGAAGGGCGGGTTGGCGGCGATGATGTGAGCTTTGGGCACGTCCTCCCGCACCTTCATCTCGTGATCGAGGAAGCCACCGATGATCACCTCATGGGCGTGGCGCCGCAGGTGCTCCTCGCACTCGGCCCTGGGCTCGACGGCGATCCGGTGCGAGCGCGGGTAGATCTGCTTCAGAACCGAGTGAAAGCCGCCCTCGCCGGCGGCGCAGTCGAGGATGACCGGCCGGCGGACCCTGGCGCTGACGTGTCGGTCGATCGCCCAGAGCACGCCCTGGCGGACGACTCCGAGCGGGGTCCGGTCCACGCAGTAGTAGCGGAGCCGGGCCTCGTCGTGCTCGGGCGGGACCGAGATCAGATCTTGCTGGCCGACCAGCAGGCCCGACGACCCGTCAGCCACCGGGGTTGACCTTCGCGGCCCAGACCGGGGCCATGCGCTCGTCGTAGTCGGACCATGCAGCGAGGCGGGCGGACAGTTCGGCGCCCTCGCCGGTGAAGACCTCCGATGGCACACCGCGCTCTCGGACCCAGGAGCACGCCTTGCTCGGCACGTCGGCGTCGTGGCGCTGGACCTTGTAGCGCGGCGGGTCGAAGCGCTTGCGCGCCCACTCGCTGACGACCACGAGGTCGCCCTCGCTGTCCCTGCAGTCGTTGGCCAGGATGCGCGTCCAGTGCGTCTGCAGCTGCACACCCAGGTCGCGCTGGCTCTCCGCCAGCATCTTGCCGATCGCCTCGTCGTGGTCTCCATTCATCGCGCATCCTCCGGCGAGCACACGGTGCTCATGGTGTAGTGGTCGGTCCCCATCCACAGCCCGCCGATGTAGCCGAGGACCCCGCAGAGCAGGCCGGCGGCCAAAAGGGCCGGCCAGACCCGCCCGTCGTAGTGCACGAGCAGGCGCGTGGGGTCGTCGGTCGGGGCGTTGTTGATGTGGATGCCGGCCCGGGCCGGCGGTGGTCTGGTCTTGTCGGGCATCGGTCAGGAGACGGGGCCAAGAGCCCCGGTGTTCAACCGGCCGCGAAGGCCATCGCCGTGACGCGCAGCAGGTTGCGAGCTGCGTACGAGTCGACCACGCGGCGCATGGGGTCGGCCTCGTCGCCGCAGTCCTGCGCCCCGGGTTGCGCCCACGGCTCGCCCATCGCCCCGAAGCACGCCGGGTCCCGCATCGCCCCGTCGACCGCGACGAGCCGCCCGTTGTCGCCGCCCGAGTAGGCGGGGATGCAGGTGCACGTCGGCTCGCGGAAGTCGCCCACGGCGGCGCGCGCCAGCATGTAGCGGTAGGTCCGCATGGCCAGCCGCACGCGGCTGCTCATCGATATGCAGGGGCGCTCTCCCGGCCGCTGACACGGGGTCTCGCCAGTGGATGTCTCGCAGAAACCGATAGAGGTCTCACCGTCTTGCATACTTGTACCCGTCCTTCTCGCCCAACTCGGGCTGATGTTCGTTCTCTCGCCATGGGCGGAACATGTGCTTCGTCTGGCACCACGCCAGATCGATGTCTCCGACCTCGCCCTCTTTTGCTTTGTCCACGATCAGCTTGGCCCGCTCCAGCCGCGGCTGTCCAGCCTCGAAGCGGTGGCCCTTCTGGTAGCGGTGACACAGGATGTAGTTCTCCGCGATCTGCTCGCAGACCGCGGCGTAGTCGCCCATGAAGCGGTTCGGCCGACACTTGCGCTCGTCCTTGTCGACCGGCCGGTTCAGCTGCACGCCGATGATCACGTGCGCCCCGAGCGAGACACCGGCGGCCTTGATGCGGCGCGCGCAGATGTCGTACCAGGCGCTCTTGTCGCTGTACCCCGCCGGCATCGGGATCGCCTGCAGGTAGTCGACCGCCACGACCTTGCAGCCGCGGCGGACCGCGTCCTGCACCGCGTGGCAGACCTGATCGAGGGTCCAGCCGACGCCGGGAACGATCCGCATCGGGCAGTCGCGCAGCACCTCGAGCGCGCTCAACTCGTAGAGCGCGACGTCCTCCTCACGGTAGCCGTCGGCGAAGGACCGGGTCGCCGGCTGCCCGGTCGAGAGGCGCGCCGCCGAGTCGAGGTCGTCCTGAATCCAGACCAGCTGGCGCTCGACGGTGATCGACACCGCGTCCTCGAGGCTGATCAGCGCGGTGGGGATGCCCGAGACGATCGCCAGGTTCTGGAGGATCTCGGTCATGATCGTGCTCTTGCCGTGGCCGTTCCAGCCGCCGATCATCGTGCAGCGCTCGGGGGCCCAGTGCCGGACCATGCGGTCGAGCGCGGAGAAGTTCGTCCCGAGCAGCCGGCCCTCGTCCTCGCCATCGGCGAGGCGGCGCTTCATGTCGGCGATGACCTTGCGGCTCGCGTCGCCGACGGTCACCCAGTGCACGCCGGCCGAGAGCGCGCGGAGCTTGTCCTGCTTCTCGGCCATCCACGCCTGCGCGAACTCGACGCCCTTCGTGACGACGTACTTCGCGGCCTGCTCGAAGCACGCGGCGAGGCGGTCCTTGCCCCACGCCTTGATCAGGACGTCCTGCGCGTAGTCGATCGTGATCTGCGACTCCACGAGGCGGAGCCGGTGCGGGATGCTGCCGAGGTCGGGCAGCGAGGCCTCGGTCAGGAGCGGCGACCCCTTCTTGCGCTGGCTGTTGGCGAACGCCAGCGCCACCGCGGCGGCAGAGTCCCCGGTCAGATAGGCGCGGTCGATCTGGCCGAAGCCCTCGGCGACCCCGCGGCGGATGATCGAGAGGATGCAGCGCGCCCGGGGCGACAGATGCACGTCGAGCACGCGGGAGTGCTCGAGCCACTTCGGGGCCTGGCACACCGTGGCGAGATACAGCTCCTCCGCGGTGGGCAGGTCGAGCTCGGCCGTCGGGAGCGGCTCGATGTCATCGAGATCCAGCGTCCGGTCGCGCAGCTGGTCGTTCAGGTCGCGCTTCGCCATCTACTCGCCCCACGCCTCGAAGCGGGTCCACTTCACGATCGCGGGCGGCGTGCGGCCTTCAACGATCTGGCTCAGCTCGTCGAGCGTCGGTCGGCGCCACTCCGGCGCGGGGCTGTCGGCCACGGGCTGAAAGCCGGCGTTGCCGGGCGAGCGCCGGCCCTTGAACGCGACGACGTGGCACAGGGCCACGTCGTCGATCTCCGCGCAGATGCACCACATGCCGACGCCGGAGATCTCAGGCAGCCCGCCGAACAGCACCTGGCACAGCGGAGCTTGAGTGCAGGACCGCGACCTCGATCCGGTCCTGCGGGCAAGCCATGAGAAAAGCATCGAGCTCAGCCAGATCGGTGTGCCGGTCCCAGCCGGTGAAGGTGACGCATGGGTGACGTGGGCCATGTCCTGGCCACCCTGGAAGGGCGGATTCATCAGCGCCGCGTCGAAGGCGGGCGAGGGGGTGACCTCGAGGAAGTCCTGCACGAACGCCGAAACGATGTTCACTCGGCCTCGCGCTGCTGCTTCGGGACGTGCCGGCGCAGCCGGACCCGCCCGTGAAGCGTCCGGTCGACCTTGTCCGTGTAGACCTGCCCGGCCTTGTCGTCGTGGATCCCGATCACCACGTCGGCGTTGTCGGGGATCCGCGCCGCGAGCTCGGCCGTCCAGGACCCGTTGTACAGGCCCCACACCGCGCGCTCTGGGGACTTCGTCGTGCGCAGCATGTCCGCCAGGGTGAGCGTGTCCGGCTCCCCCTCCACGATCCACAGCTGGCGGTCGCGCTCGAGTTGCTCGTCGGGCCAGCGGCCGAAGCGGAGCAGGTAGAGCCCGGAGAGGTTGCACATCACCAGCCCGCGCGCCTCGAAGCCCCGGGGCGGGATGGCCTTCCCCAGCGGCGGCGGAGAGTCGAGGACCCAGCGCGCCCGGAAGCTGCGCATGGTGCCGGCGGCGTCGTAGCACGGGATCAGCAGCTGGTAGCCGGTGTCCGCCCACGGCGTGATCTTCTCGGCGCCGATGCCCGCCCACCGAGGCTGCTGCAGCTTCGTTCCCTCGCGCGCGGCGGGGTGGTTCGGGCCGGCGACGCGGCGGAGCGCCCGTGCCATCGGCAGCTCGCGCGGCGTGGAGAGGCGGCCGACATCGAGTCCCCTGCTAGCCACCCATGCAGCGGCGGCCGGGTGCTCGTCGACGCCCATGCACTGCTCCCACAGCTGGGCGACCTCGCCGACCGGCGGGTATTCCGGCGGCGGGGGAGGAGGCGGGGGCGGCCCGTCGTCCGCGGGCCCGCCCTCGGTCCGCTTGTGGCCGAACGGCGACTTGGCCGAGCGGTAGGCGCTCGACACCTGCGTGCGTAGCTCCCGGGGCTTCAGCGGCGGGTTGTTGCTCCCGTTCCAGTCGTCCAGGATCGGCATGAAGTGGTCGAGCTCAATGCCGAAGTCGTGGCCCGCCATGCAGGCGGCGACCACGACCTTGTGCGACTCGCCGCTGCCAGCGGTGGCCGGGCCGATCGCGGCGAGGTAGCGCCGCACCCTCTCGAAGATGTCGATGGCCATCAGCGGTGGATCTCCGTGATGCTGTTGATGTAGTCCGCGCAGCGGTGCACGAACAGGCTGGTCGGCTCCTTGTCGCGCTGCACCGGGATCTGGTGCTGCGGGTCCGCTGCCTCGTGCGCTCGGCTCTGCTGCGCCACCCAACTCGAGGCGGCTCCGTGATGGCGCGCCGACGGGCGCGGGTCGTCCGTGCACCCGTACTCGATGCCGAGCGCCCAGCCGTCGGAGCTCGGGATCAGGAGCGCCCGCCGCAGGATCCTGGCCTCGCTGTGCATGCTGTTGAATTGCGGCTTGATGCGTCGCCCCACCGGGTCGGTCAGCAGCGCGCGCAGGTGACACCATCGCTCTCCTGCGGCGCGGCGAACACGGACGGGGATGGTCGCGCGGGTCATGCTGCCCTGGTCTCGACGCCATCGAGCGAGGGTGCGGCTGCTGCCGAGAACGGCCCGGGAGATCACACGGGCGATGTGCTCGTCCGAGGTCAGGCTGTCGTCGAGCGCGAAGTAGAGATCCTCGTAGGCGCCGTTCGTCGTTCGCCCGACGATGTTGGAGAAGTTCGGGTAGCGGGCGTGCGACCATGGGTCGTTCTTGCGCCACCGGGTCCCGCGCTCCATGCCCGTCACCACGATGTGCCGGTACACCTCCATGACGACCTCGGCACGGCCGTGCTGATGCGAGGAGACGAGGACATCGCGGGCGAGCTCGTCGAGATTCAGGGTCATGCTGCGGATCAGGTTGCCCATTATCAGGCGCTCCTTGGGTAGATCGGGTTGTGCCCGAGGAAGTAGACCGGCGTGTGCTCGGGGCCCCAGCAGACCTCGAGGCGGCTCTCGAATAGGAACACCCCGCCGCAGACGCCGGGGCCGAACTCCTCCTCGTCGTCACCGGCGCACGCCCAGCTGGCCTCGTCGGGCTTGCGGGTGCGGCCGCAGGTGTTGCACGGGCCGGCGCCGTGGTCGAAGCGCGCGAGCAGGGTGAAATCGACTGAGGGCACGCCGATCGGGGGTTCGCCCCGAAGGTCATCGAGCATGTTGATGAGGCCGGGCAGGTTGCTGTTGTTGATGCCCCAGATGCGCGCGACGGCGACGGTGCAGTCGGCATCCTGCGGCGGGTCGGCGGTCCTGTTGCCGGCGTGGTAGGCGAACGCGAGCTCGGCCCAGCCCAGCGGGCAGGCTTCGGATAGGGCCGCCAGGGTCGGCGCGCAGGGGGTGTTGTGCCACGTCATCGCGGGGAGGGACGCAGCGGGCTCAGCCGGCATTCACCTTCGGGTACGGCAGCCACGGGCCGTACAGGTGCCGCCGGCAGGCGGGCGTCAGCGGGAACAAGTATTTGTGATTTCCGCCGTGCTGCAGCGGCCGGGTCACCCGCGGGAGCTCGAGCTTCAGCCACGCGTGCAGGTCGGCGGCGCCGGTGCGCTCCGGCGACCGAGCCCCGGCGGCCACGAGCTGCTCGACGGCGTGCTGCCACCCGCGCTCGCGCCCTCGGATCTTCGAGCGGGTGCGCTCGCTGAACACCCGCCCGTCGGGCAGCAGGCGCAGGGTCCTCGCGGTCTCCAGGCCGGCATAGAGTGCGTTCGTGGCCTGGTAGATCAGCCCCACATGCCCCGGCTTGACGACCTCGCCCGCCACGCTCGAGCGCGCGACGGGATCGGCGAACGAGACGACGCCGGTGTACCCGCGGGCGCGCATGATCTCGAAGGCGCGGGCGATGAACCACGACTCGCCGTTCGCGGGCACGTCGTCGAGCAGCACCAGCCGGCCGAGCTCGACGGCCTCCGCCTTCGGGACCGGCAGGCAGGCGAGGATCTTGTCCTGGCACGGGTGGGAGAAGACGATCACCCCGACGAGCGCGCCGCCGCGGTAGAGGCCCACGCGCTGGCGCGCGGCCGGCATCGAGGCCGCGTAGTGATGCGCGACGATGAAGTCGCGGGCGATGTTGTCCGCGCCGTCGCCGTCGAGCGCCGCGATCTCGTAGCGGCTGGTGTCGATCGGCTCGCCCGCGGGCCGGTAGCTCGCCCGGCCGCCGCGCCAGCGCTGGGATACGTCGGTGATCATCGAGGGTGGACGACCGCTGAGCCCGCTGTGTTCACCACAGCCCGAGCTGCTCCGCGCGGCCCACCGGCGCGGGCGCCAGGAACGGCAGCGGGGCAGACGGGGGGCGCTTGGTCGGCGCCGGCTGTTCAAGGATCTCGTCGACGAGCTTCGCCGCGAGCGCCATCGTCTGCCGCATCCGCCAGGCTTCCGCGAACTCGAGCGACACCGCGGCGGTCTTCGGGCAGACCTCGCGCTTCCACGCCCAGAAGTCGGCGAGGTCCATGTCGATCGCGTCCAGCGCGGCCGGAGCCGCCGCCATCACGAGGTCGCTCGGGGCGTCGACCGCAAGGCCCAGCGCCGCCCGCAGATCCTGCTCCATCCCGCGGGCCCGCCGCGACCACGCCATCGAGTCCACGCTGGCCAGGCCCCAGCAGGCGAGCAGGCTCCCCTCCGACTTCACCCCAAAGCCGTGGAGCCGCGTCCGCGCGGGCAGGCCCGCCTTCACGTCGCGGATGACGCCCTCGATCTCCAGGGTGCCCGATCGCCGGCAGACCGACCCGAGGCCGACAAGCGCGTGGTCGTCGAGCTCGACGCGCTGGTCGCGGTACATCTGCGCGCAGCGGAGGTAGTCGGCGACCGTGTGCCCCTGCAGGGTCGGGAGCCAGGGGACCGAGGGCCAGCAGCGCCGCAGGAGGCAGAAGTTCGCCACCGTGCGCCGCTGGTGCTCCTCCACCGTCAACCCCGTCTTGGCGAGCATATGGGGCTCGCACATCCAGTCCTGGATCCCGGCGTGCTCCACCCGTCCGAGCACCTTGCAGGCGGCGCGCACGAAGTCGGCGAACTCGTGGACCGGCCACGCCCAGCGGTCGTGCTTCGTCAGCTCCGAGAACGCCCCGCTGTCGAGGAATACGGGCACCTCGGCGCGGCGCAGCATCCCGCGCCCGGCCTTGCTCGGCCGGTCGTGCAGCCGCCGCGCGCTCAGGATCACCCGCCCGGCGACGTTGCCCTCCCACGCCCACCATGGCTCGAGCGCACCCACCCAGATCGCCGGGGCTGGCCGCGTGTCGTCGGAGAGCATGCGCAGCACCAGCGCGCCGATCGCCGCCTCCCGGTCCATCACCCCGCCGACCTCGCCACGGCGCGGACCATCTCGGCGCCGTACGCCCGCGCCTGCTCGGCTGTCAGCCGGCCCGCGTCGACGTCATGGGCGAGCGCGAGCAGGAACGCCCCGAGGCGCCCGCGCGGGAACAGGTCCCGGCAGATCCGGCCCGCGAGGCGGAGTTCCGCCGCTGCCTCGTCGCCCCTCACCGGAACATCTCCGCGAGCGGCGGGTCGGCGTCGGCCTGAAGCTGCGCAGCCTCCATGGGCGCCCGGGCGCCGCTGCGCTGCGCCGCCCGGAACACGTCGCGCGCCGCGTCGACGTCCTTTCCGCTGTCCCGCACCCCGGCGAGGTAGGCGAGCTCGAGCGCCTGGCCGATGTCGCTCCGGTCGATGCTGTCGCCGTCCGTGAACTCGATGACCGAGCCGCCCCACGTCGTGGCGCGCAGGATGATCGCGTCGTCGTCGGAGCCGTCTGCGGGCGTGATGGTTTGAACCGTGATGCTGCAGGTCTGCATGGCCCGGTGAGACGAGCCCAGCAGCGGAAAACTTCATCCCGCCCGCGTTTGAATGGCAGAGCCCGGTTCTCCGTCCATCGGCGTATGAAGCTGAGAAGTTACCAGCAAGGGGCAATCGACGCGGCGTACAAGCTGTGGAAGCAGGGCACGCGCCGGGTCATCGTCACCGCCGCGACGGGTACGGGCAAGTCGGTGATCTTCAAGAAGATCGCCCACGACGCCGCGTCTCGCTCGCGCCGAGTGCTGCTGCTCGTCGAAGGCCAGGACCTTGTCGAGCAGGCCGCCGACCACATGCGCGCGGCCGGCCTCCGCGTCGCCGTCGAGATGGCGGAGCAGCGCGTCGACACCCGGGCGCACGACCTGATCGGCGTCGGGCCCGAGGTCGTGGTCGCCAGCGTCGACTCGATGGTGCGGCGGACGAAGAACTACCCGGCCGACTTCTTCGGTCTCATCATCGCCGACGAGTGCCACCATGCCATGGCGACCAGCTACCGCCGCGTGTTCGGGCACTTCGGCCTGCCGGTGCCGCGCGACCCTGGCGACGGAGGCGGCCGCTACGATGACGTGGGCGGGTGCCTGTTGCTCGGTCTCACCGCCACTCCGGACAGGACCGACAAGAAGCAGCTCGTCCCCGACATCTTCGAGGAGTGCGCCTTCGAGTACCCGATCCTGCAAGCCGTAGAGGACGGCTGGCTCGTGCGCCCCGAGCAGCACATGTGCGACCTGCCCGGCTACGACCTCTCGAAGGTGCGCACCGTGGCGGGCGACCTGAACGCAAGCGACCTCGCCGAAGTACTCGAGCCGCTCGTCGGGCCCATGGTGGCGAAGGTTCTGGAGATCGCGGACGGGCGGCGCACGCTCATCTACTCGGTCCTGAAGAAGCTCGCGTTCGCAACCTCGGACGCGGTTCTGGCGGCCAGCAAGGGCAAGGTCAACATCGCGACTATCGTCGGGGAGACCGACCGGCTCTCCAACGCGGTCGGCGATCCGAACAGCGCCGACGCCGAGAAGCGGTGGCCGGACCGGGCGCGGATGTTTGAGGCTTTCCGCCGCGGAGAGCTGCAGATGCTCTCCAGCGTTGCCACGCTGATCGAGGGTGTCGACCTGCCCGAGGCCGCCGTCGCCGCGGTGTTCCGCCCCACGAAGTCGGGCCTGCTCTACACGCAGATCGCCGGCCGCGTGTTCCGCCCGCTCCCCGGGCTCGTCGACGGCTGCGCGACCGCGGACGAGCGCCGGGCGGCGATCCGCAACAGCTCGAAGCCGGTCGCGCTGATGATCGACTTCGCCGGCAACGCCGGCCGCCATCGTCTCGTGCGCCTGCGCGACATCTTGGACGACGACCTGACCGACGCGCAGAAGTCGATCGCCGACAAGCTGATCAACAGCGGCGAGGTCGTGGACGTGCTCGACGCCATCGCCAAGGCCCGCGAGGTCATCGCCGAGATGGAGGCGGCGCGCGCGGGGCGGGGCGTCACCACGACCATCGTTGACCCGTTCGACGTGCTCGAGATCCCGTACAAGCGCGACCAGTTCGACCGCCCGGCGACCGAGGGGCAGCTGAACACCCTGCTGCGCCACGGCGCCGTGAAAGGCAACCCGGAGAAGGACCGGGAGCGCATGCTCGAGGAACTACGCAAGAAGTTCGACCGCACCAGCGCCTCGATGTACATCGACGTGGTGGTGAAGCGGACCGAGGCCCGCCAGTCGACGGTGAAACAGGCGATGCTGCTCGTCGGCAAGGGCATCCCGGCCGCGGTCGCGCGCGAGATGTCCTACGAGCGGGCGAGCGCGGCGATGAACGAGCTCGCGGCGAACTCGTGGAAGCCGACGCCCGGGTGGATCGAGAAGTACAAGCAGCCCGAGGTGGCAGCGTGATCGCGGCGACCTGCTCGTGCGGGTGCACCGAGCCCCGGCGCCAGGGCTTCGAGTCAACGCCGGTCCAGGGCGTCTACAAGGGCCGCGGCGCCGGCTACCAGCTGGTGCGCCGGAAGCTCGGCTGGGACGTCATCGACGAGAAGGGCCGAAGCATCTACGCCGCCGCGCGGGTGCTGGCGCAGTCGCTCGACGCGGCGAACATGGCCGCGACGAAGCACGCGCGGGGGGCCGGCCATGGCCACCCGTGACCTGTTCTCCAGCGAGGCCGAGCGGCCCGAGGCGGTGACCCCGGTGGACCTCGAGGCGATGATCCGGGGCGAGCGCGGGCTGGCCGGGCTCCTGAAAGCGGCGAGGATCGGGGCCGGGCTGACGCTCGACGCCGTGGGCGTGCCGCGCCTGCGGGCCATCGAGGCGGGGACCGAGCGGCCGACGCCGGAAACGGTCCGGCGGATCGCCGCGGTGACCAGGGGCGACCTCGTGGCCCTGCTGTCGATGTGGGACGAGGGGCTCGCGGCGGGCGAGCGGGTGCGGCTCGAGGAGGGCCGGACCATGGTCGGCGAGGCGATCACGGCCGGCGGCGGGTCGTGCCCCTGCTGCGGGCAGGAGGTGAAGGCCCGGGAGGTCGCCCTGTCGGCGAAGCTCGGCGAGGTCGTCCGGGGGCTCGTCCGGGGCTACCGCGGCGGGCCGGTCACGCTCGAAGCTGGCGCCAGCCTGGCCCGCGACGCGGCGCTGTGGGACCTGGCCCTGCCGGTGTCCGGCGACGCCTTCCTGCCGACCGAGCAGGCCCGGGTGTTCATGCGCGGCGAGCTGCGGCTGCCCCGGCGGCTCATCGTCTGGCAGGGCAAGATCATCGGGCAGGCGGGCAAGCCGACCGCGTGGGGCGACCTGAAGGTGCCGCCCGAGCGCGTGACCGAGGCCCTGGCCCTGCTTTGAACAGCGGGCTCCGCGGCGGCGTCGGAGCGGGCCATGAAGCCGAACGACGCTGACATGCTCGCCGCCTGCGACCCCGGCATCCGCCGCGTGGTCGCCTGGCTCCGCGAGCGGGACTTCGAGACGACCGACTCCGGCGACGGGGTGAGCAAGCCCGGCATCGGCGACGACGACGGCCCGATGGATGTCCCGCACGTTTTCATGCGGGTGCACGCGGGCTCGCTGATCCAGCGCGCCAAGTTCCTGCAGAACGAGCTTCGCCGGGCCGGGTTCGCCCCCAGGCCCGGCCGCGTTCAGGCATCCTACGACCCCGCCGACGACGTGGGCGTGCTAGCGCTGATCGGCATCGACAACAGCGACCTGGACGCGCCCGCATGAGCATGCCCTTCGACGAGCTCTCGTGCCTGCGCGCCGAGGTCGACCGCCTGCGGGACCAGCTGATCCTCGAGCGCCCGGTGCCGCTGGTCCACGGCTTGCGCCCGCCCTTCCCGTTCTTCGGCTCGAAGCGGATCGCCGCCCCGCTGATCTGGGAGGCCCTTGGCAACCCGGGCAACCTCGTGATCCCATTCGCCGGGTCGCTCTCCGAACTTTGGGCCCGGCCCGAGGCGGGCAAGGTCGAGACCGTCAACGACGCGAGCGGGCTGATCGCCAACGTGTGGCGGGCCATCCGCGACCCCGACGCGGTGGCCCTGCACGCCGACGACATCGTGAGCGAGGTCGACCTGTCGGCCTGGCACCGGACCCTCGTCGCCGCCGCTGACGACCTGAAGGCGAAGCTCATTGCCGACCCGCGGTTCTTCGACGCCGAACTCGCCGGGCGGTGGATCTGGGGCGCGTCGTGCTGGCTCGGCAGCGGCTGGTGCGACGGCACGCTGCCACAGAAGCGGCCCGCACTCGGCGGCCAGGGCGGCGAGGGGCGCGTGCACGCGGGCGTCGGCGTCATCGCGGCGCGGCACCAGACCCGGCCGCACCTGAGCAACGCGGGCGTCGGCGTGAACAAGAGCCAGCTGCCGCGGCTGGGCGGTGGCGGGGGCACGGGCGTCAGCTACGGCGCCGGCGTCCACAACGGGATCGTCCGCGCCGAGGGCCTCCTCGCCTGGATGCGCCAGCTGGCCGAGCGACTCCGCCTCGTGCGCATCGTCTGCGGCGACTTCGAGCGCGTAGTGACGCCGGCCGTCACGGTCTCGCACGGCCTCACCGGGATCATCTGGGACCCGCCCTACAGCATGTCCCTCCGGGCAGGTCGCATCTACGACGGCGAGGACGCCCCGGGCACCCCGCACGAAGACACCGTGGCGCAGCGCGCAGCTCGACGGGCGCGCGAGCTCGAGGAGGCCCACGGCGCCAACCTCCGCCAGGTATTCGCGGGGTACGAGGGCGAGCACGACTTCCCCGGCTGGCGCTGCATCCCCTGGAAGACCGGCGGCGGCTACGGCAACCAGGCCCACGGCCGCGGGCGCGAGAACTCTGAGCGCGAGCGCCTGTGGCTCTCGCCGAATTGCCTGTCCAAACCTCAGCCCCTGCAAGGATCCCTCCTGTGAAGCTCTCCCCCCTGTCCTCCCCGCCGTCGATTGAGACGGTGGTCCTGTCCGACTACTCCGCGCGCCCCGGCGACGTGATGACCTTCCTGACCCATGGGCCAGCCAGCGCCCGCGACAATGAACGCGCCCTGTGCTGGCGCGCCCCGGACGGCCAGACCATCGTGACCATCGGCTACGTCGACGGGCACCCGTGGTACCCGGCGCACAAGACGACCGTGCTCTTGTCCGATGAGGCAGGTAACCCGCGCAGCGGCGACCCGCAGCCGGGCTCCGCGATCGGCATGGTCGACCACCGCGCCGCCGCCGAGACCTGGTGGCGCCTGACCGAGCCCCAGCGGGCGAAGTGGCGGGCCGCGCTCGATGTTCTCGAGGCGATGCCCGTCGACGCCGAGCACGTCCCGCAGATCCCAGTGACGCCGGAGCTCGAGGCGGTCCTGCGGCTCACCCTCCCGTGGATGCCCCGGCCGGTCTGGCCGGAGTGGTGCCGCCGCCTGTTCGCGACCAAGGCCGGGATGCTCACGCACGCGGACGGCTCGATGTTCCGCGCCGAGCTGGGGAAGGCCCCGCCGCCGGGGATGCTCGGCGAGTAGACTCGGGGGCATGACGACCCCAATCCAGCGCGCAGGCGAAGCTCTCTCCGCGGCCAACCAGGCCTTCACCCTCTTCGAGCGGATCGCCGCCGCGCTGGACCTCGGCAACCCGAAGGCCCGGGCGTCGCGACTGCGGCGGCGGGCCGTCGACAAGCGCCGCGCCGCCGCCAAGGCCCGCAAGCAGCGGCGGCGCACGAACCTGCTGGCCGACGCGGCCGCGCTCGAGGCGAAGGCCGCGATCCTGGACCCGGCGAGCGCCGCTCCCGCCCCTTGACGGCTGAGCCCGCTTGCGGGCAGGCTGGGGGCTCCCACAACCAACAAGAAACCCGGGATGACCCGGGCTTCGTGCCGACCAACGCCTTGCAGGGCGCGGCCGAAGGGATGTTCAACGTCGATGCAGAACATATCTGCGCACTCGATCGGGCGCAAGCCCCCGCATCACCAATCCCCACCGGGCCGATCCCAGGATGCTCTCCCCCGCCCTCGGAGCTTCGAGGCCGAGCGGGTCCGCCGGGAGCGCCAGCGGCTTGGGGTCTACATCACGAAGGCGGTCCACGAGCACCTGCGGCGCCTGCCCTCGCAGATCCCTGTCGGGACCACCGATCGCCCTGTTCGTGGCGGCTGGACCGCCGCCGAGACGATCGCCGCCGTCGACCGAGCCATCACCGGCGGCTGGGGCGTCCACGAGGGCACCGCCGTGGGCCTGCTGGACGAGCTTCGGCGGCGCGGCTGGCTGCTACTGCTCGCGACCCCCCGGCCGCTCACCGCCGGCGCCACGCTCTCCATGCTGGCGAAGCTAACACCGCTCGTCGAGCGCGTGTCCCACGGGCGCTACCGCATCCACGCCGGCCGGCCGTCGGACCTTTCGCCGCGCATCCTCGAAACCCTCGTGGAAGCCCTCCCCGGCGACGCATCCGCGGCCCCTGATGGTGGCGATTGTGCCGTAGACGGGCAGCAGCGTGACGCATCCGCATACGCCGCGACCGCCGCTCCACTATCAGGATTGGAGACCCCATGTAGAGAACGCGCGCGGGGTGATCTTCAGGAGGGCCCCTCGAGTGCGAGCGACGGCGAACAGCTCTGGCTCGAGCACGACTACATGGGCGCCGCCGCTGGCTCGATCTTCGCCCCAGCCGAGGGAGACGAGGCCCGTCCGGCTACCCCGCCGGCCAGGGCTACGATCGAGCGGGGGGCGTCCAGCTGGACGCGTTCGGGCTGGATGCAGGCCGTGCCCTTGCGGCCGCAGCTGCAGCGCGCGGCGGCGCTGGCTCTTGCGCATCTGACCGCCGATGGCATCGAGGGCACCGCATCGTCGGTCGCCGCGATCCTGTCTGGTTACGAGGTGAAGGCGACGGCGCGCAGCCGGGCATCGCTGGCCCGGGCGCTCCAGGCCCTGAGCCGGAGGGGTCTCCTGCTCGTGACCGGGGGGCGCTGGACGGTGCCGGCGTTCACCGTGAATCCCGCGCTCGAGCTGTTCGATGTCGCCGAGGCGCCCGACGCTCGCGAACCGAGCCCCGACCTCTTGGCCTCGCTCGGTCGCTGGGGCGTTGACGGCGAGGGCCTGAGCCACGAGGAGGCCGTCGGGGTGAACCGGCGCCTGTGGTCGCGCCGCAAGGACGACCGGCCGCACCCGCGGCTGCTGGCGGCGGTCCAGCGCGAGCAGGAGCGGGCCGATCTCCCGGTCGACCTCCGGGCGCTCGGTCGGCTCGACGTCGCTGCGGCACGCCGGGCGCTCGCGCGGGCGATGGGGCACAGGCGCGGCAGCGAGATGCTCGAGGCGGCTGGACAATGAACAGTCGCGACGACGGGACGGTCAGAGAGCCCATGACGACCCGCGCCTTCCTGTCGATGATCCAGACCCTCGCCGGCCAGCGCTTCGGCGTGACGCTCCAGCAGATCCGGGGCACCAGCCGGCTGGCGAATATCGCCCTTGCCCGCCATGTCGCCATCTGGCTGGGCCGGGCCCTGACCGGGGCCTCGTACCCCGAGCTTGGCCAGCGCACCGGAGGGCGCGACCATTCGACGACGATCAAGGCGTGCCGCCGGGTCGCCGCCCTGATCGGGGCCGACCCGGCGATCCGTGAGACCGTGCTCAGCTTGAGAGATCGGCTGGCGATGAACATCCCGGATGGGATCGGCGTCGGACGGCGGATGCGCCTGACCTTCCAGCCTGGCCCGCCCCGCGTGACGATCGAGGTCCTCGGAGAGCAGGCGTTCGAGATGCCCGCCTGCCTCTCGGTCGAGACCGTGGGCGTCCAGCGCACCGCCCGGGGCACGATGTGGCTGGCCCTCCCTGAGTCCGCGCACGCCGTGTGGGCCCGGATCCACGGGCCGGTCTGGCACCAGCTGAGCTTCAAGACCGCCCCCGACGTGTTCCGCACCGGGCGGATCCTGCTGACGGCGACGGCCGACGCCGCGCCGCCCGAGGTGGTCGAGCAGATCGGCGACGACGGGATCGCCATCGTCTCGGCCGCCGCGCTCGTCGAGTGGGCGGAGGCCACCTGATGGCGGTCCGCGACCTGTTCGCCGCGGTCGCCCGCCCGGCCGCTCCGCCCCCGCCGCCCGTCCAGACCCCGACGAGCTTCCAGGCCCGCTGGGCCGAGCTCGGCCAGGTCGTCACCGAGAAGTGGGGGCAGGCGAAGCTCTACTGGCTCGAGATGAAGACGGCCTGGATGCACAAGCTGATCGAGGCGTCGGGCAAGGCCAGTAACGCAGCCTGGGCCGCCGCCCTCGATGACCTGCGCGGGGCGAACGACTGCCCCCACAACATCTCCACGTGGATGGCCGCCGCTATCGAGCGGGCAATCGACGCCGAGAGCCACAAGCCGGCCGAACACCTCTCCCATGACGGCGAGAGCATCGACCGGCGCCGCCGCGCCTACCAGCGCATCGCCCGGGGGACCGGGCATGATGGAGCCCCATGACGACCGCGACCGAAGCAGCACTACCGACCCCGAAGAAGATCGAGCAGATGAACGACCACGAGCGCCTCGTCGCGCTCCGCCTCCTGGACCGCCGCAAGTCCAAGGTGTCGAAGCTGTGGAACGGCAAGGTCAGCGAGGCCCGCACGAGCGCGGAGCACCTTGTCGAGGCCGAGGTCCCGAAGCGCGACGCGGAGTGCCGCCAGCGGCTCGAGGCGATCAAGACGGCGCTCGACGAGTGCGACGACATGAAGTCGAAGCGCAAGACGGCGCTCGACGCCATCAAGAGCGCGTGGAACGAGATCCTGTACGCGGCCCCGGCGACCGCGGAACAGCTCGAGCTCGGGGCGACCCGGGCGCCGATCACGAAGGTGGCCATCGTCGAGCTGCGCGCCGCGTACAACGATGCCGTCGCCGACGACGCGGCCGCGCAGGAGAAGGGCGAGACGCCGAAGCTCCCGCCGGAGAAGGCGGCCGACATGGACAACCTGCGCGCGACGCTCGACGCGATGCTGGCCTCGAGCGGGCTCGACGACATCAGCTTCGGCGACGAGATCACCGCCGACCAGACCGACCCTGACGCGGAGGTCGACGAGGACGATGACGACGACGAGGAGAAGCCCGCGGCGAATACCGGCGGGCGCGGGTCGTCCAATAAGCGTGGAAAACCCAAACTCTCCGCCGTCCCAACCCACTGATCCGACCGAGGCCGAGCGCGTGGCCGCCCACAAGGCGGTCCCCGGCAACCTGATCCGCGGGCAGGACATTTCCATCACGATGATCAAGGACGGGCTCCCGGTCGAAACCGTGGGCCCGTTCAAAACGATCTCTGTCGCCTTTGAGATGGACCGCGACGACGACGGCTACCTCGCCGCCAAGCCTGGCCCGTCCGACGGCGGGAACGTCGACGCTACGATGACGTTCGGCGCCGTCACCTTCACTGTGGATTCGCAGCCGGACGCGGCGTTTTGGGAAAGCCTCGCCGCGAGGCTGGCGCCCGAGATCAAGCGCAAGCGGGCGGAGGTCATCGAGCACATGCTGCGCGGTGGCCTGTTCCTGCACCCCGTGGGCTTCCTCGCCCGGGTCTACGTGTCGCGCACGCTCACCGGCGCGTGGCTCGTCCGGGCGCGCGGCGCCTCCCTGCACGGCGAGGGCCCGGTCGTCACCTCGCGCATCCGCTGCCGCACCCGCAAGCTGGCCATGCGCGCCGCCCGGGGCCTGCTCGTGCCGCTGCTCATGGTGCCCGGCGAGGACCGCCCGATCGACGCGGTGCCGCTGTTCGCCGAGCGCGACGGCTCCCGCATCGAGACCGCGGCGGGCGTCGTCGAGTTTCCCGGCGAGGTGAAGTGTCAGACCTGCCGCCGCCGGGGCGCCATGGCCTGCCGCTACAAGTGCGGCGTGGTGCTCTGCGCCGACTGCGGGGCCGACCACCTGCCGCCCGACTGCCCGCCGCAGATGGCGGAGATCTACGAGGACCAGGGGCTGACGATGCACGCGATCCGCGGCGCTGCGGCGAAGCTCGAGCGTAACAGCGTGAAGCCCGACGCTGACGTCGTGGTCGCCGTGCCGGTGCTCGACGGGGAGGACGCGCCGTGATCACGCTCGTGACCCGCCGCATCGCCGAGAAGGCGCTCGAGCGCCGCGCGACCCGCTGCAAGCCCCCGATCCGCTCCGGGTGCGAGGCCGACTACACCCTGGCGGTGGAGATGCTCCTGTTTGCCGGCCCGGTCGCTGGAGACCTGCTCGGCGACTATGGCCAGGTCGCGCGGACCACCTTCCAGGTCGCGGCGAACGCGATCCGCCGGGGGTGGATGACGCCGTGCCAGGCGCTCCGGTTCGCCCGCGACGCGCTCGAGACGGCGGTCCAGCACGCCGCGCGCGAGCAGGAGGCGGTCGCATGCTGACCGTCACTACCCTCCCGATCCTCTCCCGCGCGGCCTGGCTCGAGGACCGCCGGCAGGACATCACCGCCTCCGAGGTCGCCGCCCTGTTCGGCCGGAGCAAGTACTGCAGCGCCCTGCAGGTCGCGCACGCCAAGCTGTACGGCGAGCCCGACCAGAAGCGCGACGGGGTGCTGCGCCGCGGACACATCCTCGAGCCCGCCTGTGCGGCTGCGGTCGAGCACGATCACGGCCTGCAGCTCGTGAAGGTCCGGCACTACCTGCGCGGGCGGGACCCGTCGAACCCCCGCGTCCGGGTCGGCGCGACCCTCGACTACGAGCACGAGGGCGACGGGCGCGACCTGCTGCGTGCGCTCGACAAGGCCCGGGTCCCGCACGCGTGGGGCGAACTCGACGGCCTGCCGGTCCGCATCAACTTCGAGCACAAGGCCGTCGACCGCGACGTCTTCGAGGACGAGTGGGCGGACGGGCCGCCCGCGCAGTTCATCTATCAGGCGCTCATGCAGTCGATGCTCGGCGGCTACGACGGGGCGGTCATCGCCGCGCTGGTCGTCAACTACGCCCACGACCTGCACCTGTACACCGTGCCGCGCGACGAGGCGCTCGAAGCGAAGATGCTCGCCGCCGTCGCCGACTTCTGGGACAACCTGGACCAGGGCGTGCTGCCCACTGCCGAGGCGCGCGACAACAGCACGATCGCCAAGTCGACGCGGCCGCGGACCGGCGACACGTCCATCGTCGACCTGCGCGGCGACCCGACCTGGGAGATCCTCCTCGAGGACCGAGAACGCTTGAAGGCCAAGGCCAAGGCCGTGGACTACGAGCTCGACGCGGTGGAGGTCCGGCTGAAGGAAGCCATGGGCGACTGCGTGGTCGCGCTGATCGACGGGTGGTCGGTCTCGTGGAAGCCGAACGCGAGGGGCGTTCGGAGCCTGAAGATCGACCGCAAGTGAAGCTTCGTGGGGCCTGTCCGTCCAAGCTGTCATCATGACGACAGCAGCCATCGCTCTCGCTCCACAGTCCGGCACCCAGCTTGTGTGGTGCCAGCCGACCACCGCCAACGATGCGTGGACGCTGGCCCAGACGATCCACGACAGCGGCCTCGCGCCCAAGGACTACAACACCCCAGCGAAGATCTTCATTGCCATGCAGCACGGCGCCGAGCTCGGCCTGAACGCCATGCAGGCGTTGCAGGGGATCGCCATGGTGAACGGCCGGCCGGCCGTGTGGGGCACGCTCCTGCAGTCTCTGGTGATGCGCAGCGGCATCACGAAGCGCAGGCTGCTCGGCGCGGTCCCTCTCTCTACGGCGCGGAAGATCGCGGACGGTAAGTGGAAGGGGCGGACCGAGGGGAACGCCGTCCTGATCGACGCGCTGGCGGTGGCGATGGAGGACCGCATGGACGACCTGAAGGACCGCAAGGTGACGATGGTCCCCGAGTACTTGTGCGGCTATGCGGTGTTTCAGATCGGCGAGGACGTGCACGTGCACCTGTTCGATTCGGCTCATGCGCAGAAGGCCGGGCTGCTCGGCAAGTCGGGCCCGTGGACGCAGTACCCACAGCGGATGCACCAGCACCGCGCCTTCACATACCTGGCGCGCGACCTATGCGGCACGGCCCTGACCGGCCTTGCAGGCCAGCCGACCGCAGAGGAGCTGATGGACATGGAGGCGGTCGACGCGACCGTGACCGAGGTCGTCCGTCAGGTGAGCCCGGTGTCCAGCTCGGCGCGCATGGCCGACATGGCGGCGACGCCCGCCGGTGCTGCGCCGCCCGCCCCCGCTCCTGACGGGGCGGTGTCCGACAAGGTGGCCGCCCGCAACAGGCTGGCCGCCGCGGTCGACCGGCTGAAGACGATGGTCTGGGAGGACGGCCGGCCGATGCCGGACGAGATGCGCAAGGCGATGATTGCCGCGAAGTACGTCGAGGCATTCGGCGGCCTGCGGGCGGTCGCGCAGATGTCGCCCAACGACTGCCTCCTGGTCGCCTCCAAGCTCGACGCGATCGTGCCGCCAGTGGTGGTCGACACGACGGCGACCGCCCCCGAGCCGGAGGCCGACGGCGAGCCCGCCCCCGATGACAGGACAAATTTCTAGGCCACGTCGAGATCATGCCGACCCCCGCGACCAATAGCCCAACCTGCCCCCGCGACCGATGCGGCGGGCCCCTCGTCACCTATGAGGCCGAGCAGGAGAGCCCCGTCCCGGCGGGCCTCCTGCGCTGCGCCGGCTGCGGCCGGTACAGCGCGGCGACCCCCGAGCAGCGGGCGCAGGCCGAAGCCGCCGATGCGGCGTACGAAGCCGAACAGCGAGCCGCAGAAAACCCCCTGGGCGACGCCATGCGCGCCGACATCTTCTGGGACGACGCATGCTGAACGCCGAACTCCCAACCCCCGAGGAGATGGCGCCGCGGCTGTACACCGCGTTCGCCAAGGCCCGCGACTGGCGCGACCCCGCCGGCTACGAGATGCAGCCGTGGTCGCGCCTGATGGACAGGGAGCGCGCTTGCTGGGTGGCCGTCGCCCGCGAGGCCGCCGTCAAGCACGAGCAGGTCGCCCGCTTCGCCATCGCCGAACGCGACACCGCGGTGCTCGCCCGCCGCCTGGCGGAGAAGGAGCGAGGATGCTGATCCACGCGGTCGACATCGGCGCGAACAAGGAGCGGGCGACCTGCGGCATCGCCGAGCTCGACTCCCTGAAGATGCGCGCCCTTCTCGAGGGCAGCGACGACCTGATCCGCACCCGGGTGATCGGCGGCCACGAGCTCGTACAGGTGCTGCAGGCCGTCCAGCACGCCCGCGATGTCGGAGCGACGATGATCGTCGAGGAGCCGTACTTCAGCCTGAAGTTCGGCAACCCGCAGACCTTCAAGACCCTCGTCATCGTGCGGCAGCGATTCGTCGACCTGTGCACGATCTACAAGGTGCCGTGCCACGTGCTGTACGCGGCGACGTGGCAGGTGTTCTTCAAGCACGTCCCCGTCGGCGCGGCGGTGGTGACGAAGAAGACCGAGAAGCTGACGAAGAAGCAGGCCGAGTGGCTGGCGGTGAACATCTACGGCGAGAGGCTGGCGAAGGTGACCGAGCACGAGAGAGACGCGGCGCTGATGGGGCGCTGGTGGAGCTTTACCCATGGCGCTTAGGCTGCAGGAAGGAATGGAGCTTCAGATCGTGCTCGTGCCGGGCCCGGGCGGGATGGGCTTCGAGGTCTTCACCCGCTCGAAGGTGATGTTCAAGGGCCACGCCGTCTGCAAGGACGGTTCCCGGCGGCGCGCGCACAACGAGGCGGCGGCGTGGGTCCTGATCTCGCAGCTCGCGCAGGACAAGCTGGTCGGCCTCGCCGAGGAGGCGCCAGGGTGAGGCCGGGCGACCGCTGCAGGTGGAGCGAGGCGCCGGCCGGGTCGCTGATCCGCGACGACGAGGGCGACTACGCCGTGCGGCTGCCGAACGGGCGCGGCATCTGGGTGTACGTGTGCCGAAACGGCCCCACGACGATGCCGTGGCGCGGGTGCTGCTCCGGCCGCGGGGAGTGGCCCTGGCGCGACGACGGCGACCGCAGGCACGGCGTCGTCACCGTGATCGCCGTTGGCCTGCTCGGCCACGAGTTGGCCGGCGAGTTGCGGCGGCGCGCGCTCTACGACTTCCCGGACTCGATGCGGCAAGCGGGCTGAACAACAGGCCCGGGCCCGGCGTCTGTCCGGGCCATGTTCCTCGTCTTCGATGGGCCGGACGGCTCCGGCAAAACTACCCTGGCGACCGCGGTCGCAAACATCCTCGCGGCGGAGGGCCACAGCGTCTGCTCGACGCGTGAGCCCTACCTGCCGCTCACCCGGGCCTGGCTGTTCGACGAGCGGGTGACCGCGCGCGAGCTCGCCATCGCGTTCGCCCACGACCGGCACCGCCACCTGCACGAGGTCGTCCGGCCCGCGCTGGCGGCCGGGCAGGTCGTGATCTGCGACCGCTACGTGCTGTCGACCCTGATCTACCAGTCGCAGCACGTGGACCCGCGCTTCGTCGAGGACCTCGTGGAAGGGACGCAGGAGCCCGACCTGACGATCATCGTCGAGGCCCCGACCGAGGTGTGCATGGGGCGCCAGGCCGCCGCGGGCAAGACCCTGGACCGCTTCGAGGCGAGGAACGTGCGCCTGAAGTACCTGCAAATCGCGCGCGCCTTCGGCTACCCCGTCGTCGACGGCTCCGGGTCGCCCGAGGAAGTGTTCGCGCTGGCCATGCCGATCGTCCGGGCGAAGCTGGCGGCGTCGGTGCCCTGATGTTGCAGCCGGTCCCGAAGCCCCCGCGCAAGGTCAAGGAGCCGAAGCGCATCAAGGCGGTGAACCCCAAGCGGGCCGCCCTGATGCGCGAGCGCAACTTCCCGAAGCGCCCGGCGGTGGTGTGGTGCCTGCTGGCGCACCGGCTCGCCGCCTATCAGGCCGAGCATGGGGAGAAGGCGACGCCGCCCGGCTGGTCGCTATGCTGGGGTCGCGTCGACCCTGCGCACGTCGTCCACGCGCGCGGGAACGGGGGATGCAACAGCTCGAAGGTCGAGGTCGCCTACCTGTGCCGCCGGCACCATGACGAGCAGGAGGGCCGCTCGGAGGCATTCGAGAAGCTCTACGGCGTCGACCTGAAGGCGGAGGCGGCGAAGGTCGCGGCGGGCGACTTCGGGCCCGAGGCGCCCGCTTGACCAAGCGCGTTCTGCCGCGCATGGTGAACGCGGGCGGGCTGGCCTGACGGTGGAGCCCGGTGGCTTGAAGGCTGCTGCGTTCTGTGGCGAGTCTTGCTGGGAGAAACATTGCCCACCGTGCGCCGGTTCGACTCCGGCCCCGCCCGCTTGAACATCTAACCGGGCTGTGCCGTCCTTGTGGGCCATGCACAGCTTCGACCGATCTCAGCTCGAAACCGGACCGTGTTTTGCGGCGCCCGGCGGCGAGCTCATCGTCACCATGACCCCTCCGCGCGATGACCTGCGCGAGCAGCTGCGGGTGATCCTGTACTACCGCCTCGGGGATAGGCTGTGGGTCGTCACGCACGACGACGTGCGGCTCTCCAAGTTCATGCAGGCGACGTGCGAGCAGGAGGTGCTCGGGGCGAACCTGAGGCGCTCCCGCCAGATCTGGTTGCCCGTGCTTGCCGTGGTCGCCTGTCTTCTTGCCTGCCTCGCGCTGGCGGTACTCGTTCTCTCGTGCCCGGTCAGGGGGTGGCGATGAAGGCCCGCGACGAGATTGAGAAGCTGAAGGCCGAGTGGCGCCAGGACCAGGGATGGGACCTCGCGGAGACCGAGGGCTTCGAGGAGCACGCCGCCGAGCTTGGCGCCTATCAGGCGCAGGTCGAGGCCGAGCAGCGCGCCAGGGAGGCCCAGAAGCACAAGGAGGCCGTCGCGCGGATCGTGAAGCCGGCGATGGACCTGCTGGCCGTGATCGACACGGCGCCGCTGCTGGCCCACACGCCGGAGGGGACCGTCAAGCGGGCGGCGGTCGAGATCATGCTGCGCGCGGTCGCGGAGATGGTCCTGCCGCTGCAGCGTCAGCTCGAGCGGCAGCGCGAGGACATCGAGGCCATGCAAACCCGACACGACGACGAGCTCGATGCGCTCCGCTCCCAGATCCGAGGCTCCAAGTGAACGTCTCGGCCGAGCTTGTCCTGTTCCCCTTCGGCGCCCGCGAGGGCCTGCCCGCGGTCGCGCTCGACGTCACCGGCGACGGCCCGCTGCCATCGATCGACGAGGTGCTGGGCCATCTCTCCCGCGTCGCCCGCCCCGGCGTCGTGACCCTGTGGCTGCGCTCGATCCCGTGGGGCTCCTACGAGGTCGACAAGCGCGTCGCCGAGTGGACGTACGCGACGCCCGGCATGCAGGCGGTGGCCACCGCCGACACCAGCACGACCGAGTGGTCCAACCTGCAGAACGTCGGCTGGGTGATCGACGTGACGGCGCTCGTCGAGAAGCCGACCACCCAGCATGCGCTGCAGGCCGAGACGATCGAGCGGGCCACCCGCTACCTGCCGATGGTGCAGGAGGTCGTCGCGCAGCGGGTCGACTCGTCCAACCTGTTGCCCGGCGTGCTCGCGCAGCTCGCCAACATGTTCGGCTGCGACAACGGGACGATCTACGTCACCGCCGAGCAGCAGCTGGCGGCGCTGGTCGCCGTGTCCGGGGCGGGCGTCTTCGCGGCGCGGGTGCGGGCATGACGATCCAGGCCGGCGGCCTGCTGCGCATGATCAAGGCGCGGTACCAAGGGCCCGAGTGGGCGGTCCTGGACGAGCTTCACGACGGCACCGGCGGGTCATCGACGCGGCGCTTCGATGCCGTCGCGTTCAACTGCTGGCCGAGTCGCGGGTTCATCCGGCTGGGCTTCGAGATCAAGGTCAGCCGGGCCGACTTCTCCAAGGAGCTCGCGGCGCACGAGAAGCGCGCCGCGCTGGAGAAGCACTGCCACGAGGTCTACTTCGTCGTCGGGCCGAAGGTCTGCGAGGCGCGCGAGATCCCCGAGCCGTGGGGCCTGCTCGAGGTCCGCGGCGACAAGCTCCACTGCACTCGCAAGGCGACGCACCGCAAGGTCGAGAGCCTGACCGAGACATTCGCCGTCTGCGCGATCAGGCGGCTGACCGAGGCGGCCGACGCCGAGCGCCAGCGGCACTACCGATTCGACGGCGCCGAGCTGACGCAGGCCGACATCGACGCCCGGGTGGAGGAGGCGGTGAAGTCCTCGCGCGAGCACATCGAGCGCGAGCGGCTGCGGGTCGGCGAGGCGAAGGCCGAACTGTACCGGGCGCAGGAAGCTTTCCAGCGCGACGCGGGCGCGTGGTGGAGGGTCTGGCGGGCGCTCGAGAATGCCGCGGAGGGCTACAGGCCGGGGCACGGCGGGGCCTCCATGTGCGAGCCCCCGTCGCAGGTCCAGCTGGCGGCGGTCATCGACTGCATCCGGCTCCGGGCGTCCGCCGAGCTCGAGCAGCGGCTGCGTCTCGCCCATGCGACGATCGGCGCGGCCATCGAGGCCATGACGCCGGCGCCACGGCCGGAGGCACAGGGCTCGGTATGACCCGCGCGCGGAAGCCCGACGGCCTGACGCCGGCCGAGCGCGCGGAGATGGCTGCGTTCGACGCCGAGAACGCCCGGCGCCGGGCCGAGATGACCGCCTCGGTCAACGGTCGCCCGGTCGCGTTCGACTGCGAGACCGCCGGGAAGCCGCATTGCTGGGCCTGCGCCGTCTACGGGCCGCAGGCGTGCCTCGAGGACCACATCCCGCCGCAGGTCCACGACGCCTGCGTGACCGAGGCCCGCCGGCTCTACGCCGAGCGCGACAAGGGGCCGTGCCACGACTGCGCCTTTCGCCGGGGCTCGCCTGAGCGCGAGCAGGAAGGGCTGATCGACAGAGTGGCCCGCCAGCGCGAGTCGTTCCACTGCCATCAGGCGATGCCGCTCGACGGCCGCGGGCGCGCGCCAGCGGAGGGCGACTACGCCCCGGACGACCACGCTCGGTACCCGGTCTGCGCCGGCTGGGCGGCCGCCCGTGAGACGCACCTTGCCCGCCGAGCTGCGGCCCGTGCGATGCCCAGCCTCCGGGCCAGGGTGGCCAAGAGCACGCGCGCCAAGGTCGTCGCCGCCCTCGGGCTGCAGCGGTTCGGGAAGCCCCGACGCCGCGCGCGGGTCGGCACCCTCGCCCGCGTCGTGCCTCCCGGGCTGGGCCTGTGGTGCATCACCCGGCGCCGCCAGGCCGTCCGCCTCGAGCTGTCCATCGTCCAGCAGCGGCAGGTCACCCGCGGCTATCGCCTCATCGGCGAGCTTCACCGCCGGGCCGGGGAGCAGGTCCAGCACCGGATCACGAGCCCGCTCGGAGAGACCCCATGGCTCTCCGGCGAGCCCGGGGCGGCCCTGGACGCGTTCGCCGTGGTCCTCGTCCGCGCCGGTGTCCGGGCGGCAATCGGCAGCGGGCCCGACAAGCCGCCGCCGCCGTACACCCGGCCGCCGACGAAGCGGGGCCCAGACAAGCCGAAGTCGAGGCGGCCGCCCCGGGCCCGGCCCAAGACGCTCATGCTCCGGGCCGCATGAAGCTCGCGCTCGCCGCCTGCGTCGAAACGGGATGATCACTTCCCGCACCATCGCTCCCGGAGCCGAGCCGCTCCTGAACATCGAGACCCCCGTCCTGGACCTCGGCTACGTCCAGCCGATCGACTACATGGGGACCGACGCCGACATCGTGCAGGCCGCCCGGGTCAGCTTCGGCCCGAGCACCCGCGCCGTGCACGACGACCGCGGCCTGCTGCGCTACCTGATGCGCCACCGGCACACGACCCCCTTCGAGATGTGCGAGGTGAAGTTCCGCTGCAAGATGCCGATCTTCATCGCGCGCCAGTGGATCCGCCACCGCACGGCCAACGTGAACGAGATGTCCCTGCGCTACAGCGAGGCGCCGGAGGAGTTCTACGTCCCCGCGCTCGAGCACGTGACCCTGCAGTCGGGCGCGAACAAGCAGGGCGGCGACGCGGCGCTCGAGCTTTCGCCCGAGGTCCGGCAGGCGGTCCGCCAGCTGATGATCTCGCGCGACGCCCAAGCCTACGCGGACTACCAGCACCTGGCCGGCGAGCTGGGTATCGCCCGCGAGCTCGCGCGCACGGTCCTGCCGGTGTCGCTGTACACCCAGTGGATCTGGAAGATCGACCTGCACAACCTGATGCACTTCCTGACGCTGCGGCTCGACAAGCACGCGCAGGTCGAGATCCGGCTGTTCGCCGAGGCGATGGCCGCGTTCGTCCGGGCCTGGGTGCCGCAGGCGTGGGAGGCATTCACGGACTACCGGCTCGAGGCCGTGACCCTGAGCCGCGCCGAGAAGCGCGTCGTCGCCTCGATGCTGATCGGGAACGGTGAGGCGGCCGCGGAGGCCGAGGGCTTGAAGGGGCGTGAGCTCGACGAGTTCCGGGCGAAGCTGGCCAACATCTGCGCGCCGTGAAGCCTGGCCGCTCCGGTCGCGTCTGTGGGGCATGAAGCTTCACGACGTGAACTTGGACGCGATCCGCGAGGGCGCCCGCGCTCTCCTCGCCAGCTACCCGGACGACCCGACGGGGCCGACATCGGTCCCCGCTCGGGTTCACCAGATCTTGTGGGAGGACGACTGGTGGCGCGGCGCCACTATGATGCGCGAGGCTTGCGCGCGGGCGTTCCAGGCTGAGATCGACGACGTGGGGTCGCGCCACTCCGACAACTACCTGCGCATCGTCGAGATGCACCGTCGGCAGAAGGCTGTCTGCCGCGCGGTGCTCGGCGAGCCGAAGCTGGCGGACAAGGGCTTGGACATGGACGAGGATCAGGTCGACGTGCTGAGCGACCTGTGGTCGCAGCTTGAGCGGACCGGCTGCATCGAGCGCCACGGGCCGGCCTCCGGGGGCGACATCGAGGGCGAGGCCGACGAGCGCGAGCCGGCGTGAACATCGACCGCCAGGGCGCGTCAGAGCCCGCATGCGAAGTCCGCAGAGAAACACCATGCCGGCGGTAGTCCGGGACGAAGAAGGCTTGGCGGGCCTCAGAGCGCGCGGGGTGACCCGCGCCCTGACGCTGTGGCCCGAGTGGGGGATCCCGGTCCGGTTCCTGCGCAAGCTCCACGAAGGCGTCGAGAACCGGCCCAAGCCCTACCCGAAGTCTCTGCAGGGGCGCCGTATCGCCATCCACATGGGCAAGTACGTGGGCGGCCGGTCCGGCGGTCGCGCGTTCTTCGACGGCATGGCGTCGGTCTTCATGACCGCCGCGGCCAGCGGCTGGAAGGTCTACCGCCCGAGCGAGAGCGTCTACGTCCTGCGCCGCGGCTCGTCGACCGGGCTCGTCGACGGCCAGATGGTCTACGAGGGGTCGCAGGAGGGCGACATCACGATCCGCATCCCGGAGCACATCGTCACCAGCGCCATCGTGGCGACCGGCGTGCTGTCGGAGGTTATCGCGCCGACCCCGAATCCGCCGCGCCCGTGGATGGTGCCGACAGAGCCCGACGATCTGGACGAGCCGTCCTGCGGCTGGGTGTTCGCCGACGTCGAGATCCTCGACAAGCCGATCGCGTGCCCCGGCATGCAGGGGATCTGGACCCTGTGAAGCCCCGCGACCTGACCGACAAGCGTCTGCGCGAGCTCGCTGACGCGTCCGAGGGCGCCGGCCAGTGCTCCGTCTTCGCCGCCGACCTGCGCGCACTGCTGGAGATCCGACGTCGCCTCGTCGACATGCGCAAGGCCGCCGACCCGTTCCGCGACCACGGCCGGGCGGACCTCGAAGCCCGCGCCCGCCTCGCCACCGCCAGCGCCGCCCGGATCTCTGTCGACGCGGCGGACCTGCGCGGGCTCCTGGCGATGCGCCGCGAGCTGATCGAGCGCCAGGCCGAGCAGGAGCGCCTCGCCAAGGAGATGGCCGCCGCGGAGCAGGCATCCGGCGCACGTGAGATCGTCTCCACGACCAGCGGCCGCCGCGTGGTCCTCGTGGGCCCTGAGCACGGGAAGGGCCGGGCCAACGTCCGCACATACGGCTTCGACCTCGCCCACCTGGCCGGCTTTCTCGGCATGCACCCCGAGAACGTGCGGCAGGCCATCCGCACGGGGCGGCTCGTGCCGACCGACCTCGCGTCCATCCACACGTTCAAGCTGGCGCTCGAGGCCCGCCGAGCGCAGAAGGGTAAGAAGCAGTGAACAGCCCGATCCCCATGTCGGCCAAGGTGTCGCGCGTCCGCGTGCACAAGTCATTCCTCGCCGAGCGCCACGCCCGGCGCGGCTACTACGCGCTGCGCGACCGCTACGACGCGGGGGAGGCCGTGTCGGCCGCCGCGATCGGATTCGTCACCATGACCCTGTGGGCGGCGGAGGCCGTGCACCGCGAGTCGTGCGAGCGCTTTCGGGAGACCCTGCGGCTGCGCGAGCTTCCTCCGGCCGGCGAGCGGTGGTCGCGGGCCGACCTCGACATGTGGCTGAAGAAGGCCCTGGCCGGCGCGTCTGTGGAGCCGACATGATCACAGCCGGCGCCGCGCAGAAGTACACCGTCGTTCACGCGTTCTCCGGGTCGGGCGGCTGCTCGGCTGGCTTCGACGAGGAGGGCTTCGAGACCCTGGCCGCGCTCGACTTCGACGCCGACGCGTGCGCCGACCTCGACTACCTCCTGAACCGCAAGGTCGCGGTAGTGGTCGACATCCAGAAGATGCAGCCGGCGGACCTGCTGGCGATCGTGCCGCGCCGCCCGGACGTGTGGGTCGAGACGCCGCCCTGCAAGGGCTGGTCGCGCCTGCTCGGCAAGGGCCGGCGCAAGTCGGCCAAGTACGTCGCCATGTGCTCGCTCGCCGTGCGCGGCGTCTGGCTCGCGCTGCACACCTGGCCGGAGCCGCCGCCGCTGATCGTGATCGAGAACGTGCGCGGCATGTCGACCGAGGGCCGCGAGATGATGGACATCATCAAAAAGGAGCTGCGCGCGTTCGGGTACCTGTTCGACATCCGGACCTGGAACGTCGGCAAGATCGGCAACCTCGCGCAGAGCCGCGACCGCTGCCTGTTCGTGGCCCGCGACCCGAAGCGGTGCCCGGCCTTCCTCATGGTGCCGACGGAGCACCCGCTGCGCCCGTGCGGGGACGAGCTCGGCAAGCTGCCGCCGCCGCTCATCGACGCGCGCTCGAAGTCGATGCACAAGCTCCCGCAGCTCTCGGCGATGAACTGGTTGCGCATTGCCGCGATCCCGCCGGGCAAGGACTGGAAGGCCCTGCCCGCGCGCATCCAGCTCGGCGGCAACCCGAAGGACCGGCAGAGCAAGTTCGGCGTTGAATCCTGGACCGAGCCGGCGCACACGGTCACCGGCGCGGGCTCGCGGGTGCCCAGCGGCCGCAGTGCCGTCGCCGACCCGAGGCCCGGCGGCTGCGCGCCGATCGTGGTGCCTGCGATGGCGGCAACGCCCAAGACGAAGCGCGCCCGCAAGGCGCCAGCCGGCCAGGCGATGCTGTTCGGCGAGGCTGCAGCGACGACGGCAACGTCCGAGCCGGCCGGCCCCGGGGTCGACCTGCGCATCACGGACCGCGACGGGCGGCAGAGCGGCGGGTTCGGCGTCAACGGGTGGGACGCGCCCGCGCACACGGTGGTCGGGCACACC
>JACCDL010969310.1_pt1 | contig 38445 bp, 43 predicted proteins | sample 7441931 | NCBI WGS metagenome assembly JACCDL01 (sample SAMN15323437, study PRJNA562643) | freshwater metagenome | isolation source: river surface water | place: USA:Blue River Watershed | collected 2017-08-16
AAGACATATAAATAAAGATTTTAAAGATACAAACCAATGAGCAAAAGAACGTTTCAACCATCGAAAAGAAAAAGAAGAAATAAACACGGATTTATGGACAGAATGGCTTCTGCTAATGGAAGAAAAGTTCTTGCAAGAAGAAGAGCTAAAGGAAGACATAAATTGACTGTTTCTAGCGAACCTAGACACAAAAAATAATGGTTATTCTATAATCAATATTAAGCCGTTACTATTTTTTAGTAACGGCTTTTTTTTGAAAATTTAAACTAACTATCTTTGATTTAGACTTTTAAATAGTATCTCAAATAAGTTCTTTATCTTTAAAAAGTTTACAATAACACACAAATAATACTACAATGCCAAAAGACACATCCATTAAATCCGTTTTGATAATAGGTTCTGGTCCTATTGTTATTGGTCAAGCTTGCGAATTTGATTACGCAGGATCGCAATCAGCTCGTTCTATTCGTGAAGAAGGAATCGAAGTGATATTAATCAACTCGAATCCGGCAACGATTATGACTGATCCATCCATGGCCGATCACGTTTACTTGAAACCATTGACCACAAAGTCGATTATTGAAGTATTGAAAGCGCATCCGCAAATTGACGCGGTTTTGCCAACAATGGGAGGTCAAACGGCATTGAACCTGTGTTTGGAAGCTGAAGAAAAAGGAATTTGGGAAGATTTTGGCGTACGATTAATTGGTGTTGATGTGAATGCCATTAATATTACCGAAGATAGAGAGCAGTTCAAGCAATTGCTTGAGAAAATTGGAATTCCTGCTGCTCCAGCAAAAACAGCTACTTCTTTCTTACAAGGAAAAGAAATTGCACAAGAATTTGGCTTTCCATTGGTAATTCGTCCTTCGTTTACTTTAGGAGGAACAGGAGCTGCTTTTGTACATAGCAAAGAAGAATTTGACGAAAAACTAACCTATGGTTTGGAAATGTCACCTATCCATGAAGTGTTGATTGACAAAGCGTTATTAGGTTGGAAAGAATATGAATTGGAATTATTACGCGATAAGAATGACAATGTTGTAATCATCTGTTCGATCGAAAATATGGACCCAATGGGAATTCATACGGGAGATTCGATCACGGTTGCGCCAGCGATGACATTATCGGATACTACCTTCCAAAAAATGCGTGACATGGCAATTTTAATGATGCGTAGCATCGGAAATTTTGCTGGAGGTTGTAACGTACAATTTGCGGTTTCGCCAGATGAAAAAGAAGATATTGTTGCGATTGAAATTAATCCACGTGTGTCTCGTTCATCAGCATTAGCATCCAAAGCAACGGGGTATCCAATTGCTAAAATTGCTTCGAAATTAGCTTTAGGTTACAACTTAGACGAATTGCAAAACCAAATTACAAAATCAACTTCGGCTTTATTTGAGCCAACTTTGGATTATGTAATTGTAAAAATACCACGTTGGAACTTCGATAAATTTGAAGGAGCTGATAAAACCTTAGGACTTCAAATGAAATCAGTAGGTGAAGTAATGGGAATTGGACGTTCTTTCCAAGAAGCCTTGCACAAAGCCACTCAATCATTGGAAATCAAAAGAAATGGTTTGGGTGCTGACGGAAAAGGGTATACAAATTACGAACAAATCATCGATAAACTGACGCATGCAAGTTGGGATCGTGTTTTCGTAATTTATGATGCGATTGCGATGGGAATTCCGTTGAGTCGTATTCATGAAATCACAAAAATTGACATGTGGTTCTTGAAACAATACGAGCAATTATTCACTTTAGAAAAAGAAATTTCTACTTACAAAGTAGATTCTTTACCAAGAGAATTGTTGTTAGAAGCCAAACAAAAAGGGTTCTCTGACAGACAAATTGCACACATGATGGGCTGTTTGGAAAGTCAAGTACATACGTTGCGTACGGACATGAAAATCAACCGTGTATTCAAATTAGTTGATACTTGTGCTGCCGAGTTTAAAGCGCAAACACCTTACTATTATTCTACTTTCGAGGCCGAAATTGAAAAGCCAAACGGAGAGCGTTATGTTCACAACGAAAGTGTAGTTACCGATAAAAAGAAAATCATCGTTTTAGGTTCAGGACCCAACCGAATTGGTCAAGGAATTGAGTTTGATTATTCTTGTGTTCACGGGGTGTTAGCAGCCAAAGAATGTGGTTACGAAACGATCATGATCAACTGTAATCCGGAAACAGTTTCAACTGATTTTGATACGGCTGATAAATTGTATTTCGAGCCTGTTTTTTGGGAACATATTTACGACATTATTCAACACGAAAAACCAGAAGGTGTAATCGTGCAATTAGGAGGTCAAACGGCATTGAAGTTGGCTGAAAAATTATCGAAATACGGAGTGAAAATTTTAGGAACAAGCTTCGATGCTTTGGATTTAGCCGAAGACAGAGGACGTTTCTCTGATTTATTGACGGAGTTGAATATTCCTTTTCCTAAATTCGGAATTGCAGAAACTGCTGATGAGGCGTCTGCTCTTGCAGATACTTTGGATTTTCCATTGTTGATTCGTCCTTCTTATGTATTGGGAGGTCAAGGAATGAAAATTGTCATCAACAAACAAGAATTGGAAGAACACGTAATCAATTTATTGAAATCGATTCCAGGTAATAAATTGTTGTTAGATCATTATTTAGATGGGGCAATCGAAGCAGAGGCAGATGCGATTTGCGATGCTGATGGTAATGTATACATCATCGGAATTATGGAACATATCGAACCTTGTGGAGTGCACTCGGGAGATAGTAATGCGACTTTACCACCGTTCAACTTGGGTGAATTTGTAATGCAACAAATCAAAGACCATACACATAAAATTGCAGTGGCTTTGAAAACTGTTGGATTAATCAACATTCAGTTTGCGATCAAAAACGATATTGTGTATATCATTGAGGCCAATCCAAGAGCGTCTAGAACAGTTCCGTTTATTGCTAAAGCGTATGGCGAACCATATGTAAATTATGCGACTAAAGTTATGTTAGGTGCCAATAAAGTAACCGACTTTAAATACAATCCTCAATTGAAAGGCTATGCGATTAAACAACCTGTTTTTTCTTTTAGTAAATTCCAAAATGTCAACAAAGCTTTAGGACCAGAGATGAAATCGACTGGAGAAAGCATCTTGTTTATTGACGATTTGAAAGACGATCAATTTTACGAATTGTATTCAAGAAGAAAAATGTATTTGAGTAAATAAAACTTGAATGTTACTATATGAAAAGCCTCTATTTAGAGGCTTTTTTTTATTTTAAATCCTGTTACTAGAGGTTCCTTTTAAAAAAATAATTACGTACCTTATTAAATTAGTTTCGTATCATTTTTTATTTTACTTTTGTTTAATTAAAATTAAAAAAGGATGAACAACGTTAAGAACGTATTCAGTATCAAAGACCTTGAAAATTTATCAGGTATTAAAGCGCACACGATTCGTATTTGGGAAAAAAGATACAATATCTTGGAACCCATGCGCACCGATACTAATATTAGGTTATATGATCTAGCCAGTTTGCAAAAGTTGCTTAACATCACATTGCTTCACGATTACGGCTATAAAATATCCAAGATCGCCACCTATCCACCAGATACAATTCCTACTTTAGTTCGTGAGATCGTAACTAATAAAACAGCCAAAAGTCACGCCTTGAGTGAATTTAAAATGGCGATGATGCATTTTGATCAAGAGTTATTTTTCAATACCTACAATTGGTTGATGGCTGAAAAATCGTTTCAGGAAATCTTTTACGATGTTTTCATTCCATTGATGCAAGAATTAGGAATGTTGTGGCAAACGGATACCATTTCGCCAGCTCATGAGCATTTTATCACCTTTTTAATTAAACAAAAATTACTGATACAAACAGAACAGCTTCAGGTCTTGAAGCCAAGAAAAACAGATAAAGTTTTTGTTTTGTCTTTACCAATGAATGAAATTCACGAATTGGGATTGATGTATTTGAATTATGAAATTCTTTCCAAAGGTTACAAAACGATTTATCTTGGCGAAAGTATGCCGATAGAAAATTTGAAAGATTTGAAGAAACATTTCGACTCCATTGTTTTTGTTTCGTACCTTACGGTTCAACCTGACAAAGACGCAATTAACGATTATGTTATTAAAATGAAACAGGAGTTAGAAGATGATACTACCCAATTATGGTATATCGGACGAATGGTTGAACATATTGATACAAGCAATCTTTCAAAAAGTATGTTGGTTTTCAATTCCATAGATTCTTTATTGTCGGTTATTAAATAATAAACAGAAATAATAAGTAAATGAATCAACCCAAAACAATTACAATAATAGGTTCTGGATTTTCTTCTTTGGCGGCAGCTAGTTATTTGGCTCAAAGTGGCCATCAAGTAACAGTTTATGAAAAAAATGCTACCATTGGAGGTCGTGCTCGACAATTAAAAAGCGATGGATTTACTTTCGATATGGGGCCAAGTTGGTATTGGATGCCCGATGTGTTTGATCGTTTTTTTGCTGATTTTGGTAAAAAAACAACAGATTATTATGAGTTGATTAAGTTGTCTCCAGCCTATAGAGTGTATTTTGGGATCAACGAATTCATTTCGATTGCCGATAATTTACCTGAAATTATAGCCACCTTTGAATCAGTAGAAAAGGGGAGTGGTGCTATTTTAGAACAATTTATGGCCGAGGCTCGATCCAACTATGATATCGCAATTAAAGATTTGGTGTACCGTCCCGGAGTTTCTCCTTTGGAATTAATTACTTTGGAAACTGCCAAAAAAGTAGGCCAGTTTTTTAGTAACATAAGCCGTGATGTTCGCAAGAAATTCAAAAACGAAAAATTGATTCAAATCTTGGAATTTCCGGTTTTGTTTTTAGGAGCTAAGCCTTCAGATACGCCATCGTTTTATAGTTTTATGAATTATGCCGACTTTGGTTTGGGAACTTGGCATCCAAAAACGGGCATGTTTGATGTAGTGCGCGGTATGGAAAGTTTGGCTGCCGAATTGGGGGTTACGTTTGTTACTAATGCGGCTATTGAAAAAATTATCGTTGACAATAAAACCGCTAAAGGAATTGTAGTTAACGGTCAAACCATCTATTCGGATGTTGTTTTAAGTGGAGCCGATTACCATCATACAGAAACTTTATTAGAGGAACAACACCGCGCTTATTCAGAAAAATATTGGGACAGTCGTGTTTTTGCTCCTTCTTCTTTATTATTCTATGTGGGTTTCAATAAAAAAATAGAAAACATTTCGCATCACGCTTTGTTCTTTGATACCGATTTTAATCAGCATGCTGTAGATATTTATGACAGCCCAAGATGGCCAGCAGAACCTTTATTTTATGCTAATTTTCCTTCATTGACTGATCCTTCGACTGCTCCTGAAGGTATGGAATCCGCCTTTTTTTTAATACCATTAGCTCCTGGAATTGAAGATACTGAAGCATTGCGTGAAGAATACTTCCATAAAATCATGGACAGATTTGAGTCGTTAACACAACAAGAAGTTCGAAAAAACATTATCTTTAAACATTCGTTTTGTAAAAATGATTTTGTCCAAGATTATAATTCCTACAAAGGGAATGCTTATGGAATGGCCAATACTTTATTGCAAACCGCATTTTTAAGACCCAAATTAAAAAGTAAAAAAGTAGAAAATCTCTTTTTTACTGGTCAATTGACCGTTCCAGGACCAGGTGTGCCTCCCGCCTTAATTTCAGGAAAATTAGTGTCAGAATTAATTAATAAACAATTTTCAAAAGCATAACATGAAGCAGTTATTTGACGACGTATCCTTTAAATGCAGTAAGTTAGTGACCAAAAACTACAGTACTTCATTTTCATTAGCAGTCTATATGCTTTCGCCAAGCATCAGAGAAGCTATTTATAGCGTATATGGATTTGTTCGTTTTGCGGATGAAATTGTCGATTCTTTTCATGGCTATGAAAAAGAAACCTTGATTCATGATTTTGAAACTGAATATTACAAAGCCTATCATTCTGGAATTAGCTTGAATCCTATTTTGAATTCGTTTCAATTGACTGTAAAACGCTATAATATTTCTGATGATTTGATTCAGGCTTTTTTGAAAAGTATGAAATTGGATTTGGTAAAAACCGAATACCATAGCAAAGAAGAATATGAGGAATACATTTATGGATCTGCCGATGTGGTGGGCTTAATGTGTTTGAAAGTGTTTGTGGATGGCGATATAGAGAAATACAATTTATTGAAGGACGAAGCAATGCGATTGGGATCAGCTTTTCAAAAAGTGAATTTCTTGCGCGATTTGAAAGATGATAATTTGGTTTTGAACCGCACCTATTTCCCTGGTGTTGATTTGAATTCATTCGACGAAAATGCCAAACAAGCAATCATTAGCGAAATAGAAGAGGATTTTAAAGTAGCTTTTCAAGGGATTACTAAATTACCAATGGAAGCTAAATTTGGTGTTTATACCGCCTATGTTTATTACAAAAAGTTATTGAATAAACTAGAAAAAACACCTAGTCACAAAATCGGTACTGCCCGAATCCGAGTTTCTAATTATACCAAAGCAGGATTACTTGCTCAATCTTTTGTTACTTACAAATTAAAATTAGTTTAAAATATAATTACAATCACAATGAATGAAATCCAGTTTTTTCTGATTTTCCTCGGTACTTTTTTGATTATGGAATGTGTAACTTGGTGCACCCACAAGTTTGTGATGCACGGTTTTATGTGGTATTTTCACGCTGACCATCACCAACCTAAATATGCGGGCATCTTTGAACGCAATGATGTGTTCTTTGTCATTTTTGCTATTCCAAGCATTACACTTTTCTATTTTGGAGTTGAAGGCGGATTGAATTATAAGTTCTTCATCGGCTTAGGAATTATGTTTTACGGAATGTGTTACTTTTTGATACATGATGTTTTAATTCACCAACGATTCAAATGGTTTAAAAATACCAACAATAAGTATTTAATTGGCTTGCGTAAAGCGCACAAAGTACACCACAAACATTTAGGAAAAGAAGAAGGAGAATGTTTTGGGATGTTATTTGTTCCATTCAAATACTACAAAATATAATGAAAGTATATTCATTAAAGACAGAACAATTTGTCAATGCCAGTATTGAAGAATGCTGGTCATTCTTTTCGAATCCAAAGAATTTACAAAAAATCACACCGAGCGATATGGGATTCGAAATCACTGATTTTGATGAAAAAAACATGTATGCTGGACAAATTATTCAATACAAAGTTTCCCCTCTCTTTGGTGTTAAATTGGGTTGGATGACTGTAATTACCGTTGTTAAAGAACAAAGCTATTTTGTGGACGAACAACGTTTTGGACCCTATACTTTATGGCACCACAAACACTTTTTTGAAGCAAAAGATAATGGTGTTTTAATGACTGATTTGATTCATTATGCCTTGCCTTTGGGCTTCATAGGTCGTATTATGAATACTTTGGTTGTTAAAAATAAATTGAAAACCATTTTCGATTATCGAAAAGTAAAGGTGGACGAATTATTTAACACTAAATAATGGCAAAACAAGAAGTCTCTTTTTTCTGGTTTCGACGCGATTTACGTTTGGAAGACAATGTGGGTTTGTTTCAAGCTTTGCAATCAGAGTATCCAATAATTCCTCTTTTTATTTTTGATGAAACTATTCTGGAACGTCTGCCAATTAACGATCCAAGAGTGGGTTTTATTCATGAATCTTTAGCAGTGATCGATGCCAAATTACAAGAATTTGGTTCGTCGCTTTTGGTAATTAAAGGAAAGCCGTTACAAATTTGGGAGTTGTTATTACAAGAATACGCTATTCAAGAAGTCTTTTGGAATAAGGATTACGAACCTAATGCCATTCAGCGAGATCTTGCTGTTGGAAATGTATTAGCATCTAAAGAGGTGAACGTTTTCGCTTTTAAAGATCAAGTGATTTTTGAAGAAGCCGAAATTGTTAAAGCTGATGGTTTACCATATACGGTGTATACTCCTTTTAAAAATAAGTGGTTAGAAAAATACCATACTATTGCGCCAGTTCAAGAATGGGACGCAACACCTTATTTTTCTAATTTTTTCAAAAGTAATTTTGCTTTTCCTAGTTTAGAAGAAATTGGTTTTACACTGAGTTCAATCAAAGTAAAGCCACATAATTTAAAATTAGTCGCTAATTACCACGAAACGCGTGATTTTCCTGCATTAGATAGTACATCGTATTTGTCTCCACATTTGCGTTTTGGTACCGTTAGTATTCGAAAATTAGTCAATTGGGCTGTTCGAAAAAATCTAGTTTTCTTGAGTGAATTGATTTGGAGAGAGTTCTTCATGCAAATCCTTTTTCACTTTCCAAAAGTACAAAACAGGAATTTTAAGGCAGCTTACGATGGCATCGAATGGCGCAATGATGAGGCCGATTTCAAACGGTGGTGCGAAGGAAATACAGGGTATCCAATGGTTGATGCAGGTATGCGTCAATTGAATGAAACGGGTTATATGCACAACCGAGTGCGTATGGTCGTGGCTAGTTTTTTATGCAAACATTTGCTAATTGAATGGCAATGGGGCGAAGCGTATTTTGCTGAAAAATTATTGGATTACGAAATGGCAGCTAATGTTGGCAATTGGCAATGGGCTGCTGGCACTGGTTGTGATGCGGCACCTTATTTTAGAGTATTCAATCCGGATATTCAACTGAAAAAATTTGACGAAAAAGGAATTTATATCCGTCAATGGATTGCAGAATTTGACCTAGGCTACGGACAACCAATGGTAGATCATGCTATGGCAAGAGATCGTGCTATTGCTACTTACAAAGCAGGTATTGTAAAATAACTTCATAAAAAAACTCCCGATAACTTCAAGAAGTTTCTCGGGAGTTTCAACCTAACCCTAACCTAAAAACAATTAATTATTAGCTCAATTTATTTGAAATCAAGCTAATAAACTCTTTGCGCGTTTTGTCTTTTTCAAAAGCGCCTGTAAACGATGATGTCGTCGTTACTGAATTTTGTTTTTGAATCCCACGCATTTGCATACACATGTGTTGGGCTTCTATTACTACGGCTACACCTAAGGGTTCAAGTGCGGCTTGGATACAATCTTTAATTTGGTCTGTCAAACGTTCTTGCACTTGCATTCTACGTGCAAAAGCATCGACAATTCTTGGGATTTTACTTAATCCAACAATTTTTCCATTCGGAATATAAGCTACATGCGCTTTTCCAAAAAACGGCAACATATGATGCTCACACATCGAATACACTTCAATGTCTTTCACTACAATCATTTGTTGGTGATCTTCGGTAAATAATGCCGATTTTAAAATTTGTAACGGATCTAATCCGTAACCGTGTGTAAGATATTGCATGGCTTTGGCTACTCTCTCTGGCGTTTTTTCTAAGCCTTCACGGGTAACATCTTCGCCTAAATTTTCAATGATGGTTTTGTAATTATTAGATAATATATCTGTTGCTTCGGTATTATATTGTTCAATCTTTTCGTAGTTTTTCATTTAGTATTTTTCAGGTGTATGTATTAAATTTTAAAGCTGACAATTCCATAATCCATTTCAAATATTTGCCCGGAGATGGATTTTGCTTTTTCAGAAATTAAAAAGTCAGCCATAGTAGCGACTTCTTCGGGTTGTAAATAGCCTTTCATTGGGTGTCGTTCGATCATGTTTTCTTTCATACGATCGTTTCTCAATATCCCCGCAGCTAAGCTCGTATCTGTAATAGTAGGCGCAATTGCATTGATACGAATGCTTGAGGCAAATTCAGCTCCAAGAGATTTTACCAAGCCTTCTACGCCAGCTTTTGCTGTAGCAATACTTGCATGAAACGGCATTCCTAATTTGGCAGCAACCGTACTGAACAATAGGATAGAAGGTTGGTTGCCTTTTTTTAAAATCGGTAAGTATTTTTGAATCACTTTTACCGCTCCAATCACATTGATTTCAAAATCATTTCTAAAATCATCAATACTCAAACTTCCAATAGGTTTAAGTGTAATGGATCCTGGGCAATAAATGACAGTATCCAAACTATCAATTTCAGGAAGCGTATCTTGTAAAACATCTAACGAAAAATGCGTTAGATTCGGATGTGTAATTTCTGGCGCATTTCTACTAATAGTAAATACAGTATTGTTTTCTAGTTGTTGTTGCAAAATGGCATGGCCAATTCCTTTGCTACCGCCAATGATGAGTATTTTTTTCATTTTATTTAGTTTAGCGTTTCGCTATTTTGTTTTTGTTGATTTGTCTTTGGCGACTACATTTAAAACGCCCTTCTCTAAAATCACGTAATTTTTCGTGTTTTGTTTTTCTACCTTGCACGCGGGCACGCCACATTCTAAAACTAGAAGGTTTCATTTCGGCACGCATGAGGTCAATCACTTCTTGTTCTTTTAACCCAAATTGCAGCAAAATAGCATCAAAGGTGGTTCGGTCTTCCCAAGCCATTTCGATAATGCGGTCTTTTTCGATATCGGTTAATTCTTTCTTCATTAGGTGTATTTCTGATAATTATGAACTTTAATCTCCGCTTTTAAATCAAACAATAAATTGTATAAGCCAAAGAAGGTTCTGTTCATGTATATAAAGTGTTTGGATCCGCGATTTCCATTCATCTTTCTTAGATTTGTATCGTTAGCAAAACGCTCTCCCAATTGGGCAATTTTTTCAAAAAACAGTTCGTCAGAAAAATCAAATGTTTCCGTTTGAAAAGGTTGCGTAAACAAGGTTAGCAAGTCATAGAACATCGAAGTAAAATAGGTTACTTCTTCTGGACTGTCGTCTGTTCGTAAAATTTCAAGTTCAAATAATTTATCGCTGAATGACACTTTATTATCTATGATTTCTTTTTTGACCAATTCAAAATACGGAATGTAAAAATCATTCGGTATGGCTTTCATACATCCAAAATCCAAAGCCACTAATTGGTTTTTTTCGTTGACCAAAAAATTCCCTGGATGTGGATCGGCATGTACTTTACGCAACACATGAATTTGGTACATATAAAAATCCCAAAGGGCTTGACCCAATTGATTTCCAGTTTCAGAGTTGGTATTTTCTTTGGTGAATTCAGACAAATGTATTCCTGTCATCCAATCCATAGTGATGATGCGCTCCGAAGAATATTCAGGATAGTAATTAGGAAAAACCAAATGATCAATTTTAGAACAAGCTGCCACAACTTCTTGACTTTGTTTTAATTCTAACAAATAGTTGGTTTCTTCAATTAATTTATCTTCCACTTCTTTGAAGTATTTATCCGAATCTTTGCCTTGTAAATTGAACATTCGAATTGCAATTGGTTTTACCAAAGCCAAGTCGGACGAAATACTATTAGCTACACCAGGATACTGGATTTTAACGGCTAGCTTTTTATTGTTTTTTATGGCTAAATGCACTTGTCCAATACTGGCCGCATTGACTGAGTTTGGATTGAATTCATCAAAAATTTCGTAAGGTGTTTTGCCTAAATTCGATTTGAATGTTTTCAAAACCAAAGGTGCTGATAGTGGCGGCACCGAAAATTGAGACAATGAGAACTTTTCTACATACGCCTGAGGTAAAAAGCTTTTGTCCATACTCAACATTTGAGCTACTTTCAAAGCACTACCTTTTAAACTTTTTAATCCATCGTAAATATCTTCGGCATTGTCTTCATTTAATTTGTCACGATTAAGTGTCGGATTGACTACTTTTTCGCCATAGTATTTTAAATAATTGACTCCTACTTTCGCCCCCGTTTGTACTAATTTGCTAGCACGTTCTATTTTAGAAGTAGGAATATAGTCGATTGTTTTCATTTAGTTGTGTTGTATTTTTTCTTTGAAGAGGAATTTTCCAAAATCAATTAGGCTTTCTAAAGGTGCGGTATTCATTAATTCAAACGATGCTTTAACCGATTTTTCAATAAAAAGATCTGTTTTCTCAAAAGAAGCTGAGCTGTCGTCTAACCAGAATTTCAAAGTCATCATCAATTGAAACCAAGCGGATTCTTGTAGCGCTTTTTCTTGAATTTCTTGAAATTTTTCTTGTTTCAAACGGTATTCATCTGAAATTATTCCGCTAACAAATTCTTTAAATCCATTTCGTAAACTAGATAACTGCATCAAACCTTGTAGTGGATTTTTATTTTCTTTCAAACTCAATACAACATAGCTACGATTGGCGGATAGTAATTCGAAAAAGGTAAAATAAAAACTTAACATTTTACTTTTCATGTCATAGTATTCATAGTCTTTGTCCTTGTCCAATAGTTCTATTGTTTTAGCCAAAAAAGTGCTAAAAATTTCTTTTTCAACTCCTTCAAGCCCTCCAAAGAAATTGTAAAATTCCGATTCTGTCAAACCATTTGCTTTCGCAAAATGATATACAGATTTAGGTTTTTCATTGTTTTCAAGAGTGTCGTTCATGAACATTGAAACTATTTTGTCTTTTGTCAAGGTTGATTTTTTAGTAGCCATTTTCAAATCGTTTTCAAATTAGAGCATAAAGATATAAAATGTTTAACTAAATAATAAAAAAGTTAAACAAAATATTTGTTTATATTTGTAATGAATTCAAAATATGAAAATAGTTCAGTTATGAAAAAAAATGTATTATTGACGGGAGGTACCGGATTTATTGGAAAAAAACTGACTGAATTATTAATTGAAAACGGATTTTCTGTTTCGATTTTGAGTCGTACTGCAAAACAAAATTATGCCGACATTTCGTACTTTCAGTGGGATGTTGAATCAGGGACCATTGATGAGGAAGCTATTTTGAAAGCCGATTATGTAATTCATTTAGCAGGAGAGAATATTGGTGCTAAGCGATGGACAGCCAGTCGGAAGAAAGCTGTTTTAGATAGTAGAGTAAAATCAACTAAGTTATTATCGACTTGTTTGAAATTGAATAATAAAAAATTAGATGCTTTTATATCAGCATCTGGAGTCGGTATTTATGGCGCAATTACTGATGAGCAACTTTGTGATGAAACCATGCCTCCAGCCAATAATTTTTTAGGAACGGTTTGTCAAGAATGGGAATCGGTAACTATTCCTGTTCATGAATTAGGGATTCGAACCGTTCAAGTCAGAACAGGGTTGGTTTTAGGAAAAGATGATGGTGTTTTAAAACAACTGGCTCCTTTGTTCCAATTCAAATTAGGTAGTGCTATAGGTTCTGGAAAACAGTACATGCCATGGATTCATATTGATGATTTGTGTCAAATTTATTTGAAAGCTATTTTAGATGCAACAATGCAAGGGCCTTACAATGCTGCAATTAATGACAAAACAACTAACACCATTTTCTCCGAAACTTTAGCTAAAGTATTTGGCTATACCATTTGGTTGCCTAATGTTCCTGCTTTTGTGTTGCGATTGATCTTGGGTGAAATGGCTCAATTGGTTTTGAAAGGTAGGAGAGTAGCCTCTAATAAAATTGAAAAAACGGGTTTCCAATTCCAATATAAAGATTTAGAAAAAGCGTTACGCAATTGTTTGTTAGGCTAATTGGATTCTAAAGTACAATCCAATTGAGTGCGGACTTTTTTAGAAACTTTTGCGATTATCATACTCGGAATATTTATTTCAAAATCATCGGTATCAAGGATAAAGTTAGCTTGTAATTGCAGTTGATTTTTTGATTTCTTGAAAATCCCATTGACACTTAATGGTTTTGAAACCCCATGAATCTTTATGGTTCCATTTATTTTCAAAGTAGTCCCTTCGTTTGAAATTTTATCGATATCCAAATTAGGAATACTTCCTTTAAATAGGGCTCTTGGATATTTGTCACTTTCCAAATAAATTTCATTGAAATGGGTCTTCATTAAATCCAGCTTAAAATCAAAATCCTTGATTTTTACAATACAACTAATCGTTTTATTTTTAGTATTTACTGTACATTCAACGAAATTATTTTCTGTTGTGATTTCTTCAAATAAAGGTACCGAAGCTACGAAACCAATGGTGCCCGATTGCGTTGTCCATTTTTCTTGAGAAAATGCAGCTAAACTCAATGATAATAATAATACGCTGAAGAAAAGTTTCATAATCAATTTTGTTCTATAACTAAAGATACCAAATGATAGTGATTAAACAAACTGTTTTGTCTTAATTCAATTCAATGGAAACATTGTATTTTTTGAGACTTTCAATTGTTTCGATGGAACTGTAATCAAAAATTTCTTCGTGTAAATCCCTTTCTTTTTTCAACGCAATTTGTTTAAGACAATTGCAAAAACGGCGTACTTCTTTTAGATTAGAAATAATCAATCCAGGAACAGGAACGCTATTTCCTTCTTTGTCTTTAGCGACCATCGTAAAATAAGAAGAGTTACAGTGTTTTATGACTCCTGTTTGAATGTTTTCGGATTCTACTCGTATGCCAATAATCATAGAGCTTTTCCCCACGTAGTTAACGCTAGCTTTCATGGTTACGAGCTCGCCGACTTCAATGGGTTTTAAAAAATTAACCGTATCTACAGAGGCAGTAACACAATAATTTCCTGAAAATTTGGAGGCGCACGCAAAGGCAATTTGATCTAATAAAGATAAGATATACCCTCCGTGAATTTTACCGCTAAAGTTTGTATGAGAAGGAAGCATCAGTTCAGAAATGCTGATATAGGAAGAGGTTACGGTTTTAAAATTGTTATTCATTATTCAGATTGATTTTCGTCTAGTTCTGCAGGATTTATAATGTTGTCTGGCAGCGCTTTTTTGGCTTTCGCCCCCATTTTTTTCAAACGTTCTACGCTACTAATTAGGTTTCCTTTTCCTTCCACTAATTTGTTCATAGCGCCGGCATATTCCACTTTGCTTTCGTCTATTTTCTTCCCGATTTTAATTAAGTCGGCTACAAAACCTTCGAATTTATCATACAATGCTCCTGCTTGACGAGCAATTTCTAACGCATTTTCTTGTTGCTTTTGATTGGTCCACATACTATCAATAGTTCGCAGTGTTGCCAATAAAGTAGCTGGAGTTACGATGACAATATTTTTTTCAAATGCCTTGTTGTACAAGGTGGTATCTTCATTTAAAGCCATCGCAAAAGCAGGTTCTATGGGAATAAAGAGCAACACAAAATCAGGGCTTTCAATTTGGTACAAGTCCTGGTAATTTTTGTTGCCTAATTGTTCTACATGGCGTTTGATAGAATTGACGTGTTCTTTTAGGAAGTTAGATTTCAACTCATCGTCTTCTTCATTGATGTATTTCTCGTATGCCGTTAACGATACTTTAGAGTCGACAATCATTTTTTTGCCATCAGGCAAATTAATAACAACGTCAGGAAAAACGCGATTACCTTCGTCTGTAGTAAAGGCTTGTTGCACTTCGTATTCACGACCTTTTTCTAAACCTGATTTTTCTAAAACGCGTTCCAGAACTAATTCGCCCCAATTACCTTGCATTTTGCTGTCGCCTTTTAGGGCTTTGGTCAAATTGATCGTCTCTTTGCTCATCTGAATATTCATTTCGCGTAAGCCTAAAATTTGTTGGCGCAAAGCCGCATGGTAATCAATACTTTCTTTGTGGGTGTCTTCGACTTTCTTTTCGAATAATTGAATTTTATCTTGCAAAGGCGTCAAGATATTTTGCATATTTTCTTTGTTCTGTTCAGTAAATTTATTCGATTTTTCGTCCAATATTTTATTGGCTAAATTTTCGAATTCTTTGGTAAATTTTTCCTGAAGCTGTTCTACTTCTTGTTTTTGTTCTTTATTGCGTTCCCAAAGATTCTCAAAATCAACTTCTTTTTTGGACAATTGAATTGCCAAGCTGTCTTTTTCGTTTCGAATGACTTCTTTTTCAACTCGTTCTTTTTCTAACGCTTCTTTGAAGTTTTGAATTTGGGCTTGACCCGCCAGAACCTTTTCTTCTAAACTGATTTTTTCAGCTTGTGTTTTTGCAGAAAATAAGAGTTTGCCAATATAAATACCAATAGCTAAAGCTACAATAAAAGCCAACAAAAAAGGAAGAATAGCAGTCATAGAAAGGATAAATTTAGAAAGTAGTAAAAGTAGGTAATTCTCTGAATTTGGTGCTTCAAAATAATTATTTTTTCTTCAATAATAATGTACTTTTGCCACAAATTACAACCATATGTCTCACCACCATTTTATTATTCATAAACCCTATGGCTATTTGAGTCAGTTTGTATATGAATTAAAAAGAAAGAAACGGCTTTTAGGAGAATTGTATCCTTTTCCAGAAGGAACGATGGCTATTGGGCGTTTGGATGAAGATTCAGAAGGCTTGTTGCTTTTGACAACTGACGGTAGGATGAGCGAACTTGTTCGTAGTAAGAAAGTAGAGAAAGAATATTATGTTCAGGTGGATGGAGTTATCCATCAAGAAGCAGTGGAGCAATTAGAAAAAGGAGTGGAAATTGGATTTAATGGTAGAAAATACATCACTAAACCCTGTAAAGCATTCTTGATTCATGAAGTTCCTGCTTTTGGAGTTAGAGGAAAAAAGATTCGAGACGAACGTCACGGTCCTACTTCTTGGCTTTCGATTACGATTAATGAAGGCAAGTTCAGGCAGGTGCGCAAAATGACGGCATATGTAGGTTTTCCTACTTTGCGTTTAGTTCGCGTTCGGGTTGGGAATGTATATTTAAATGATTTACAAGCAGGCGAAGTAATTGAAGTGAATAATTTTCAAATCGAAAATAAATAAAAGTATGTTAAACATCGTATTGGTTGAACCTGAAATTCCGAATAACACTGGCAACATTGGTCGGCTTTGTGTAGGAACAGAAAGCAAATTACACTTGATTCATCCTTTCGGATTTGTTATCAATGATAAGAATTTAAAGCGTTCGGGTTTAGATTATTGGGTTCATTTGGATGTGACAGAATACCAAAATGTAGACGAATGGTTGAATCAAATTCCAGATCGTTCTCGTGTCTTTTTGATGAGTTCACATGCTACAAAATCCTATTTGGAAACTGAATTTCAAGACGGTGACTGGTTGGTCTTTGGAAAAGAGAGTGTAGGTTTAAGCGCAGCAGTTTTAGGCTTATTTGAAAACCATTTGACTATTCCAATGTCGCCATTAATTCGCAGTTTTAATATTGCCAATTCAGTCGCTTTTGTGGTGGGAGAAGCAAAAAGACAAATCGGCTTGAAACGTTAATTCAGTTATCCTTTGATGACGAATTTTCCTTTTTCGGCATCAAAACCAATATGTTCCTCCTGAAATAAGGTATTGAAACTTCCTTTCATAATTAAATTACACGGTTGGTCTTGCACCACTGATTCCGGTGTCATTAAGATCATTTCGTCACTCAATTGAATGGCCATATCAATATCATGTGTTGAAAATAAAATGGATTTTCCTGTTTCTTGGGTTAGTTTTTTCAAAAGTTTGAAAAGGGTTACTTTGTGTAATAAATCCAAATGAGTAGTAGGTTCATCTAGAATAATCAACGGTGTATTTTGTGCCAATGCGCGCGCAATAAGTACGATCTGCAACTGTCCATCACTAATTTCAAAATGACGTTTATCAGCCAAATGACTAATTTGTGTTAGTTCCATTGCTTCTTTTACTTTGGCAATATCTTCAGTTGAAAGTTTTCCAATCCAGTTTGTATACGGTTGTCTTCCTAGCGCAATGAGTTCAAAAACAGTCAGGTTACTTGGAGGTAATTTGTCAGTTAAAACCACACTTAAATGTTGTGCTAAAGTCAAATTATCCAAGGAATGAATGTCTTTATTTTCTAAATAAACGGTGCCAGAAAGTGGCCATTGAATTCCGATTAAAGTGCGCAATAGCGTTGATTTTCCAATACCATTGGCACCAATTAAAGCCGTTAGTTTTCCTTTTTCTAGCGAAATGGAAACGTTTGATGCAACAGTGGTACTATTTTTTTTATTGGTGTACCCAATGCTAATGTCTTTGGCTTCTAAAATATAAGTTTTCTCCATTAGCTGATCATTTTGCGTTTGCGAATAAGTAACCAAATTACAATTGGAGCTCCTAAAATAGAAGTGATGGCATTAATAGGGATTACTATAGCTGAATTGGGTAACTGCGAAATGCTATCACAAACCAACATAATCATGGCGCCAAACAATAACGTACTCCAAAATAAAACCAAATGATTACTGGTTTGAAAAACTAATTTAGAGATATGTGGCACAGCCAAACCAATAAACGCAATCGGTCCTGCAAAAGCAGTGATACTTCCTGCTAGAATACTGGTAGCTAAAATGATTATAAAACGAGCTTTAGTATAATTCAATCCTAAACTCTTGGCGTAATTTTCACCTAAAAGTAAACTGTTTAAAGGTTTAATACTAAGTAAACTTAAAACTAAACCTAGCATCACACATACAAACAAAATCGCAATTGATGTCCATGATAAATTACCCAAAGATCCTAAAGACCAGAAAGTAAATTTTTGCAATTGTGCTGCTGTACTAAAATAGGAGAGTGTTCCCACTAAAGCGTTAGTTAAACTACCAAACATTAATCCTACAATTAGAATAGCCATGGTATCTCGCAATCGTTGAGCAACTGCCAAAACTGCTAATAAAACCAATAAACTTCCTAAGCTGGAGGCGATCACAATTCCGTAAGAAGAAAGTACTAATTTACTAGCAAAAGCAGGTAAAAATGCCGATCCTAAAATGACTAAGGCTACTCCTAAACTCGCTCCTGAACTCAAACCAAGTACATAAGGCCCCGCTAAAGGATTCCGAAATAAAGTTTGCATTAAGAGTCCGCTAATCGCTAAACCCATTCCTACTAAAATGGCAACAATAGCTTTGGGTAAGCGGTAATCCATAATGATATATTCCCAAGAGGATTTACTAGCAGCTGTGCCAAGTAAACTGTTACATACTTCTTTTAAAGGAATGGCAACGGCACCCATACTTATATTGAGTAGAAATAGGAAAACCAATCCTACACTTAGGACAAGAAAAAGTACCGTATTTCGATGGGTTGTATTCAAATTAATTTAATTTTTCAAAAAAATAGGGACGATGACTTGGGAGTAATTCGGGATGGAAAATAGCTATCAAATCTTTCAGCACCCAATCCGGGCGATTAGATGACCATTCAAAAAATAAAATCCCACCTTTAGTCCCTTTGTGTAATGCGTACGAATATACTTTTTTATTTTTAAACGCTTCAAATTTCGCATAATGCGGATTGCTATTATTCATCTCTTTTAAAGAAGAAAAATCACCTGGCGCAATCCAAAATTCGGCGGTTTGTGCTTTTTCTAAAATAGTTTCAAAAGGCAAAGTCAAACTTCCCGTTCCGGTGGTGTTGGCCCATAAATAATTGGATTGCGACTCTTTCAAAAATAAAGCCATCCAGCTTTCTCCTTGAGGCACAAACCATTGATCTTGGTACATCGCACCGCTTAACACTGTTGGTTTGTATATTGCTTTTTTGGCTAAAGCCAAAGTGGTTTGGTATTCTTTTTCAATAGAGGTGAATATCGTTTTGGCTTTGGCATCCAAGCCATACAGAGCACCAAAAAATTTGATCCATTCTGCTTTTCCAAGTGGTGATTGTTCGTTCCAGTCACCGTTTAAAAGAACTTTCAATCCACTTTTTTGTAAATTATCCAAAGTTGGATTGCTATTGTTTAGACCAAAACTCACAATAACATCGGGAGACATATCGATCAGAATCTCTGGATTCAGGGTCTCGTTAGTTCCTACTTCCTTTACCTGTCCAGAATCAATTCGTTTTCGTGTTTTAGGTGATGAAATAAAATCGGTATTGGGAAAACCTACTAAGGTGTTTTCCACGCCCAATAATTCCAAGGCTGGAATGTGAGTAGTAGAGGTTACTACTACAGATTGTATAGGAACCGAAATTCGGGGATACTGTTCTAAGCTATCGGGAATAATTCCGTCTTTTTCTTGTAGAATATAGGTAAATGGTGTTTTGGCATCTGGCCAAGGATGTGTAATCATAAGGATAGAATAGCCTTTATGATGGTATATTTCTAATCCTTTAGCGTATTGAATTTCGTTTTTAACAGTAGTTGCTGAATCTGATGAAATAGAGCTATTTTGTTTGCATCCGCAAAGTAGCAGTAGGTTGAATAGGACAATAAGTTTTAAAAAAAATGATTTCATCGCTTTGATTACAAGAATTGCAAAGGTAGGTGTAAACGGTTTTAAAATTCAAATTTAATTTTTTATCCCAAACTTAGCCTTATCTTTGTTCGCGTATTGAGGTTGCTTTTTTGATTTTCAAAATAGCATTAAAAGGGAATCAGGTGAAATACCTGAGCTGTACCCGCAACTGTATGCTACCAAGCTTGTTGTTATCTACAAAACCATTGTTCGCGTGGCGAATGAGAAGGTAAACAACAAGACGCAAGCCAGGAGACCTGCCTATTACATCGAGTATCAAACTTTCGGGAAAAAAGGTTTGGGTATGGGTAATTCTATACTTTTCTCCCTATTTATTAGTAAAGTAACAGTTCTGCTGTTGCAAAATGTTGAATTAAATGAACAATAAAAAGGTTCGTATTAGCGCATTGTTTGTGCTGGTATCTGCTTGTGTTTTTGCGCAAGAAAAAGAAACAGTAGCTTCTCAACAGGAGCTAAAAGAAGTTGTAGTATCTGATTCTAAATTTGCTTTGGCAAAAGAAAAATCAGGAAAAGTAATTGCAAAAATTACCACTGAAGATTTAAGGAACAAGCCCGGTCAAAGTATTGCAGCTATTTTGAATACCGTGGCAGGCGTTGAAATCAATGGCAGTCAAAGTGCAGCAGGTAAAAACTTAGGTTATTATATTCGAGGTGGTAAAAACAGTCAAGTTCTCATCTTGATTGACGGAATTCCGGTTAACGATGCTTCCGGAATTAGTATGGAATACGATTTACGATTACTTCCAGCAGACCAAGTGGAAAGTATAGAAATTATGAAAGGCGCCGCGAGTACTTTGTACGGATCAGGCGCTGCAACAGGAGTAATCAATATCAAACTTAAAAAATCTGGTAAGGCAACAATAGCAGGAAGCGGCTATTTTAATGTGGGTACCAATACCACTGCTACTCATCAAAATCTAAAAGCATCCGATTTTAATCAAGGGTTTTCTGTAAATGGAAGAACCACTAAACTAAGTTATTTTGCTGCTTTGAACAGTACAGAAACTAAAGGAGTTTCTCAAATTGCGGTACCAAATCTAAATGTCAACTACGAAGAAGATCCTTTTTCACGATTGAATTATATGGCCAAAGTGGGTTATTCAGTGTCGGATAAAATGACTTTTGATTTTTTCGGGAATTACGATCAAATTAAAAATGATTATGATGGAGGATTTGATAATACTGGAACTAGTGATACTAATTTAAATAAAACAAGTTCGAAACAATTTCGTTTTGGCTTTTCTCCTAAATTCAAATACGATAAAGGGGAATTCGTTTTAAATTCAAGTTTTAATAAACTCGTTCGTTCTTATGATGAGTTGGATACGTATTCGAATTCGGTTGGTTTTGCACAATACCAATCGAGAAGCGTGAATATAGATGGATTTAATAAATACCAACTTGTTGATTCATTTTATTTGGTTTCGGGTTTACAATACCAGTTTCATGATGCCAATAGTATAACTCCCTATGGGAATATTGCCAAAGAAAGTACCAAATTTAATATGATTGATCCGTATCTAACTGGAGTGTATACTTCTAAGGTGGGATTTAATTTGAATGCAGGTGTAAGATGGAATAGTCATAGTGCGTATGGGAATCAATTAGTCTATAATATCAATCCGTCGTTTGATTTCCAAACGCTTCCATTCAAAATCGTAAGCTCATACAGTACGGCTTTTGTTACTCCAAGTTTGTATCAATTGTATTCACCTTATGGTAATTCTGGCTTGACTCCAGAAAAAAATAGTACTGCTGAGGTAGGTTTTGAAACGCAATTAGCAAATAAAAAAATACGATGGAATGTGATTGGCTTCTACCGAGAACAAACCAATTTCATTGGCTTTTATTTCAATCCAACCACCTATGCTTCTACTTATATTAATATTGATGGCTTAAATAGAGCCAAAGGAATAGAAACAGAAATTCATTTTGCCCTGAATGACAAAGTAAAATGGAATTCCAATTATACGTTTACTCAAGTTGATGAAGCCTTGGACCGATTGATCCCAAAACATAAATTCAATTCTTCTTTGGATTATAAAGTCGCTGATCGCTTTTTTTGGAATATCAATTACCAATACATTGACGCTAGAAAAGATGCTTTTTTTGACGGAAATACGTATGCTACTACTCAAGTAAAATTAGGATCGTATCAACTCCTCAATTCCATGGCTCGATACGATATTAGAAAAAACAAGTTGTCTGTTTTTGCTTCGGTACAAAATATATTTAATGTTGATTTTGTGGAGAATGTAGGCTATAGTGCTTTGGGACGCAATTTCAAATTGGGTGTAAATTATAATTGGTAAAACCAATCTACTTCTAAAAAAAAAAGGCTTTCTATTATAGAAAGCCTTTTTTATGAATAATTATTTAGTTGAATGCTTTTTGAAGTCCTACGGGAGCCTTTTCTAAATACATTTGATTGCCAAATGGATTCATGGATTTCGAATCTTTAAAAAACTCGAATTGTTTTCCGGTGCTTTGTGTTGTCATTTTCCCAGTTCCAGTAATCTTGGCGATAGCTAATTTTAATAAAGGTTCATTTTCATTTCCAAGAACTCCGAATGTACTAATGGTTTCTTTTAATTCATATGTAGGGGTTAATCCATTAAAATAATCTCCAAAATCATCCGAGTTGACAATTTTCAAAACAATAGGTTGCATTGCATATTTGTGTTTTGGATTTTTATTGTTGGGCCCCAAATCAGGAGAGTCATATAAAGTAACCGACCCCACATTTTTACCAGTAGTAACATCCCCGATCTGAACCACATTTATATGAGGTTTTAAGCCATTGATAATAAGTTCACTGGCCGATGCGCTGCTTTTTGTTGTCAAAATATATACTTTGGACATGTTTACACTGTTAATAGGAGTAGACCCAATCTTATCAGTAAAGAAGTTGCGCAAACCGTTTGGATCTTCTTTTTCGAAATAGGCATTAATTTTTGAGTTCCATTGTTGTTTTGCAAAAACTTTTCCTGTATACTGCCCTGTAATCATACTTGCCAAATAAGTAGCAGTTCTTACAGAACCGCCACTGTTATATCGTAAATCCAAAACTAAATCGGTAATTCCCTGTGTCTTAAAATCCCCAAAAGCAGTATTTAATTGTAAATCAAAATCAGCATAGAAACCATTGTACATTAAATACCCAATTTTTTTTGTACCAATTGTAATTACTTTTTTGACTAAAATCGGATTTTCGGTTAGCGTAGTTTTTGTTAAAGCAACTGTTTTACCATTTGAACTTATAGTTGTGCCAACATAATCCGCCATATTTAAAGTATAATTGTCATTGGTTCCAAATAATAAACTTTCGTAATTACTTACTGTTAATTGCGTACCATTGACAGCGGTAAAAATGTCTCCACGACGAATATCTTTATTCGCGGCATCCGAACCTGGAATAATGTAACGTACATAACCAAATACTTCTGTTGTACTGTTGGGTTTATAACTTAAGCCAAAATCAACACCGTTATTTTTTGAAGTTCCTTGAAGCGATTGTTCTAGGGTAACATAATCATCTACCATCCAACTGAATCGGTCAATAGTTGGGCCCACTCTTAATGCATCAAATAACTCTTCAGGAACTTTGTAATTAATTAAAAAGGCATCTTTTGCTGTTTGATTTGCAAAACGATTGTCGGCTAGGTTAGGCACATCAGTTTGCCATAAATAGTATTGATTCAATCCTTTCCAAATAAAATTCTGCACTTCTAGATTTTCAGAATTAGGTTGGATGATATCGTCTTGGTCTTTTTGACAAGCTTGTAAAGTTGAAAGAAGTAGTATTGCAATCGTAAGAACAGAAATATATTTTTTCATAATTCGAGATTAGATTTTATTAAAGAAGTAAAAATACAAACTTTATATTATAATTTTATAAAATAGTAGCGTTCTCTTAGAATGCCATTAATTATTATTTAATACATTTAACACTACAAATACTATTTTAAAATACTATGAGAAATAAATTAATTGCATTATTATTTATACTGGTTTCCAATTCATTTTTTGGGCAATCTGTTTTTGATCAATTCGAAGGTATATCCGGTGTTGATGCGGTCATTATCAACAAGAAAATGTTTGATTTGATGAGCAAAGTTAAGTTAGATACTTCGGATAAAGAAACTCTACAATACATGAGTTTAATTAAGAAAATTGATTATCTTAAAGTATACCGTACTCAAAACGAACGCATCTCTTTACAAATGCGTTTGACTGCTGAAAAATATGCTAAAACCGCTGGATTAGAAGAGTTGCTATCCACAATAGAAGGAGGAAAAAGGGTAAGAATTCTTGGTAAACAAGGCGTGAGCGAAACCCAATTAAAAGAGTTGTTGCTATTTGTTGAGGGAAGTAAGACAGATGATACAGTTTTGATGTCTATTACAGGTAATTTTGATTTGAATGAAGTACCAGCTTTGACAGATAAAATGAAAATACCTGGAAGTGCTGAGTTAAGAAGATTGGGGAAGAAGTAGTCGTTTTATATTGAGATTTTCCAAAATAAAAAAAAACACCCATGTTGGTGTTTTTTTATTTGAGCTAAAGGAATTGACTACGTTCTTCCCTCAAAGCTTTGCGTTGAAAAAAGAAATCCTAATCGAATAATTTCAAGCAAGCTGGATTATTCTTTTAGAGGTTTTTTATGTATTGGGAAGTGGATTTAAAACTGATTTTGAATAAAAAAAAAGGTGGTCAATATTAAAATAACGACAAAAATGTTTAAGATTGCTTTTCTGAAATTTGTCGTTCTGTTTATTTTGTCTTCTTTGTTTAAACTATATAAATGAAAAATAAGAATTGCAAATATTGACACATAAAAAGTATATAAGGCATAAATCTCGATTTTTTCATTATTATGCAATATAAATGAACGATATGCAACATAAAATATGAAGTATATTAAGGCAATGATTAGCTTTGTTTTTTTTGACATAGTGTTTTAAATATTAATTTATAAATATATAGATTTAATAAATTTTTGAAATAAAATATTGAACTAATTGAAATGTAACTAATTATTTCATTACACATTCATAGAGTTCTTGCTTAGCATCATCTTTACAAAAATAATGAGTTGTCATACAATATGCCGCTGAAATTAAACCTCCAGTCCCTCCAGTAAATCCAGCAGCAACAACAGCAAAACCTCCACACCATCCAAAATCACGATCACATCTTCCAATCTGTTTATTATAAACCCGTATACAATCTGTTGTATTTGTAGGTGGCGTGACATCATACTTTTGGAAAATATTTGTATAAAATTTTTACTAATCAAAGATTTTGAAAATTTAATAAACGAATCATTAAATGACTTATTAAAAAGTTCTTTACGTTTCTCAAGATTCAATCTGTACAAATTAGGATTGTCTTTTTTGAAACTTAATTTTGCATTTAATTGATTCTTAAGTAAATTTAAAATCACTTCACTATTTTTCATTCCACTATTTTCAAATGTTTTTTTTATTTCATCTTCATTTTTTGAGTTGTATAATGTAGTTATAAAATCTGCATTAAATAAAATATGGTCATTTTTAGATAATTCTTGTTGAATAATCAAATTACTTTTTAAAATGTAAGTTGAAAATGCTTCAATATTTTTTGAAACAGTTAGTTCGTTTAATGTAGATTCAGAACTTAGATCTTTATTGTCTGTTGAGCAAGATGGAAAAGCAAATAGTAAGATAAATGTTATAAAACTTTGGGCAAGGTTAAATTTAAATATTTTCATGATTTAATAAGATTTGGTTAGGTGTTACAAATCTTAAAAAGTTTGTTTAGACTTCCTAAATATAAGTTGGAATACATTATTCTTTAAAGGAATATGTCTTTGATTTATAGCTATTTCATCGCATTTTTAGGAATTTTTTTGTAAAATTGTACGTCCCCTTATAAATATTATATAACTAAAATGTAATCTATGTTAAAAATTATTGTACTTGATGCCATCCGTTTGGCAAGATTTAAAAAAAGATTGAAGCAGGAGGAAGTAGCTGTAAAGTTGAATGTAACCCAAGGCTTTTATTCAAAAATAGAAAATGGGCAATCGGAACTCACGCTATCATTATTTGAACAACTAGTTCTTATTTTAGAAATTGATTGTATGGATCTAATAAAACAAGTAAAGAGATTGAAAGAACCTCTTAAATAATACTTGAGTATATGGGTGGGATTGACTTCGTCTTTCCCTCAAAGCTTTGCGTTGAAAAAAGAAATCCTAAAAGAATAATTTCAAGCAAGCTTGATTATTTTTTTAGGATTTTTTACTTGTGACCATGGAGGGATTTGAACCCTCACGCCCTTGCGAGCACCACCCCCTCAAGATGGCGAGTCTACCGTTTCTCCACATGGCCTTAAAAAAGAAAAGGTCATTCGAAAAACGAACAACCTTTTGTGACCCGACTGGGGCTCGAACCCAGGACCCCATCATTAAAAGTGATGTGCTCTACCAACTGAGCTATCGAGTCAATGACTCAAGAAATGAAATGTATTAATAATTTTGTGACCCGACTGGGGCTCGAACCCAGGACCCCATCATTAAAAGTGATGTGCTCTACCAACTGAGCTATCGAGTCATTATCATTTCTTGAATGCGGGTGCAAATATAAGGCCTTATTTTTGATATTTCAAAGCTATTTTATTATAAATTTGTCTTTTTTAAACAAAAGTCCTTAACGCCTTAATCTGTAAGGTTTTATTCCAATGAAAAAAATTATATTATTAGGATATATGGGGTGTGGCAAATCAACAATAGCCGAAAAACTCTCAGGTTTACTACACCTTCCATTTGTCGATTTAGATAAAAGTATTGAAGCCAAATCGGAAATGTCGATCAATCAAATTTTCGAAACTTTTGGAGAAGTCTATTTTAGAAAATTAGAACACGATGTTTTTGTCGAATTGCTCGCTACATCAAAAAATCAAATCATTGGTTTAGGTGGAGGTACACCTTGTTATGCCAATAATCATGAATTGTTAAAAGGTGAGGGAATTACTTCTATTTATTTGAAAGCATCAGTAGAAACATTGTTTAATAGATTATCTCACAATAAAAGTAAACGTCCCATAGTAGCTAATAAATCAGAAGCTGAATTGCAAGAGTTTATCGCCAAACATTTGTTTGATCGCAGTTATTACTATAATCAGGCAGAATACAAAGTAGCTGTAGATGGTAAATCAATCGATGAAACAGTTACAGATATAATGTCAATCTTAGCTTAAATAAGCTGTGTTTTGTCCGTTTTCATCAAAAACAACACGAACGTGTTCCAGTAATGAAGTAGATAGCGAGATGCCTTTAAAATCAGCTTTGACTGGATATTTTTTGTGATTGCGATCTACTAAAACAGCTGTTTTGAATTTGGTTAATGGAACATCCAAAAAATGTCTTACCGCATAAATTAAGGTTGTGCCTGAATTTAGAACATCATCAACTACAATTAATCCTTTGTTAGCGTATTCTTCTTTGGATATTGTAGTTTGAATTGGCGCTTCAGGATGTTGTTTGTTTACAGTTACTTCGCACAAAACAATTTTTAGAGTTGCAATTTCTTGTAAAGCAGTTGTAATTTTTTGAGCAAAAATGAATCCGTTTGAAGCAATGCCTGCAATGACAATTTCTTCTTCATCAACAAATGTCTCATAGATTTGATACGCTATACGTTTGATTTTATGCTCGATTTCTTGATGAGTTAAGATGATATTTTGGCTCATAGTCTATTTTTTTTGAAAGGTACAATCTTTTTTGTTCGTATTATTTTTTAGTTTTCATTAGTTACAGAAGGTCTTCTTCAAAATCATCAGGGATTTCATTACCGTATTCGTCAATATCTCTTCGGTCTTTTTTAGTTGGACGCCCAGTTCCCGTTTTTCGGTAATGTTCTTTGGATAATTTTAATAATTCTAAATGAGCAAAGGCTTCAGCGGGAGTATCATTTCGGCGATAGATGTCTACTAATTTTGCTCCTACACGACTTTCAGGAATATCTAAAACCGTAATAATTTGTGTAATTTGATCTTTTCTAAATGTGATTTTATCGGTTGGATAAACTTCCCGAGAGGGCTTTGCGATTTGTCCATTTACGGTCACATGTTTTTTTTTACAAGCCTCAGTCACCATGTTTCTCGTCTTGTAATATCGTACACACCATAAATATTTGTCTATTCGCATAAATTTTCTAAAATCGAAGTTAAATAGTTTACAAAAATAAATCAATATTGTATCTTGCGCACATAAAAATTCACCATAATGAACAAATTTAAGTATTATTTTATTCTATTAATAACAACCCTTTCTTTATTTTCATGTTCTAAAGATAATGCAACTGAAGCAGAAACAATTAGAGAATATTCTGTTCAATACACAACAGATATTGCTACCATTGAAGAATATCTTAAAACTACTTACATTACTGTGATAAACCATTCTGGTTTTGCAGATGATCAAGATGTTACTTTTACCAAAATACCTGCTGGAGGAACTCAACCATCGGTTTGGTCGTATTTAAATAGTACTTCATTTCCTAAGTTGCTATCCAGAGAGGTTAAATTACACGATATAACTTATAAAGTATATTATTTAGTATTGAGAGAAGGTACTGGAGAAAAACCAACTAACGTTGATGGTGTCTTGGCTTCTTATAGAGGTGATTATTTAACACAAGTAGCAGCTACAACAACAACAGCTGCAACATTGACTGCAACACAATTCGAAGAGTCCAAAAACCCACAAAGTTTTTTTGGTTTAACGAATACAATTGTAGGTTGGTCTGAAATTTTTCCACAATTCAAAAAAGGAACCTATACAGCTAATACTGACGGAACAGTTTCTTATTCTGGTTTTGGTGCTGGAGTCATGTTTTTACCTTCAGGCCTTGCCTATTATGCCTCAGGTAGCGGTTCAATTCCGTCCTATAGTCCTTTAGTTTTTAGCTTTAAACTATACGAAATTCAACGATTGGATCAAGATGCTGATGGTATTCCGTCTTATTTAGAAGATTTGAATGGAGATGGATATGTTTACGATTTTAGAAATACAATAAATTACCCAACATCGATAGCATCAAATTCTGATGATACCGATGCTGATGGTATACCTAACTTTCTTGATATAGATGATGATGGGGATAATTTTACTACTAAATTAGAAATTAAAGATCCAATAAGTGGATTAAGCATTCCATTTGCAACTATTCCGGATTGTAGTGGTAATATTACCAATAGTGCTAGAATTAAAAAGCATTTAGATAAAAGCTGTCACTAAAAATAAGAGTAAATAAAAAATCCCGATTTCATTGAAATCGGGTTTTTTTTATGGTATAACTAAAAGACTATTTTCTTTTAATCACTTTTTCAGCAGCTGCAACAATTGCTTGATTGTTCAACTTGTATTTTTCCATTAATTGTTCTGGTGTACCTGATTCACCAAAACTATCGTTTACCGCTACAAATTCCTGTGGAGCTGGATGATGTAATGCCAATACTCTAGAAACGCTTTCACCTAAACCTCCTAAAATGTTATGTTCTTCAGCAGTAACGATACATTTTGTTTTGGCCAATGATTTTAAAATAGCTTCTTCGTCTAAAGGTTTAATGGTGTGAATGTTGATTACTTCAGCAGAGATACCTTTTGCTTCTAAAGCTTCAGCAGCAACTAAAGCTTCCCAAACTAAGTGTCCAGTAGCTACAATAGTTACATCAGTACCTTCATTTAAAAGAATCGCTTTTCCAATAACGAATGGTTCGTCAGCCGGCATAAAGTTAGGCACAACTGGACGCCCAAAACGCAAATAGGCTGGTCCGTGATGGTCTGCCAATGCAATGGTAGCCGCTTTGGTTTGGTTGTAATCACAAGTGTTGATTACGGTCATTCCAGGCAACATTTTCATTAAACCGATATCTTCTAGGATTTGGTGGGTTGCTCCATCTTCACCTAGAGTTAATCCAGCGTGAGAAGCACAGATTTTTACGTTTTTCTCAGAATAAGCAACTGATTGACGAATTTGATCGTATACACGTCCTGTAGAGAAACTGGCAAAAGTACCAGTGAATGGAATTTTACCTCCAATAGTTAAACCAGCTGCAATTCCAATCATGTTGGCTTCTGCAATTCCGATTTGGAAAAAACGTTCTGGGTGATTCTTTTTGAAATCGTCAAATTTTAATGAACCAATTAAGTCCGCACAAAGCGCTACTACATTTTCATTTTTTTGTCCTAGTTCAGTCATTCCCGCTCCAAAACCTGAACGAGTATCTTTACTTCCTGTATTTGTATATTTTTTCATTTGTTGTGTCGTGTTATTAGTAGTCAGCTAGCGTTGAAGTATTTTGAGCTAATGCTTGCTCTAGTTGAGCATCATTCGGTGCTTTTCCGTGCCAAGCATGTGTATGCATCATAAAATCTACACCGTTACCCATTTCTGTATGTAATAAAACGCAAACTGGTTTTCCTTTTCCTGTTCGTGATTTTGCATCGTTCATACCAGCAATAATTGCTTCTAGATTATTTCCTTCTTTGATTTCAAGAACATCCCAATCAAAGGCTTCAAATTTAGCTTTCAAACTACCCATACACAACACTTCATCTGTAGTTCCGTCAATTTGTTTTCCATTAAGGTCAACAGTAGCAATAAGGTTGTCTACTTTTTTGGCAGAAGCATACATAATTGCTTCCCAGTTTTGACCTTCTTGTAATTCCCCATCACCGTGTAAAGTATACACTAGATGTTTGTCATTGTTTAATTTTTTGGCTTGAGCCGCACCAATTCCCACCGACAAACCTTGTCCAAGAGAACCAGAAGCCATTCGAATTCCTGGCAAACCATCATGTGTAGTTGGGTGACCTTGTAATCTGCAATTGATTAAACGGAAAGTAGCTAATTCAGCCACTGGGAAATAACCGCTTCTTGCTAGAACGCTATAAAAAACTGGAGAGATGTGTCCGTTAGAAAGGAAGAAAAGATCTTCTCCAATTCCGTCCATATCAAAACCTTCTTTGCGTTCCATTAGGTTTTGGTACAAGGCTACTAAAAATTCAGTACAACCCAAAGATCCTCCAGGATGACCTGAATTGACAGCGTGTACCATTCGAAGAATATCTCTTCTAACTTGGATAGTTAAATCGTTTAATTGTTGTGTGTTAGGCTTCATTTGATGTGTAAAGGTTAAACTGTTGCAAATGTAAATTTAATTTAGGGTTGGGACAAACGTTTTTCCGAATTGTTGTCCATGTTTTATTAAGAATAATGGTTAATTATCAACAAAAACAAAATTTTAGTAGTAACAAAAAAAAGCCTCCCGAAATTGGAAGGCGTATATTTTTAAATAGTCAATTATAATTTGGATTGTAAATTAGACCAGCCACCTCCATTATGAACAGATGTATAGCCATTGGATTTTAAAATGCTTTTTGCTGAGGCACTTCGCATTCCCGAAGCACAGCATGTGATAATGGTTTTGTTTTTGTCTTTTAATTGACCTAAATGATTTTGTAATACTTGTACTGGAATATTCACAGCTCCTTTAATGTGTCCGCCTGAAAATTCAGCTTTTGAACGCACATCTAGTATGATTGCTCCCTGTTGTACCAATTCAGTATAATTAATAGCGGGGCCTAATCCTAAAATCTTTTTTAATAGTGTGATCATCTTTTTTATTTTGATTGATAGTAATTTACATCTAGCCATGAACCTCCATTGTGACAATCTAGCCCTTGTTGTGAAAGGAAATATTGTGCTTGACCACTTCTATTTCCAGAGGCACAGCAAAGAATTAAAGGCGAATGTAAACCTTTTAATTCTTCAACTCGTTCTGGAATGGTTTGTAATGGAATATTGATAGAACCTGCCACATGACCACCCATGAATTCTTCGTGTGATCTCACATCTACAATAGTGCAATTGACTTCTTTGATAATTTTTTCTAAAGTCATGATCTGAATTTAAAGTTATGTTTGCGATATATTGGTTTAGAAATACCTTGATTTCGGTGCAAATATAGGATGGCCATTTAGAGGCTACAGTAACTTTTGTTACACAAGTCCCATTAACTTAAATCGGATAATAGATTCGTGGAGTATAGAAAAACTTAAAAATTAGTACAATTTTTGAACTGCTTTTTCCAGCAAGGGTTGCATGGTTTGATACCCTTTTAAATTAGGATGTACGCTGTCTTCAGAAAATTCTTTAGGCAAACCATTTTTGGCGTCAGCCATGGCAGAATGATAATCAACATAAGGAATGTCATGTTCTTTTGCATACGATTGGATCAATTGATTCAATTGAATAATAGTTTCGGCAGCTTTTTCGTTGGGTCTCCAATAAAAATTGTTGGCCGGTAAAACGGAACAAAGAATTACTTTTATTGCATTGGCTTTAGCCAATTCGACCATTGAAATGATATTTCCAAAAATTGCATCATTAGTTGTGGGGCCAGTATTACCAGCAATGTCATTTACTCCAGCTAAAATTACGACTACATCAGGATGTAAATCCAGTACATCGGGTCTAAATCGAATCAGCATTTGCGGTGTAGTTTGACCACTAATACCTCTGTTGATATAAGATGTATTAGCAAAAAATTCGGGTTGAATTTGTGACCAAAACTCCGTAATAGAATCGCCCATTAAAACAATTCTTTTTTCTCCAGATTGTTTAGGAGGGAGATGGTTATTTTGGGTTTCGTATTTTGCTAAATTAGCCCAATCTTGAGCAAATGATGTTTCAGACATACTAATAAAGATAAATAGTAGTAAATAATAAATGACCGACTTTTTCATATTCCTAACTTTTTAAAGTTGAAAGTTAGTCAAATAAATCAGAAGATAAATAACGATCGCCACGATCACAAATAATCGCAACCACAACCCCAGATTCTAATTGATTGGCTACTTTAATTGCAGTGGCTACAGAACCACCACTACTCATACCTGCAAATATACCTTCTTCTTTAGCTAAACGTTGGGTCATTTCTCTCGCTTCTTGTTCGCTAACTTCCATAACTACATCCACCTTTGAGGCATCAAATATTTTGGGAAGGTATTCTTGTGGCCATTTTCTAATCCCTGGAATTTGAGAACCATCGGTTGGTTGCACACCAATGATTTGAATATCTTTATTTTGTTCTTTTAAGTAGGTAGAGGTACCCATAATTGTCCCAGTAGTTCCCATAGTAGCAACAAAATGGGTTATAGTTTCATTGGTATCTCTCCAAATTTCTGGACCAGTAGTTTTGTAATGTGCTTTCCAATTGTCCTCATTCGCAAACTGATTAAGCATAACATACCCACCTTCTTCCATTTTCTTATCGGCATAATCTCGAGAACCAATGATGCCTTTACTGGCTGGAGTTTGAGTAACTTTAGCGCCGTAGGCCAACATGGTTTGTGTTCTTTCTTTGGTGGAATCTTCGGGTAATACCAATTCAATTTCAATATCAAACAACTGGGCAATCATTGCTAAAGCAATTCCAGTGTTGCCACTGGTGGCTTCAATTAATTTGTCTCCTTTTTTTATTTCGCCTCGTGCTACTGCTGAAGCAATCATGTTATAGGCAGCGCGGTCTTTAACACTTCCTCCAGGATTGTTACCTTCTAATTTGAGCAACAATTGTACATTAGGATTTTGAATTAAATTACGACTTATTACTAATGGAGTATTTCCAATTAATTCAATTAATTTTTTTGGTTCCATGTTATTTTTTCTCTTTTATTTTGACCTCTGTTGTAGTTGTGTTGGTAACGATAGAATTGGCAGGAATAGATTTAGTTACCCATGAATTCCCACCAATAACACTTCCTTTTCCAATGGTGGTATTCCCTCCTAAAATAGTAGCATTAGCATAAATGCAAACCTCTTCTTCGACCGTTGGATGCCTTTTGGAATTTTTCATTTCTTTGGTAATGCTAAGCGCCCCAAGAGTTACTCCTTGGTATATTTTTACGTTTTTTTCAATTATTGTGGTTTCGCCAATTACAATTCCTGTGGCATGATCGACAAAAAATGGTGAAGCTATTTCAGCACCAGCATGAATGTCGGTCCCTGTGATTCGATGCGCATATTCACTCATTAAACGTGAAAATAACAGCAAATCCAACAAATACAATTCATGACTCAAGCGATAGATAGCGATGGCGTAAAATCCAGGGTAAGCCAAATACACTTCCTCTAAGCTATTCGAAGCTGGGTCATTTTCTAAAATATAAGCGGCATCTTGATTTAGTTTTTCTAAGACAGAAGGTAAACTTGCAAGAAATTTATCCCATATTGAATCGCACAAATCAGAAGGTTTTTTACATGCTATCGCTGAGATTTCTTTAAAAAGAAGTTCGAGTTCTTCAATGCTTTTATCTAATGGAGCATTGCCATCAAACAAAGTATAAAAAAGCTTTTCGGTAAAGATTTCTGTCTTAGTTTTAATACTGTAATTAGTTGAAAAATCACTTTTCAACAACTTTATATTTTGAATAATCTGATTTTTTATCACGACTCAAATTGGATTCTGTTAATGTGACGTAAAAGTAGGTGTTTTTTAGAAAAATAATTGATTATTTTCAATGGATTGCAAATACATTTGTTATATTTTGTTGTGTAATTAAAATAGAAAATTGGAATCAGATACAAGTAAAACAAGTTACAGAAATATAGTTATTAAACAAAATGTTTAAAGTAATAGCCTCCAATCATTAGTATTCCATTGATGGCTAGTAAAACAGTGAGTGTCTTTTTATAATTTCGATTCAAATCTACAAAGTGAAGTCCTGCAAAGAGCAGTAAAATAAGAGAAGAATAAATAGCTGGATACATGGTAAATGCTGCTTCAAAATTACCTTCTAAAAGTAATACAAATGCACGCTGAAAACCACAACCTAAACACTCTATTCCGAAGAGTTTTTTACTAATGCAGGGGAACATGTATTTCTCTAAATTCAAAGCTGTATTGTTTTTACAATTTTACGAAAAATTAACGAACTTTGTATAGAATAAATTTGCGTCTATTTTAAATTGTTTACTTTTGGAAAACCAAAAAAGGAACTATGAAAAAAATTATAATTCTAATGATGTTTGTGGCTATACTAATTGCTTTTTATGAGCAACAAAAAACGACAAGCAATGTGTATATCACGGTTGGAGCAATAGCAATTTTTATGTATGGAATGATGCGATTGAGTGCAAAAACACCTAGTAAAAATCAAAATAAAAATGAAGAAGATGCTGAGTAAAGGTGATGAGGTTTCTGTTTTAGATGAAGCTGTGAATGGAGTAGTGATGTCTGTTAATGGAGATCAGGTTACGATAGAATCTACCGATGGATTTACGATGACATTTTTTGTCAATGAATTAATTAAAGTAAACAATTCCAGCAACTTAATGAATTCAATTAGAAGCTTTAATTCAGGTGAAATAAAAAAAGAAAAAGAGATTCCAAAACCTAGAAATTTTGTCAAAGAGCGCAAAGAAAAACGAGAAGTTGGCGTTCCTGAATTCGATTTGCATATTGAAAAATTAGTTCCAAACAAAAGAGGAATGTCTAATTATGACATCTTGACGTTGCAATCAGAAACCGCAAAGCGACACCTTGATTTTGCCATCCGAAATCGGATTCCAAAAATCGTTTTTATTCATGGAGTTGGTGAAGGTGTTTTAAAAGCGGAGTTGGATTTTTTATTTGGACGTTATGATACTATTTCGTTTCAAGATGCCAATTATCAAAAATATGGTTTGGGTGCAACCGAAGTATATATTAAGCAAAGTAACAAATAAAAATAAGTCATTTTAAAGGTGTTTTATTCTAAAAAAAAACGTCCGTATTTCAATCGAAATACGGACATTTTTTTATCATTTAGTAGAGCGGATAAACAGTTTAATTTGTCGTAATTAAATCTCCTAGAATATAACTATCGCCAAGCGTAAAATTGTTATTGCCTTTATTCAGAGTTACCTTCTTTAAAACGATACGATGCGTATAAGTGTTGAGCACGTTAGTGGTGGTAACTTCTATTATCCCTTTTACATTGGCAACACCGGCTTCGGCAATCCATTCTTGATTAATGGTTGGAACAGTTGGAGTGGTTGTGCTGCAAAAATAATTCGGCGTTACAATTCCGTTAGTATACGAACGATAGACTAATTTGTTGGATGTTGTTCCAATCAAAGCAGTTCGAGGATTATTGAGTGGAGTGATTTGGTTTTTAATCAAATCGGTACTGATATTATCCAACGTAATAGACTCACCGCTATTGAAATTGTATATTTGTTTGGAGGTAGAACATTGTTCTAAAGTCTCATCAAATCCTAATGCTACAGGAGTAATGGAACGACTGTAATCGCCAAAAGCAAAAGTTTCATACACTTGAGTTCCATTTTGTTTGGCAAAAGTGATGTTTTTAAATACAATATTGTGATTGTAGCCAGTAATTGAAGTTTGCCCCGTTGCTGTATTGGTGGTCTTAATTGCAGTTGTGGTAATATGGATTTTTCCTGCAGTTGCAATCCATTCATCATTCACTGTCGGTGAGGATGGCGGTATAGTTTCGCAAAACATACTACTGGATATTGCGCCGTTATAAAAACGATACACCACGCGATTAGTACTATTAATGTCTATAATTGTTGGACTATCAACAGCAGTGGGTTCGTTTGTAAAAGCGGAAGTAGGAATTTGAATTAGCAAGGCTTCTTGCTCTTTTATCTTATAGATTATGCCGTTGTTACTGCAGCTTTGTGTACTAACCGAATCAAAACTAATTACTTCTTGGGATAAATCGCCATCGCTACAATTGATGAACAATACTGTTAGTAATAGTATGTAAAAACCTTTTTTCATTATTCTCAATTTTGGCTCAAAAATAGTCAAAAAAACAATAATTAATTTAGTGTATTGGAGTATTTGTGAAGATATTTTATAAATTTGCTTCCTATGAAGAAAGTATATTTAGATAATGCATCTACCACTGCAATCCGTCCTCAAGTGATACAAGAAATCACTCGATTAATGACTGAAGATTATGGAAATCCTTCCTCAACTCATAGTTTTGGCCGAAATGCCAAAAGTGTTTTGGAACTTTCCCGAAAGTCAATCGCTAAGCAGTTGAATGTGGTGGGTTCTGAAATATTTTTTACTTCTTCAGGCACCGAAGCTAACAATTGGATTCTGCGTTCTGCGGTTCGAGACCTAGGTGTAAAACGAATTATTACAACTAAAATAGAGCATCATGCGGTCCTGTATCCAGTTTTGGCTCTGCAAAAAGAATTTGGTATCCAAGTTGACTTTGTCGCCATATTGCCCGACGGAAATATTGATGTGACCCATTTAGTTGAGCTGTTATCGCAAGAGTTTACTACCTTAGTAAGTTTAATGCATGTCAATAATGAAGTAGGTGTAGTGTTGGATCTGGAACGAATTGCAATCATTTGCAAAGAACACAATGCGCTATTTCATTCTGATACCGTGCAATCTGTTGGAAAAACAGAAATCGATTTGAAAGCTTTGCCAATAGATTTTATTTCGGCAAGCGCTCATAAATTTCATGGTCCAAAAGGAATTGGTTTTGCTTTTATTCGTAAAAATTCAGGTCTTCAACCGTTACTTTTAGGTGGCGAACAAGAAAAAGGAATGCGTGGAGGTACCGAGTCGGTCTATCAAATCGCCGGGATGGCAAAAGCCTTAGAAATGGCGTATGCTAATTTGGATTCTGAAAGAGCTTATATTTCTGATCTAAAAGAATATTGCGCCAATCAATTAGCGCAGCGATTTCCCAACTCCAAAATAATTGGGTCTAACAATAATTTCTACAATATAATTAATGTTGTTTTACCGCTTTCGGCTGACAAAACCGGAATGTTGTTATTTCATCTTGATATGAAAGGTATTGCGGTTTCTCGCGGTAGCGCTTGTCAATCCGGAAGTAGTAATCCGTCTCACGTTTTGGCCGAAATCCTTTCTCCAGAAGAGTTGGTTCAGCCAAGTTTGCGTATTTCTTTCAGTCATTATAATACGAAGGAAGAGATTGACTACTTGATTGAAGTTTTGGCAACAGTTTAATTCCCCCCATCAAAGCCATCCGCTACGACTAATTTCCTTAGCGTTAACTGGTTTGCTTCGTGGCCTTGCAATCCAGGTCCGGGCTATTCGCTGCAAGTCCTCGCTTTGCTGCGGGCTTTTCGCTACTATCCCTAACGCGGGACGAACTTCAAAAATCAATTACAATCTCAAAAACCAAAGGTGTTAGTTCCTAATTCACCACTGACGATTCTCAATTCAAAAAAACTTTAGTATTTACAAAACGGGGAATCA
>JACCDL010725897.1_pt1 | contig 38427 bp, 37 predicted proteins | sample 7441931 | NCBI WGS metagenome assembly JACCDL01 (sample SAMN15323437, study PRJNA562643) | freshwater metagenome | isolation source: river surface water | place: USA:Blue River Watershed | collected 2017-08-16
ATCCTTTACCGAACTGACGCTCGATTTGGGCAAGGGCGGTATCTAGGGATTTAGCACGATCACTAGATCGTTTATCTTCTTTTTTATCATCTTGTGGTTCTCTATTTGCAGAGGCCATAGTTGATTTATTTCCTTTCATCTCCTTGACCAGCTCTTGGGGATTTCAACTCCAGCGGCGAGGTCATATTGTTCGGTCCAGAAGGTACGGAAGATCACTGACGGCTGGCACGAGGTGCCAGCGGAACTGTGGAACCGCTCTGGTTGGGCACCTTAATTGTATCGAACAACTGTTCGAAAGGGTAAATGCTGGCTAGGACACGCCGTTATCTGTATTTGGCTGGCATCGAAGGGTTATGGCGGATAACCGCCTTCCAAATCTCATCTGGCTCCATCCCAATCTCGATCGCATCATTCACACTTATCCCACCTAACTCACTATGGATGATGTCCTGCGCGTAGGTATCAGGATCTGGAAAGTAATCTGCCAAACGATTTCGCAGCTCAGAGATTCGCATTCGAAAAGCTACTGGCTAAATAAGGTGGCAGCTAATCGCTTTGATTGCGACAGCGATTCGGCTTCAGTAATTGGTGAAGGTATCTGTCCAATTAGCCATCTAAGAATTACACCACATGCGGCAGAGTCTTGGCCAAAAATCTTTGCTATCCCCTGATGAGCAAGCACCCAGGTGGGGTGGTTTGTGATTGTCACTAATTTTGCAATATCTAATGGATCACTCTCAACTAACTTTCTAAGTGCCTCATCTTGAGAGATCTCCTTAGAGAGTAGGTACAAAGCCTCCTGCCGACTTCCTGCCGAAAGTGCAACTTGAGTTAATCGAATCACCTCAGATTCAACCAAACACTCCATCATCTCCGCCTTATCGGCAAATTGATTATAAATAGTTGCTTTTGAAACTTGGGAGCGAAGTGCTATCTCAGAGATATTTGATTGGTAATTTCCTACCTCAGCTATAACCGCTTTTGCCCCATTAAGAATAGCCGCTCGAGATTTATTACTAGCAGCAACTTGACGGGCGTATGGCGCAGCCGCCGATTGAGCAGACAACTTAAGCGGCAGTCTCTACCACTTGCAAAGTCGAAATTGTTAATACTGGGGATTCGTGGCTCTTAACCACAGTTGCAACATCAACCAAGATTGTGGAAAGGGATAGATCAAGGGCTGCACAAATTGCATTTAATAACTCACTAGATGCCTCTTTGTGTCCGCGCTCCACCTCAGATAAATAGCCAAGTGAAACACGGGCGCTCTTTGCAACATCACGAAGTGTGCGTCCTTGTTTAATCCGGGCAGCACGAAGTGCGCTTCCGATGTGGGTGCGTAATAAAATCACGGCTTAAGAATACGCTCTAGAGCCGCTAATGCGCTGGCAATAATGGCATGTCGGATGGAATCTCGGTCCCCAGATAGGTTAAGGCCAACAGCAAAGCTCTCTTTTTTGCTGGCGACCCCGATCCAGGCAGTTCCCACCTTTTGCCCATAGGCACTCTTGGGGCCAGCTACTCCGGTAGTTGATACTCCAAAATCAGTTTTAAACTTAATTCTCACCTGTTGGGCCATAGCTACTGCAACAATCTCTGAGACCGCAGTATGTTTTTTTAAATCAACCTTACTTATCTTTAATTCAGAGTGCTTAATCTCATCACTATAGGCAATTACCCCACCTAAAAAAATCTTTGATGAGCCAGCGATCTTAGTTAGTTCTGCTGCTAGACCACCTGCAGTCACAGATTCGGCTACCGCAATGGTTAAGCCTTTTTTTTCTAACCGCTTAACAACAGATTTTGCAATTGGCTCTGATTTCATCGCTTTAACGCATTTCTGAAGTAGGCAACTCCGGTTGAAATTGTTAGGTAAATTGCGATTGCCATAAATATATCTCTAGGCACATTCAAGTAGGAAGGCAGCGGCAGGATGTAAAATCCAACGCCAAAGCTTTGAAAAAATGATTTTAGTTTTCCACCTTTGCTAGCTGGAATTACACCATTTTTTATCACCGCAATTCGCAGCACCGTAACTGCAATCTCACGGATTAGAAAAATTGCCGTAACCCACCAAGATAAGAGCCCCAAAATTGAAGCCCCAATCGTGGCAGTTGCAAGCATCGCTTTATCTGCGATTGGATCAAGCAGCTTGCCAAATTCGGTAATCTGATTTCTATCACGCGCAATCTTGCCATCTAATACATCACTTAAACCCACGATAAAAAATAAGGTAAAAGCAATTATTCGCCAATCATCATCGTTGCCGCCACTTTTAAACAATGCGTAAGCACAAATTGGTAAGGCAATAATTCGAAAAATTGTTAAGGAGTTAGGAAGATTTGGCCGCTTTAATCTCTTCATACCACCTGCGCAATCAGATCAACCCCTGATACATCGCTAACAAGGGCGTCTACATACTCACCAACACGATATTTATTCCTTGATTTAATAAAAGTTGAGCCATCAACATCTGGACCTTGGTGATCTGCTCTGCCCTCTTGCTCATCTGCATCTTCAATCAACACCCTTATCTGCTCGCCTATTCGCATTTCAGATCGTTGAGTAATCAACTCATCTACCAAAGTTGAAAGTTCAGAGACTCGCTCGGCAATTAACTCAGGTGCTACTTTGTTGCCAAGATCTGCCGCCTCTGTCTTATCCTCATCTGAATAGCCAAAGACACCAATTGCATCAAGTTGTGCCAAGGATAGGAATTCAATTAGATCCATGAATTGTGCATCACTCTCACCTGGAAATCCCACAATAAAATTTGATCTAATTCCAGCGTTAGGCGCGAGCGCTCTAATCTGGGAAATTAAGTGAAGGAACTTCTCGCCATCACCAAATCTGCGCATACTTCTTAACAAATCACCATTTGCATGCTGAAATGAAAGATCAAAGTAAGGCACAACTTTATCTACCGAAATCATTGCTTGTAACAGTGATGGTCTCACCTCAGCTGGCTGTAGGTATGACAGCCTGATTCGCTCTATACCACCTATCTTTGCCAGCTCAGGCAACATCTTTTCCATCATCTTTAGATCGCCAAAATCTTTTCCATAAGAGGTGGTGTTCTCACTCACCAAGTAAAGTTCAGAGACCCCATGATCAGCCAGCCAGATAGCCTCTTCAATAATCTCACTTGGCCTTCGCGAAACAAATGAACCCCGGAAGTAAGGGATTGCACAGAAAGAGCATCTGCGATCGCAACCGCTTGCAATCTTAAGTGGTGCAATCGGTGCATTATCTAATCGCTTACGAAGAACAGTTCCAAGTGGACTTACCTCTTTACTCTGCGCCTTGGTCTTAACCGCTGCGCGATCGATAGGTGCAATCGGAAGCAAGGTCCTGCGATCCTTTGGCACATGGGCTTTGATCTTGCCACCTTCAATAATCGTGTTCAACCTTGCCGAGATATCCTTGTAATCATCAAAACTTAATATGGCATCTGTCTCGCTCATCTCACTAGCTAATTCGGTGCCATATCTTTCTGCCATACAACCAACTGCAACGACCGCCTTCGTTACCCCATTAGCTTTTAGTGAATGAGCTTGGATTAATGCATCAATCGAATCTTTTTTTGCACTTTCAATAAAGCCACAGGTATTTATCACAGCAATTTCTGCATCAGCTGGATCAGATACTAACTTCCAACCATCTGCTGCTAAACGTCCGGCCAACTCCTCAGAATCAGTCTCATTTCGGGCGCACCCTAAAGTAACCAACGCAACTGTGCGGGGCTTTTTTTCACTTAGTATTTTTGAACTCACTGTGTGATAAGGATACAGCGCATGCCATACCGAACTTCTAATTTAAGGAATTACAACTGCCCATTCGCATCAAAATCTAAGCGAACTACCTCACCATCAGCCCCAACTACACCTAAATCAGCACCATTTAGATTTAATCGCACAGCGCCGGCATTTCCAATTATGGCTTTTATCAACTTTGGATCGGTAAATGTAGCTACCTGACCTGCTGATATTTGCCCATTAAATACTTGCTCACCTGCAGCGTTGGTCAGACCTAACCAACTTTTCCCACTTACTCCAGTGACTACTAAGTTCACTCCACTTAAAGTATTTGAAGATTCTTGCTCACTTACTTTAGTTGTAGCTTCAACTGGCATTACTTCAGAGTTAATTGCTGACACATTATTAATTGCAATCTGTGCTACAAATCCAATACTCAAAACTGCAGCTGAAATTGAGGCAAGCGTGCCAAACTTCATACGCTTTTTCTCTTTAGGTTTATCGGCGACATTATTTTCAGCTAATCTTTCAATAATCTTACGGCCATCTTCACTTTGGGCTGCTTCCATTTGGGCAACTAGAAGATCTGCATCAAACTTTAATGACTTTGGCGTTTTCTTATTTATCGCACTAACTATTGATCTGATGTGTCCCCTGGCATATGCAATTCCGCCGCATAGTTCTACCGAATTATTTTCAAGATCTTTAATTACAGTTGGCCTAATATTTGTAAGCGCAGAGATTTGCTCCAGACTCAATCCAGCAGCCTCACGCGCCTGCTGTAATGATGAAATCTCAGACATCTTTATAGCCAATCCAATTTGGGGAGGCTTAATGGTAGAACTGAATCTGGCGATCAAACAAGTTTTTTTCTATGAATTTTTAGGGGACAGTGCGCTTAATTTGAGTTAAGTTAAAGTTTCACCCACCAATTCACCCCACTCTGGGTCAGGGCTAATTGCCTCTGATCGACTCCAAGACATCCGGCATCTGCTCTGCTGTGATCAATACCGTCCTGGCCTTTGACCCCTCACTTGGCCCAACTATGCCTCGACTTTCCATTAAATCCATTAACCTGCCAGCTTTTGCAAAACCCACTCTTAACTTTCGTTGCAACATTGAGGTTGAACCAAATTGCGTTGAAACAACTAATTGAACTGCTTGTAATAGTAAATCTAAATCATCTCCCACATCATCAGTTATTACATTTGATTTAATTGGTGCGTTTAAGTCGATTCGATAAACCGGTTGAAGTTGAGCTTTAACATGATTTACAACTGCTTCAATCTCCCGTTCTGAAACATAGGCCCCCTGAATTCTGACTGGCTTGCTGGCGCCCATTGGCAAAAACAAACCATCACCTTGACCAACTAATTTTTCAGCACCTGGCGTATCCAAAATAACCCTTGAATCTGCCAGGCTGCTGGTTGCAAAAGATAACCTAGATGGCACATTTGCTTTGATTAAACCAGTGACAATATCAACACTTGGTCGCTGCGTAGCAAGCACTAAATGAATTCCTGCTGCCCTTGCTAATTGAGTGATGCGAACAATTGACTCTTCCACTTCGCGTGCTGCCACCATCATCAAATCTGCCAACTCATCAACTATTACAAGCAGGTAAGGGTATGGTTCTAATGTGCGATCATTTCCAGCCGGCGCAACCACCTTGCCAGATTTAACTGCTTTATTGAAGTCATCAATATGTCGAAATCCAAACACTGATAGATCGTCGTAACGCATTTCCATTTCGCGAACTACCCATGCCAAAACATCAGCAGCTTTCTTTGGATTAGTAATAATTGGTGCAATCAGATGTGGTACGCCTTCATAATTAGTTAGTTCAACTCGCTTTGGATCAATTAGCACTAAACGCACCTCATCTGGGGTGGCGCGCATAAGTATTGATACCACTAGGGAATTAATCATTGAGGATTTACCAGCGCCGGTAGCTCCTGCAACTAACAGGTGCGGCATTTTGGCTAGATTTGCACACAAGAACGAACCCTCAACATCTTTACCCAAAGCAATCAGCATTGGATGGGTATCACTTGAGGAGACCGAGGATCTTAAAACATCACCTAAGGCAACAATTTCTCGATCTGAATTTGGAATCTCAATTCCAACAGCTGATTTACCTGGAATAGGAGAGAGAATTCTTATCTCACCGCTAGCGACTGCATATGCGATGTTTTTCGAGAGTGCAGAAATTGCCTCAACCTTTACGCCATTTCCTAACTCAACCTCATATCTAGTAACAGTTGGTCCACGCATAAAACCAGTAACTTGAGCATCCACATCAAATTGTTCAAAAACCTGCTTAAGTGCTGCAACTACTGTCTCATTAACCTTAGATTTACCTTTTGCTGCTGGACCGCCTCTAAGCAAATCAGCAGGCGGCAACTCATACTTGATATCTGAGGATAAGAGAAGTTGTTGTGGCCTAGTGTTTTCACTCTTTGTAGCTTTGCTTACCCGAGGAACCTCCTGGGTTATCTCATCAAAATCTTCAAGCTCAACCTCATAATCTAAATGTTGTGGCTCAAACTCCTGCACTAAATCCTTAACTAACGGAGTTTCAAATGGTGGGCTCTCGCTAACTTCAAAATCTTCAGCAATCAGACGCTCAGCCCGTTTAGCTCGTGCCGAAGTAATACCAGCTCTGCCAATACTAAATACCTTTCCGATCTTGGAGAAAACCTTTGATAGTGGCGTTTTAGTAATAATCAAAAGGCCAAAGATTAAAAAGATCAACAAAATAGGAATTGCCAACACCTCAGTTACTAGCGCAACTAAGCTGGTAGAAACTCCATAACCAATCCAGCCACCACCATCTCGCATCGCACTTGCACCAGTGCCGGTAGAACCATTGATGATATGGGCCAAGGCGGTTGTACTAATGACAACCAAAAGAGTACCGATGGAAACTCGACCAATATCACCTGAGTTATCAGTTGACTTAAATAATCTAAAAGCAAAAAACACAAAAATTATTGGTACTAAATTAGCCAGTATACCCACGCCGCCAAAAAGGAATGAGTATGTTGATCTTCCCACCAAATTACTAAGATCAAACCAAACACCTGCTGCTGAAACTAAGGCGAGTATAAAGAGAAAAAATGCCACACCATCTCTTTGATGATCTGGATCTAACTCTTTTGAAGATTTAAATATAAATCTAATACTGCTACCGATTGCTCTGGCAAATAATCTCCAAATCCAGCCGAGAGCTCTTAAGATCGGTGTAAGAAAATTTGTTTTCTTAGCAGACTTTTTCTTTGCCATAATAAGATAAGCCTAAAGAATAAGTTAATTGTGGGCGGTAATCGGCACGCACTTTGCCTAGAAAGTTAATAAAAATGCTATTACTAAACCTCGACCACTAATGGAATGATCATCGGTTTTCGACGATGCTCCTCCCCTACCCAGCTGCCAATCGTTTTACGAACCACTTGCGATAATTGATGTGTGCCATTAAAGCCACCTGCAACTGCCCTGCTCAATGCTTTTTCAATATCGCCTTTGACATCATCAAACAGATTTTGATCCTCTGTAAAACCACGTGCATGAATCTCAGGACCTGCAACAATTTTTCCACTTTGAGAGTCAATTACAACCACAACCGAGATAAAGCCTTCATCTCCTAAGATCTTTCTATCTTTTAATGAGCTCTCTGTTATCTCTCCAACACTTTGTCCATCTACATAAACATATCCGCATGGTACTGAGCCAGATATATCAGCATGACCATCTGCAACATCAATTGTTATGCCATTTTCTGCGATTACAACATTATGTTCTGACAATCCTGACTTCATTGCCAAATCGGCGTTTGCCCGCATATGACGCCATTCACCATGAACTGGAAGAACATTTTTAGGTTTAACAACCTCATAGCAATGCAATAACTCGCCAGCAGAGGCATGTCCTGAAACATGGACCATGGCGTTACCTTTATGAACTACATGTGCGCCAAATCTTGTTAGTTCATTAATAACTCGGTAAACAGATTTTTCATTTCCTGGAATCAAAGAGGATGCAAGTACGACTGTGTCGCCCTTACCAACTTGAATTTCATGATCACCATTTGCAATTCTAGAAAGTGCAGCTAAGGGCTCTCCTTGGGAGCCAGTGCAAATCAATACAATCTTGTCCCCAAAAGTATCTATATCTTTGTAATCAACCACTAGACCATTTGGCACCTTTAAATATCCCAGATCTTCGGCAAGTTTCATGTTCCTGATCATGGACCTGCCAACATAGGCAACTTTACGATTTGCCTCATTGGCTGCCGTAAGAACTTGTTGGATTCTGTGAACATGCGATGCAAAGGATGTGACAACTACTCTTCTTGGAGTCTTATCAATTGCCTCTTTAAGTGCAGGGTAAATATCTTTTTCAGCAACTGTTAGACCTGGTATATCAGCATTTGTTGAGTCAACCAGAAATAAATCCACTCCCTCTTTGCCAAGTCTGGCAAAGGTTTCTAAATCAGTAACCTTGCCATCAAGTGGCATTTTGTCCATCTTGAAATCGCCAGTATGCAAAATTACTCCTGCTGGAGTTTTAATTGCTACCGCTAATGAATCTGGAATTGAGTGATTAACAGTCACAAACTCAAGTGTGAATGGGCCAACTTTTTCTACTTGGCCTGCCTTAACCTGTGTCAGCGGGGCTGTTATTCGCCTTTCTTTTAACTTTGGCGCTACAAAAGCAAGCGTCAGCTGTGAGCCGATGATTCGAATGTCACTGCGCTCGCGTAATAAATAAGGTACTGCTCCAATATGATCTTCATGGCCATGAGTTAAAAAAATGGCTTCAATATCATTCATGCGATCTTTCAAGTATGAGAAATCAGGCAAAATCAAATCAATTCCTGGTTGATTCTCCCCCGGAAACAACACACCACAATCAACAATTAGTAATCGTCCCTCGTACTCGAAGACGGTCATATTTCGACCAATTTCGCCTAAACCTCCTAAGGCAACAATGCGCAAGGTTTTCTTGGCTAATTTGGCAGGGTAAGGCAGGCCAGGATGGGGATGATTCATCTATTTACTTTAATTTAACGCCGCCGGCTTGAAGATCAACTTTAAGTTGCGCAATTTGCGCATCAGTTGCATCTACAAGTGGCAATCTTGTAAATCCACCAGGTAGCCCCATTAAATTTAATGCAGCCTTTGTCAAAATCGCTCCTTGTGTGCGGAAAGTTCCAGTAAACACTGGTAGCAATTTCTGGTGAATTTCTAACGCCTTGCTTGAATTTCCAGAAAACCAAGCCTCCAGCATACTTTTTAGCTCTGTACCTACAGTATGACCACAAACTGAAACAAATCCAACTGCACCTACAGATAGCAATGGTAGATTTAAAATATCATCACCTGAATACACTGGAATAGCCGATCTTTTGATAACCCATGAGGTGGCTGCGGGATTACCTTTAGCATCTTTTAGAGCCACAATATTTTTATGCTCTGCCAGTTTTACTATGGTGTCTGATTCAATCTCTACTCCGGTTCGACCTGGAATGTCATACATCATCACTGGTAAATCAGTTGCATCTGCCATCGCTGTAAAGTGCGCATGTATTCCCGCTTGTGGGGGTTTGTTGTAATAAGGAGTAACTACTAACAAACCATCAGCACCAGCCTTGGCAGCTCGTTGCGCTTGCTCAACCGAGTGCGAAGTTTCGTTATTCCCAGCTCCAGCAACTATCTTGATTTTATCTCCAACAGTCTTACGTACTACCTTAATAATTTGGTCTTTTTCATCATCAGAGGTTGTCGGTGCCTCACCTGTAGTGCCATTTAAAACTATTCCATCATGACCAGTTGAGACTAGATGGGCGGCAATTTTCTCAACACCTGTCCAATCAATCTCACCAGATTTAGAAAAAGGTGTAACCATGGCGGTGAGCAACCGACCAAATGGTGGTGTTATTTGCATGGGTTAAGGCTACCGCTTAATCAAGGGGCTATGCGGCCAGATTTTTGAAAGGCTCCGTAGGTTATTGGCATTAATTTGGCGAAATGCTCTTCCATCTTCTCAGCTACCATCTCAATCTCCCGCTGCGGATAAGAAGGAAAGTGTGAGCCTTCCCTAGCAGTTCTTAGCGAAAGAAAGTTCATTAATGCTCTTGCATTCATAGTGACATACATAGATGAATACAAAGTTACCGGCAAGACTGCTCTAGCAACTTCACGAGCAACCCCTGCTCCTAACATTTTTTGGTAGTTTGCATAAGCTAATTTACAAGTTTCTTTAATAGCAGCAACTGTAATTTCAAATTGTTCTGCAGTTCCCTCAACAAAGGTATAAGCCCCAGCTTTGCCAATCTGGACTAATTTACGATCCTTGCTCGGAATATAAAAAACAGGTTTTAATTCACGATAACGTCCACTCTCCTCATTGTAAGAAGCAATTCGGTGGCGCATAAACTCTCTAAAAACAAATATTGGTGCGGATACAAAAAATGTCATTGAGGTGTGCTCAAATGGTGAACCATGGCGTTCGCGTGCTAAATAATTTATCAATCCTTCAGACTTTGTTGCATCAGCACCAATATCCTCAAGCGATTTATCTCCAGCAGTTGAAACTCTAGCTGCCCAAATTACATCAGCATCGCTGGCGCTTGATTTAACAAGCTCTACCGACATATCGTCTCTAAAGATGATCTCATCACTCATGGTTGCGACCCTATCTTTGGTGATTGCTGATCGGCTGGATTAAAGTGTCGGCGTGTCAGTGAACCCAAAGAAGAATCAGGTAGATCGAACCGCGTTTAGCGTTGCATTTACCGTAGGACTTTATGGCGCAGCCTTTGGGGCAGCTGGGGTGACAGCAGGTTTTTCAATCCTTCAGACCTGCTTGCTTTCAATCCTACTTTTTTCAGGCGCATCCCAATTTGCAGTAGTTGGAATCATGGGAGCTGGTGGAGCAGCAATCAGTGCGATTGCAACTGCAACATTACTTGGTTTTAGAAACGCTCTTTATGGATTACAAATGGCGCCAATATTAAAAGTAAAAGGCATTAGACGAGTTTTCGCTGCCCAAATAACTATTGATGAATCAACAGCAGTTGCCACCTTACAAGATAATGATGCTGATCGAAAAAGAGGGTTTTATTTAACTGGTATCGGTGTCTATGTATTCTGGAATTTATTCACACTTTTAGGTGCTTTAGGTGCTAGTGCAATTGGTGACCCTTCTGTATGGGGATTGGACGCAGCAGTTCCTGCAGCCTTTTTAGGATTAATCTGGCCACGACTTAAAAATAAAATTCAATTTGTGGTCTCAGCAATTGCTATCACCTGGGCTTTAATACTAACGCCAATAACTCCAGCAGGAATTCCAATTATTACTACGGTAGTGCTCGCAATTATCTTTGGAGCTAAAAAGTGAGCGCTATCTGGATTGCTGTTCTTGGAGCAAGTCTGACCGCATTCTTAAACAAATATATCGGCCATAGCGTTCCTGAAAAATGGTTAAACCGACCAGCATTTATAAGAATCAATGCACTAGTGCCAATTGTTTTGCTTAGCGCATTAGTTGGCGTGCAGACATTCACTAATAAGAAAGAGTTAGTGCTTGATCAACGCGCAGCTGGAGTTTTTGTAGCTCTAATTGCCTTAAAGTACAAAGCACCATTCCCATTAGTTGTTTTATCAGCTGCAATCACATCTGCTGCTGTTTATAACTGGTTTTAAAGAACCTTAAGCGACTCTAGCTTTTCTTTTAAAGCAGCATCTGATGGCTCAGTAAGGTGAGTACCATCTGAAAACAAGATTACTGGGATTGATCGCATACCGCCATTAATCTCAATTACCTTATCTGAAGCAGAGGCATCAGCTTCAACATCTATGTAGTTGTATTTAACATTATTAGCATCTAAAAACTTCTTAGATCTACGGCAATCTCCGCACCATTCAGCCCCATACATTGTTATTTCACTCATTGCATACCTCCCATGTAATTTTCCAAACCCACTGTTAAGCCTGGATTCTTTGCAACATTTCTTATGCCAATCAGCACTCCAGGCATAAATCCTGCCCGATTAATTGAATCATGGCGAATGGTTAACGTCTCACCTGAATCTCCAAATATGACCTCTTGGTGTGCTACATAACCATGAGATCTTATTGAGTGAACCGGAACATCTCCTACTTTTGCACCCCTAGCTCCTGCAATCTCAGATTTCGTGTTATCTGGCATAGCTGGTTTTTTACTTAACTTTCGGGCAGCAGTAATCATCTCTGCAGTTCTAATTGCAGTTCCAGAGGGGGCATCTACTTTATGGGCATGATGCATCTCTACTATCTCAACACTTTCAAAGTATTTAGCTGCAGTTTGCGAAAACTGCATCATTAAAACTGCTCCTAATCCAAAATTTGGCGCAATCAATGCACCAACTTTTGGCTGCTTGCTGAGCATTGTTTTCAAAGAATTTAATTTACCTTCATCAAACCCGGTAGTGCCTACTACGACATGTATTCCATTTGAAATTGCAAATTCTAAATTCTTCATCACTGAATCTGGTGTTGTAAAGTCCACAACAACTTCAGTTCTAGTAGAAAGTAGTTGCTCCAGAGAGTCTCCTAAATCAAGTGCTGCAGATAGAGTTAAATCACTCGCCGCATTAATCGCTGCGACAGCTTCGGCACCCATTTTTCCTTTAGCGCCAAGAACTGCAACCTTCATTTAATCAGCCTCTCAAACTTACTAGTCGACCTGAATGGGCCCACTACTGCAAGGGTAGGAGATACCGGCAGGATTTGGCCGGCAATTTCCTTAATTTGTTCAGGTGTTACCTCAGAAATCTCTCGAAGTATTTCATCAAAACTCATTACTTGCCCATAAACCAACTCACTCTTTCCAATACGAGTCATTCGAGAGCCGGTATCTTCTTGGCTAAGCACAAGCGATCCAGAGACCGCACCTTTTGCTCGGGAGATTTCCTCATCTGTTAATCCACGCTGGGCAACATCGTGCAATATTGCCTGAATGATCCTAATTGCTTCCGCTGACTTCTCTGGCTTACACCCAACATAAAATGATAAAACACCACTGCCAGCAAATTGCTGGTTATACGCATAGGTTGAGTAGGCCAATCCACGTTTTTCTCTAATCTCTTGAAACAATCTTGATGACATACCGCCACCTAAGGCAGATGACAAGATGCTTAATGCAAACCGTCTTTTGTCATCCCGAGCAACACTTGGAACCCCATAAACAATATGAGCCTGCTCAGTTTTACGATCTAACAGGGTAACTCTTCCTTTTCCTGCAACTTTCACATTGCCTGAAGCTCTAATCTGATAATCAACCTTACTTTGATCTAAAAAGTTGTCTTTGCTTAATGCATCTTCAACTAATCGGACAACATTTTTATGCTTTATATTGCCGGCAACAGCTACCACTATGTCTTGGGGTCGATACCGCTTTTTATAGTAATTAAATACAGTGGTTTGACTCATCGATTTGATTGAATCAACTGTTCCTAGTATTGGCCGACCAAGTGGAGTGTCGCCATAGTATCTTTCAAGAAACAAATCATGGATTAAATCACTTGGATCATCATCACGCATTGCAATTTCTTCTAAAACAACCTTCCGTTCCGCATCCACATCCTCCTGCTTTACAACGGAAGAGGTGATTAAATCACTTATAACATCCACAGCCAGCGGTAGATCTTTATCGATGACTCTGGCATAGAAACAGGTGTACTCCTTAGAGGTGAAAGCATTTGTTTCTCCGCCAACAGCCTCAATTGCAGATGAAATATCTAGTGATGATCTTCTTTTCGTGCCTTTAAACAAAAGATGTTCTAAAAAATGTGAAGCTCCCGCGGTTGAAAGTGATTCATCGCGGGAGCCGACATTGACCCAAATACCAAAAGCTGCAGAGCGAACAGATCTTTCCTCTTCTGTGACTATTCGAAGGCCACTAGGTAAGACTGTTCTTGCCAAATTACTAGCTCTTAGCTTCCTCAGGAAGATTAGCTGGAACTAATGAGTACTTACCCTTAGGGTCAATCTCATTAATTACTACCTCTATCTTCTCTCCAACTTTCATTACTTCCTCTAGATTTTCAATTCGCTTACCGCCGTGCATCTTGCGAATCTGCGAGATATGCAGCAAGCCATCTTTGCCAGGAGCAAGATTTACGAAAGCACCAAAGGTTGCCAGTTTTACAACTGAACCATTGAACTTATCGCCAACTGATAATTGAACTGGATTTGCAATGGCATTGATCTGTGCCTTTGCTGCCTCAGCTGCTGATCCTTCAGTTGCTCCGATATAAATCGTTCCATCATCTTCGATAGTGATGTCAGCGCCAGTCTCATCTTGAATCTGGTTGATCATCTTGCCCTTAGGTCCAATAACTGCACCAATCATGTCGACCGGTACCTTGATTGAGATAATTCGTGGCGCAAGAAGTGACATTTCATCAGGAGATGAAATTGCCTGATTCATAACATCTAATATTGCAAGTCTTGCCTCTTTTGCTTGCAAAAGTGCAGCAGACAAAACTGATGCAGGAATTCCATCTAGTTTTGTATCGAGTTGAAGTGCGGTGACAAACTCTTTTGTACCAGCTACCTTGAAATCCATATCACCAAAAGCATCTTCTGCTCCCAAGATATCGGTCAAAGCTACGTACTCAGTTTTACCATCAACATCATCTGAGATAAGCCCCATTGCAATACCAGCAACTGCTGCCTTAAGTGGCACACCTGCATTTAGCAATGACATGGTGGAAGCACAAACTGATCCCATAGATGTTGATCCATTTGATCCAAGCGCTTCTGACACCTGGCGAATTGCATATGGAAACTCTTCGCGGGTTGGCAGTACTGGAACAAGTGCACGTTCAGCTAGTGCGCCATGCCCAATTTCGCGTCGCTTTGGTGAACCAACTCTTCCTGTTTCACCAACTGAATATGGTGGGAAGTTGTAGTTGTGCATATATCTCTTGTGATCTTCTGGTGAGAGTGTGTCTAATTGTTGTTCCATCTTAAGCATATTCAAAGTCGTAATACCCAAAATCTGAGTCTCACCGCGTTCAAATATTGCAGATCCATGGACCCGAGGAATTACCTCAACCTCAGCAGTTAACGCTCGAATATCACGTAGACCGCGACCATCAATACGAATCTTGTCTCGCAATACACGTTGGCGCACTAACTTCTTTGTTACTGACCTGAGTGCGGCTGAGATTTCCTTTGTCCGCTCTGGAAAATCAGCTGTGATTTTCTCGGTAACTGACTTATTAATCTCATCTAATTTAGTTTCACGATCTTGCTTGCCGGCGATGGTTAATGCTTTGGCAAGATCATCTTTAGCTGCCTTTTCAACAACAGCGTAGATATCTTCCTGGTAATCAAGGAATACTGGAAACTCTCCAGTTGGCTTGGCGGCAAGCTTAGCTAATGCAAGCTGTGCTTCGCATAAAGTTCGAATAAATGGCTTAGCAGCCTCAAGTCCTTGGCCAACAATCTCTTCAGTTGGCACGGTTGCGCCACCCTTAATCAAATCGATTGTTTTGTTTGTTGCTTCAGCCTCAACCATCATGATGGCAACATCACCATCTGAAATTCTGCCAGCAACTACCATGTCAAAAACAGCTTTTTCTAAATCAGAGTGATTTGGGAAAGCAACCCATTGACCATCGATAAGTGCAACGCGCACACCACCGATTGGACCTGAGAATGGCAATCCAGCTAATTGTGTTGACATTGATGCAGCATTGATTGCAATCACGTCATACATATGATCTGGGTTTAAAGCCATAACAGTTACAACTATTTGAACCTCATTACGCAAACCCTTAATAAAAGAGGGACGCAATGGGCGATCAATCAAACGACAGGTAAGGATTGCATCCTCAGAAGGACGTCCTTCGCGACGAAAAAATGATCCTGGAATTTTTCCAGCTGCATACATTCGCTCTTCCACATCAACTGTAAGTGGGAAGAAATCAAATTGGTCTTTAGGATTCTTAGATGCAGTAGTTGCAGAAAGCAACATGCTGTCATCATCCAAATAAACAACTGCGGTTCCAGCTGCTTGCCGAGCAAGTCGGCCAGTTTCGAAGCGGATCTCCCGCTTTCCAAATTTACCGTTGTCTATTTTTGCAACGGCAGATTGCACATCTTGACCCTCCATGGGTCATCTCCATTTCTCAACACTTTATTTCTAGAGAATGGATCTTCGATCGAAGTTCACGGAAAATCATTTTCCGGAAACCACTACCGAGGACCAAAACTCTTAGCGATAAAGTTTTTTGCTGATTGTTATTTATCGGCGAAGATCGAGCTTTTCGATAATCGCTCTATAGCGCTCAATATCTGTCTTGGCGAGGTACTGCAAAATCCGGCGACGCTTACCGACCATCAATAACAAACCACGACGGTTGTGATGATCTTTTTTATTTGTCTGCAAATGTTGTGTTATCTCATCAATACGTTTTGAAAGAAGTGCTACCTGAGCTTCTGGGCTACCTGTGTCAGTTGCAGATGAGCCGTACTTACTTACTATTTCTTTTTTAACCTCTGGCGTTAATGCCATTTGTATTGCTCCTTCTGTCTGTCACGAGGGCCTCGGTGTTATTCACGAAGGCGCACTTTCCCGCTTTAGTAAAGGCAAGATTACCAGCGTGATAGCAGATACTTAAAATCGAGGCGAAAATGAGCGTTATTTACTGGTTAACTCTCGAGCTTGATCACAATCTTTTTTCATTTGCTTAAGCAATGCATCCAGGCCTTCAAACTTTAGAGTATCACGCAGTCTAAAACCAAACTCTATCTTCGCTTCGTGGTCATACAAATCTAAATCCTTTTGATCAATTGCATATGCCTCTACTTGTCTGCCTCTTACACCAGGAAATGTTGGGTTTGTTCCAATTGATATTGCAGCCGGCCAACGGTTTGTTCCAACACTTAACCAGCCCGCATACACACCATCTGCTGGAATTGTGGCAAGTGGGTTTAAGCCAAGATTTGCGGTTGGATAACCAATCTCTCGGCCTCGCTTCTCACCATGCACAACTTGGCCCTTTAAATAATATAAACGTGTAAGCAACTCATTAGCACGTTCAATTTGACCATCAATAATCAAACTTCGAATCCGAGTGGATGAAATTGTTGAACCACGATCTTCTTGCAACTTTACTATTGATACACCAAATCCATACTTTGGCCCTACTTCAGCTAGGTACTTTGGTGTGCCTTGGGCTTTATGACCAAAATTAAAGTTTTCACCAATTACAACATGTTCTGCGCCAAATCTGCCCACTAAAATATCTTCAATAAACTGATCTGGCGATAACATCGAGAAGTCTTTTGTGAAATTTATAACCTCAACAGAGGTTGCGCCTGCAATTTTTAGAAGTTGAATTCGATCTTTAACTGTCATTAGCTGTGAGGGTGTGCGTTCTGGGGCAACAACTGAAGTTGGGTGTGGATCAAATGTCATGACTGTAACTTCACCCTGAATTTTTGCGGTATTGATAATCTGTTGATGGCCAGCATGAACACCATCAAAGATCCCGACTGCTAAAACCTTCTTCATCTCATTATTGTTTCATAAAACATATTCACTCACTTGCCTTAACTAAAATTGGCGCTGCCACGATCTGCGTTCCTTGCAATTTATTTTCCAATAACCCAATAAAAGCTCCATGTGAATCCAATGCCGCCACTACACCAGGCTGAGGATTTTGAAGTATAGCTCTTCCAAAAAGTATCTCTCTACTCTCTGAAAGATCTAAACTTCTTAGGGAAAAGAGTTTCGCAATTACCTCAACAATTGGAATTAACCTTGCATCCTGGATGCTCTGACAATTTTCAATTGAAAAAGGTGATACTAAAGTTCTTCGAAGAGATGTTAGATGACCGCCTACCTTTAACCGTTCACCAAGATCGCGCGCTATGGCTCTGATGTAAGTGCCGGCCGAACAAGTTATCGAAACATCTATCTCGATTCCTATTTCTTTATTTCTAATCTGCCGAGTCAAAATCTCATCAATTGTTACTTCACGTTCTGGGATCTCAAACTGCTCTCCTGCCCTAACTCTGGCATGTGCAGATTTACCATCAATTTTTATTGCAGATACAGTGCTAGGTCTTTGCTTAATTCTCCCAACAAAATTCTTCAGTTCAGCGCTAATTGCTTCATTTGTTATCTTTGCTAAATCCTCTTTTTCTGCTGTAGCGATTAAATCGCCATCTTTATCATCGGTATGAGTTGACGCGCCTAACAAAATAGTCGCCTCATAAGACTTTTTGCCATCTGTAATGTAGGTAAGAAGTCTGGTGGCAAGACCGACACCAAGGACTAATACCCCCGTTGCCATGGGATCTAAGGTGCCAGCGTGTCCAACTTTTTTAGTATCTAATCTCTTTCTCGCGATTGCCACTACATCATGGCTTGTCATGCCACTGGCTTTATCTACAAGTAAAAAGCCATCCATCAAATCACCGATCAATTATGTTTTTTATATGGATCTTCAGCCACAGGTTTAGCGCCTGCTCTTAACTTTTCCAGTTCAGCATCAGCTTTGTGCATCTGCTCAATCAAATCATTCATAGCCGAAGCCGAATCAGCCATTCCATCTAAAAAGAATTCCAGTGAAGGAGTTACTCGAACTCCTAAAGCTCTACCAACCTCAGAGCGCAGCATTCCTTTAGCGCTGCTCAACGCCGCAGCACTTGATTCATGAGCTGCTGCATCACCTAAAACTGTGTAAAAAATTGATGCCTGTTGCAAATCACCAGTAACTCGAACATCAGTGATAGTTACAAACCCAAGTCTTGGATCCTTTACTCGCGACTCAAGAGCGTTTGCAATTATCTCCTTAATTCGATCGGCAACCTGCAGTGGACGTTTACTTGGCATGAATTACGCTCGTTTTTTCTCACGGATTTCATAAGCTTGAATTACATCTCCAACCTGTAAATCCTTAAATGATCCAAGACCAATTCCACACTCAAAGCCCTCTCGAACCTCGGTGGCATCATCTTTAAACCTTCGAAGTGATTCAATACTTAAATTTTCTCCGATAACAACACCTGCTCGCATTGTGCGAACCTTGGCGTTACGGCGAATATTTCCATCTGAAACCATACATCCTGCGATATTTCCAAATTTGCTAGATTTAAATATGTCTCTAACTTCAGCATTACCCAGAACTGCCTCTTCAAACTCTGGCTTAAGAAGTCCCTTAAGTGATGCTTCGATCTCCTCGATCGCCTTATAAATAACGGTGTAGAACTTAACATCAACACCTTCATGCTCGGCAAAGACAGCTGTTTGTGGCTCTGGTTTAACATTGAAGCCAATAATTACTGCAGTAGATGCTGATGCCAAAGTAACATCATTCTTAGTGATTGCACCAACGCCTCGATGAATAACTCTTAGATCAACCTCAGTACCAACATCTAATTGAACCAATGCATCTTCTAGTGCTTCTACCGATCCAGATACATCTCCCTTTAGGATCAAATTCAATGTTGAAACCTTTGACTGCTCCAAGAAATCTTCAAGTGAAACCTTCTTGCGCGCCTTAGCTAAGGATGCATTTCGCTGCGCTAGCTGACGCTTTTCTGCAATCTGGCGAGCAGTACGGTCATCTTCGGCAACAATAAATGAATCACCTGCTCCTGGCACAGAGGTAAAGCCCAATACTTGAACCGGGCGTGATGGACCTGCCTCTTCCAATGTTTGTCCATGTTCATCCAACATCGCACGAACTCGACCATAAGCACCACCGGCAACAATTGCATCTCCAACATGCAATGTTCCTCGTTGTACCAAAACAGTTGCAACCGGTCCGCGACCCTTATCAAGATTTGCCTCAATAGCAACGCCTCTTGCAATGTCATCTGCAATTGCTCTCAAATCAATTGCAGCATCTGCTGTTAGCAAAATTGCAGCAATCAAATCATCAATGCCTTTTCCAGAAAGGGCAGAGACATTGACAAACATGGTTTGTCCGCCGTACTCCTCAGCAATCAAGTTGTACTCAGTTAATTGTTGACGAATCTTGTCCGGGTTAGCACCCTCTTTATCAATCTTGTTTACTGCAACAACGATTGGCACATCTGCAGCTTGGGCATGATTTAGCGCTTCAATAGTTTGTGGCATAACACCATCATCAGCTGCTACAACCAGCACCGCAATATCAGTTACCTTTGCACCTCGAGCACGCATAGCGGTAAAGGCTTCGTGTCCTGGAGTATCAATGAAAGTAATTGCTCGCTGTGCACCCTCATGTTCATGATGAATCTGGTAGGCACCAATATGCTGAGTTATTCCACCAGCCTCAGATTTAACAACCTCAGTAGATCGAATTGCATCCAACAATCTAGTTTTACCGTGATCGACATGTCCCATTACAGTAACAATTGGCGAGCGCACTACCAGATCCTCAGGATCAATTTCAGCTAATTCTTGCTCCAAATTAATATCAAACTCTTCTAGTAACTCTCGATCCTCATCTTCAGGGCTTACGATCTGGATAACAAAGCCAAGCTCTGCGCCAAGCAATGTGAATGTATCTTCATCAACTGATTGAGTTGCGGTAACCATCTCACCTAGATGAAATAGTGCTGAAACTAGAGCGGCAGGATCTGCCTTAATTTTTTCGGCAAAATCCATCAAGGTAGCACCGCGACGCATTCGCACCACAGTCTTACCATCACCCTTTGGAACTACCGCGCCACCTAATTGTGGTGCTGGTAGATTTTCAAAATCTTCACGTCTTTCTTTTTTACTCTTTTGTCCGCGATTTTTACTTTTACCTTTTCCACCTTTACCAAATGCACCAGCTGCGCCACCTCTTTGTGGTGGACGTCCGCCACCTTTGCCACCAAATGGTGAACCAGTAGGTGTTGATGGTGTGCGGTATGGAGATGATGAAGAGCCCGGACGAGATGATGTTGGTGCGCCAGAGTTTGGACGTGGATTACTAGATGCCGGACGTGCTGCAAAACCTGGACGAACAGCGCCAGGACGAGCACCAGACATTGGTGGTCTTTGTCCTGGTTGTAATTTTCCAGGAGTTCTTCCCGCCTCACCAGGTCTTATTGGTCTAGCAGGTGGACGTGGTCCGCCACCGCCACTACTAAATGGATTATTTCCTGCTCTTGGTGGCCGCGGCATTGCACTTGGTGAGGTAGGTGCTCCACCTGGTGATGAGAATGGATTGTTAACACCTCTTGGCGCAGTTGGTGTGGCAGGACGTGCAACTGGTGTTGCATCTTCAACCATCTTTTGTAACTCAGGTGGTAGATCTTCCACCTTCACAGTTTGTTTTGGCGCAGCCTTTTTTGCGGGAGCTTTTTTCGCTTTTGGCGCAGCCTCTGCTGGAACTAAATCTGGAAACTTATCCATCAACTTGCGCACAACCGGTGCTTCAACAGTTGATGATGCTGAGCGAACAAACTCGCCAACCTCTTGTAGCTTTGCTAGCAGCTCTTTACTTTCAAGCCCTAACTCTTTAGCTAACTCATAAACGCGGACCTTGGCCACACTGCTCCTTCTTCTGGCCCCGCGTTATTTACGCTCGAGCCTAAATAGACCTACTCATAATCTGGTGGTGCTCATTAGAGTGTCATTCTCGCTCGCTTCATACATTTTCTTAATTACTTAATCTCTTTAAGTAATCTGCTACATCTTCAAACTTAATCTCACCTTCATACTTAAAGGCGTGATTAAAAGATTTCCGCTCAGCTACCACCGAAAAGCAGTTTGGGTGAAGCCATGCTCCCCGTCCGCCCATCCGATGATTTAGATCGACTTTAACCTCATTGCCGACCAAAACTGTTCGAATTAAATCCTCTCGAGTAGCCAACTTTCGACATGCGATGCAGCTGCGTTGTCTAAGTTTTTTACCCAACATCGCGCACTCTACCCTACGCCCCTTGGATGGGTGAAATAGTTGCCGCTTCCTCTGCCTTTTCCGCCTTAATCTGCGTTACTGGATTATCTGGATGGATATCAATTCGCCACTGGGTAAGCCGAGCGGCAAGTCTGGCATTTTGCCCATCTTTGCCAATTGCAAGTGATAATTGATAATCCGGCACGATCACCTTGGCAGATTTAGCGGCCAAATCAACAATCTCAACTGAACTCACCTTTGCTGGTGCTAAAGCGTTCGCTACATATGTCGCAGGATCATCTGAGTAATCAATAATGTCAATTTTTTCACCATTTAACTCATTCATAACATTTTGTGCTCTGCTACCTTGCGGACCAATTAAAGCGCCCTTAGCACTTACACCGGCACGATGAGTTCTAACCGATAACTTTGTTCTAGCACCTGGCTCACGAGCAATACCAACAATATCTACTACACGATCTTTTATCTCTGGCACCTCTAATGCAAACAACATCTTTACAAATGCTGGATGAGTTCGAGAAAGTGTTACCTCCGGCCCCTTCTCTCCTTGCTTAACATCTACTACAAAACACTTAATTCGATCCCCATGTTTATAAACTTCACCCTTTACCTGCTCAGCTGGTGGAACCTTTCCTTCAACTCTTCCTAGACTCACATAGATAACATCAGCATCTCTACCTTGTTGCACAATCCCGCCAATTACATCCCCAACACTTCCTGAGAATTCAGTAACCACCTCAAGATCTTTTGCCTCACGCATCTTTTCTTTAATTACTTTACGCGCAGTTTTATCAGCTAACTTTGCAAAGCCATCTGGATTATCAGTAATGGTGTCAATCCGGTCACCATCTGGACCAAGCACTGGCACATAAATAACTAATTCACCTGTTTGTCGATTTAGTACCGCACGTCCATGTGGTTTAGCAACTGGTAACTCGGCATATGCCTTTGCCACCTCATTTTCAATTGCATTAATTAATCGCTCAAGCGGCAGTTTCTTTTCTTGGGCTAAAGCCTTTAGCGCCTGGACATCGACGCTCACCTGCCAACCTGCTTAAACTCAATCTCAAGTATCGCGCGCTTAACCTCAGAGTAGTTAACTGTCTGCTCATCAACTGATGCAGCTATCTCAGTTGCTCCTTTGATTCGGCCTTTGATTTCACTGCCATCTAATAAAACAATCTTGACCAATCTATCTATGTTTTTTCGCCAATGTCTAGGTTTTGTCAGTGGTCGATCTAAACCTGGGGAGGTAACCTCCAAGGTGAATGGGGTCTGTCCTAAGCTTTGAATGTTTTCAACTAATTCACTGATTGCTTTGGTGGCAACGGTAACTTGATCAAGTGATAAGTGTGTATCACCATCAACAATGACGGTAATCATGCTGCGTCTGCCCGCAGAGGTAATTGTTAAATCCTCTAGGTAAAAACCGAGGTTAGAAAGTGCGGGAGTAATCACCGCTGAAATCTCTTCTTTTTTTCCCATATTTCCTTCTTCGATATTAAGTTGTATAGATAAGTTTAACTTATAAATGTGTCCCAGGCAACGCGGGCGATAAGTAAAAACACAACTGCTAGAAATACTTTACGCACCAATGGTGAGCCTCCTTTTATTGCAAGGCGTGAGCCGATGATTGCACCGGTTACATTGGCAAAAGCTAGAAGTAAACCTAATTGCCACCAGATATGGCCAGTTAGTTGAAAGCTCAAAATTGCACCCGCATTAGTTGAGATATTAACTAATTTTGCAGTCGCTGATGCTTTCAAAAAGGCAAAGCCAATAGTTGACACTAAAAAGAAGACTAGAAATGTGCCTGTACCTGGACCAAATATGCCATCGTAGAAGCCGATCATTAATCCAATTAGAGCAACAATTACTAACCGCTTTTTGTGGGTGTACTTTAAATTCTCATCCATTCCCAGCTCAGGTTTGCGCCAGGTATAGATTGCAACCAGGATTAGCAAAAAAACAAGGAATGGCTTAAAGAAATCCTTTGGGATAGCGGCTGCAAATGCTGCACCAGCAACTGAGCCAGCAAATGCTGGTCCCATCATGGTTAAGGTCAAAGGAATATCTGGTTTAATCTTTTTAAAGTAGTTTCGGGCAGCTGCCATCGTGCCAAATATTGAAGGAACTTTATTTGTACCAAGAATTAATGGCACCTCTTTATTGGGCAATCCAACTAATAATGCTGGTAATTGGATTAATCCGCCGCCACCTGCCATGGCATCAACAAATCCGGCAAAACCTGATGCGATCGCCAAAAAAATTGCGATCTCAATGCTCATAAATTACTTAACTAAAGTTTTAACAACATCAGCAAGTGCAACCTCTTGCTTATCGCCAGATTTGCGATCTCGAAGTTCAACCTTGCCCTCTGCTAATGCCTTACCAACAATGATTATCTTTTGAATTCCAATCAGCTCAGCATCTTTAAACTTAACTCCAGCAGAAGCCTCTCGGCGATCATCTAGGAGAACTTCAAGCCCTTTAGCTTCCAAATCTTTTGCTATTTGCTCTGCCACATCAAATGGTTGATCCTCTTTACCAGTTGCCACAATATGTACATCAGCTGGTGCAATCTCAGCTGGCCAATTTAAACCAATCTCATCATGGGTTTGTTCGGCAATTGCTGCAACTGCTCGAGAAACTCCAATTCCATATGAGCCCATCGTCACCACCACAGGCTTTCCCTCTTTATCTAAAACTGTTAGGCCAAGTGATTGGGCGTACTTTCTTCCTAATTGAAATATATGGCCAATTTCAATTGCGCGATCGATTACCACAGGTTTTTCACACTTTGGGCAGCTATCTCCAGCTTTAACCTCAGCTGCTTCAATGTACTGATCAACTTTAAAATCACGACCGCATGTCACATACCTAGCATGTTTATCTTTCTGATTTGCACCTGTAATCCAATGCGATCCCTCATTAACTCTTGGATCGGCGTAAAGGGTAATTCCAAATGCTTTTGCATCTTGTGGCCCGACATAACCTTTAACAAGTTTTGGATGTTTAGCAAAGTCAGCATCTTCAAATAAACGTAAATCCTTAACGCCAGGCAAATTTGCCTCCAGCCGCTTTAAATCAACCTCGCGATCTCCTGGAACCAAAACTGCTATTGGCTTGCCATCAGCCATAAGTAAAACATTTTTTAATGTGTCAACGGCGCCGATATTTGCACCATACTTTTTATTGAAAACTTCAACCAAAGAATCAATAGTTGGTGTATTTGGTGTATCTAAGACTTCAATAGCCCCCACTTTGTCACCCTTATAAGGTGCAACCTTGGTGATCATCGCCTCAACATTTGCAGCGTAACCACATCCATTACACAAAACATAGGTATCTTCACCGGTAGGACATGGCGCTAGAAACTCCTCCGATTTAGATCCGCCCATCGCACCACTCATGGCTGAAACAATGTTGTACTTAAGTCCTAAGCGATCAAAGGTATTTATATAAGCCTGGCGATGTTTGTTATATGAAATCTCAAGACCAGCATCATCAACATCAAAACTATATGAATCCTTCATGACAAACTCTCGACCCCTAATAATTCCACTTCTTGGCCGTGGCTCATCACGGTACTTAGTTTGAATTTGGTAAATAGAAAGCGGTAGATCTTTATATGAAGAGAACTCACCCTTAACCATTAAGGTAAACATCTCTTCGTGAGTCGGTCCTAGAAGGTAATCATTTCCTTTTCGATCTTGTAGGCGAAATAAATCAGCACCGTACTCAGCCCAACGATTGGTTTGCTCATAAGGATCTTTTGGCAAAAGTGCTGGAAAGTGAACCTCTTGAAAACCAGCTTTATCCATCTCTTCTCTTACAACATTTTCAATCTTGCGATATGTGCGATAACCAAGAGGTAACCATGAGTAAATACCAGCTGCTACCCGTCTAACAAATCCTGCTCTAACTAATAATCGGTGAGATGCCACCTCAGCATCTGCTGGATCATCACGCAATGTGCGCAACAATAAGGTAGACATCTTTAACATAGGTAAAGCCTATCTATTTGACAGCAACTGAAGGCTCTCCTGATGCAACACCAGCAGCCTCCATCTCTTCAGCAAGACGCATCGCCTCTTCAATTAGCGTCTCAACTATCTGTGCCTCTGGCACAGTTTTAATTACCTCACCTTTTACAAATATTTGACCCTTGCCATTTCCGGAGGCGACACCAAGATCTGCCTCTCGTGCCTCTCCTGGTCCATTAACCACGCAACCCATAACCGCAACTCGAAGTGGCACAGTCATTCCTTGTAATCCTGCTTGAACTTTTTCTGCCAAGGTATAAACATCAACCTGTGCTCTGCCACATGATGGACAAGAGACAATCTCTAACTTTCGTTGGCGAAGATTAAGGGATTCTAAAATTGCAATACCAACCTTTACCTCCTCCACTGGCGGAGCAGATAGTGAAACACGAATAGTGTCGCCAATTCCTTCAGCGAGTAATATGCCAAAAGCTGTAGCAGATTTTATTGTGCCTTGGAAAAGTGGGCCAGCCTCAGTTACACCAAGATGTAATGGATAATCGCATTTGGCAGCTAACAATCGATAAGCCTTCACCATAGTTACCGGATCATGGTGTTTAACTGAGATTTTGATGTCACTAAAACCATGCTCTTCAAATAAGGAGGCTTCCCAAAGTGCAGACTCAGCTAAAGCCTCCGGTGTTGCCTTGCCATACTTAGCCAATAATCTTGGATCTAATGAACCAGCATTAACACCAATTCGAATTGGAATACCGGCATCACCTGCTGCCTTTGCAACCTCTTTTACCTTGTCATCAAATTGTTTAATGTTTCCAGGATTTACTCTTACCGCAGCACAGCCAGCATCAATGGCAGCAAAAATATACTTTGGTTGAAAGTGAATATCTGCAATTACTGGAATTTGTGATTTCTTAGCAATCTGAGCAAGTGCATCAGCATCATCTTGGGATGGAACTGCAACGCGGACAATTTGGCACCCAGAGGCGGTTAGCTCTGCGATCTGCTGCAAAGTTGCATTTACATCAGCGGTTAAAGTGGTGCACATAGATTGCACCGACACTGGTGCATCCCCACCCACCAAGACTGAGCCAACCTTTAACTGCCTACTCTTTCGACGTGGTGCCAAAGTTGGTGGTGGTGCTGATGGAATTCCTAGATCAACCATGAGCAAACCTTACCTAGAAATTAAGCCGAATTGGGTTGAGTATGTCTGCGGTGAGCAGCAGAAGTGATAAAGAAGCCATCAATACAAAGACCACCATGGTGATCGGGGTGAGCCGCTCGACATCAAATGGCGCCGGCTTTGCTAAACCTTTTGCCTTTGCTCGGGTATTTCTAACACCATCAGCAATTGCTACCGCCATGTGTCCGCCATCTAATGGCAAAAGTGGAAGCAAATTAAACATACCAACAAATATATTTAAGGATGCAATAATTAAAATAAATGTGGCAATCTTTTCTCTAGTTGTTAAAGCTTTAGTTTCAGCCGTCTCACCACTGACTCGAGCAACGCCAACTACGCCAACTAATCCTTCAGGATCTCGCTCTTGATTACCAAAGGTTTGATTTACAAGATCTGGAATTTTGCCAGGAAGTGAAATTAGCGCGGTGACGCTATTTTGCAAGATATCAATTGTAAATGAGCCACCTTTTGCAATTGCCGTTAATGGTCCATAGGTGATTGTGCCAACCTGATTTATAACTCCCAACACGCCAATTACTTTTCCATCTAACTCTCGACTTGCTGGGGTAACTAAAATATTAATTAAGCTGCCATTTCGATCAATAGTGATATCTAATTGCCTACCGGCAGAGGATCGAACTACCTCAACAACTTCAGACCACTCCTGATATGAGATGCCATTTACTTTGACAATTTTATCCCCGGCAATAATGCCTGCATTTTTGGCAGGAGATGGCACGGATTTTGCCGAGCAAACCTCATTGGCAGTTTGCGGAATACATTCACTTACTCGTTCTACCTGATTGGTAAGAGAGGTAATGCCTACTGAGGCAAATAAAACAATGAGCAGTACAAATCCAATTACAAAGTGCAAAAATGAGCCAGCCCCTAAAACAATTAGTCGTTGCGGCACACTCGCTTTAATAAATGCCCGATCACTATCTGCCTCAGATAACTGCTCACGTGGAGTCATTCCAACAATTTTGCAGTAGCCACCAGCTGGGATTGCCTTTAAGCCAAACTCTGTCTCACCCTTAGTGACTGACCAAATCTTCTTTCCAAAGCCAACAAAAAACTCAGTTACCTTCATACCAAACTTTTTTGCAGTTAAATAATGTCCTGCCTCATGAATCATCACTGAGACTAAGAGAGCAACAGCAAAAGCTAAAATACCAATAATGGCCATCTAAGCTAGCTCCTTTATTAACTCATCTGCTTTTAAGCGAGCACTTTGCTCTATGCCACTGACATCGGAGATATCTCTAATTGTAGTTGGCGAGTTACTGCCAAAGGATTGAACAACCGCCTCCACAATATCAATTATCGCTGTGAATTTAATCTGGCTAGCTAAGAATGCGGCAACTGCCACCTCATTAGCTGCGTTATAAACAGCCGGTAATCCTGAGCCTAATTGACCACATCTTTTTGCTAACTCAATAGCTGGATACTTTTCATTATCAATCGGTATGAACTCCCAAGTATGGGATTTGCTCCAATCAATAGCCACAGTTGCCTTACTGATTCGATCTGGATAGGAAAGTGCGTAGGCAATAGGTCCTTTCATGTTTGGTGGTGATGCTTGAGCGATTGTGGAGCCATCTATGTACTCAACTAGTGAGTGAACCACAGATTGTGGGTGAATTACCGCTTCAATACTTTCATAGGGTAGATCAAATAAATAATGTGCCTCGATAATCTCAAGTCCTTTATTCAATAAGGTGGCAGAGTTTATTGTCACTACCTCCCCCATCGACCAGGTTGGATGATTTAACGCATCTGCCACAGTTACATCAGACAGATCTGCTCTTTGCCTAAATGGTCCACCACTTGCAGTTAATATCAATTTTCTAACATCACTCTTCTTGCCAGCAAGTAATGCTTGATAAATTGCTGAGTGCTCTGAATCAACTGGAATGATCCGGTCAGCACCATATTTCATTACTAACTCACCACCTGCAACTAAGGACTCTTTGTTTGCTAGCGCTACCTTGTTGCCCACGCCTAAAGCTGAAAGAGTTGGCCCTAATCCAATTGAGCCAGTTATCCCATTTAAAACAATGTCACAGGGCAAAGCGGCAATCTCAACTGATGAGTTATCACCATCAATTACTTGCACCCCGGCAGTTTCAGGTGCAGCTGCCATAGAGCCAACAATTGGAACATTAAATTTCTTTGCTTGCTGCATTAATAATTGAGGGTTTTTTCGCCCGCCACTTAAACCAACAAGACGAAACTTATTGGGGTTGGCCGCCACAATCTCCAGCGCCTGCACCCCGATAGATCCAGTTGAACCTAAAACCACCACATCACGCATGTGAGTATCTTAACTGTGCCAACTTTGAGGCTCCTCCGATAGTATTTAGGCATGTACTCAGAGGCTAAAAAGCAGGTAATACAAAAGCGAAATCTGGTAACTGCGATTCCAGGCCCTAAATCTGCTGAATTAATCAAGCGAAGAGGCGAGGCGGTATCTGCTTCACTTGGTACAGCATTTCCAGTTTTTATTGATCACGCACAGGGTGCAATTATTGTTGATGTAGATGGCAACTCAATTTTAGATTTAGGTGCAGGAATTGCAGTATTAAATGTTGGCCACTCTCAAAACCGAGTCGCAGATCGGGTAAAAACTCAGATCGATGCATTCACACATACCTGTTTTATGGTTGTGCCATACACTGGATATGTTGAGGTTTGTGAGGCTTTGAATAGATTAACTCCTGGAAAGTTTAAGAAAAAATCAGCTTTATTCAATTCAGGTGCTGAGGCTTTAGAGAATGCGGTAAAGATTGCTCGCTCATACACCAAACGCCAAGCAGTAATTGTTTTTGAACACGGGTACCACGGTCGTACTAACTTAACTATGGCAATGACTGCCAAGAACATGCCTTACAAAGATAGCTTTGGTCCATTTGCCCCTGAGATTTATCGCATGCCGATGGCATATCCATTCAGATGGAATGGTGATCAATCAAAGTGTGCGCAAGAGGCGCTAGAAGTAGTGATTCATAAGATTGAGAAGGAGATCGGTGCTAAAAATGTAGCAGCGATTGTGATCGAGCCAATTCAAGGTGAAGGCGGCTTTGTTGTTCCACCTAAGGGCTTCCTACCTGGATTAGTTAACTTTGCTAAAGAAAACGGAATTGTCTTTGTGGCAGATGAGGTTCAAACTGGTTTTGGCCGTACCGGCAAGATGTTTGCCAGTGAGGATGAGAATATTGAGCCAGATTTAATTACTACCGCTAAGGGAATTGCTGCAGGCTTGCCACTATCTGGTGTTACAGGTCGTGCTGAAATTATGGATTCAATTCACCTTTCAGGTCTAGGTGGAACATATGGAGGTAATCCAATTGCATGTGCTGCCGCCCTTGGTGCAATTGAGGTAATTGAAAATGATAATTTAGTTGAGCGAGCTAATAAAATTGGCGAAATTATGCACCAAGGTTTAACTGCAATGATGAAAAAATATTCAATCATTGGCGAGGTGCGAGGCAGAGGTGCAATGCAGGCAATTGAATTAGTCAAGCCTGGCACAACTGAGCCAAATCCTGAGGCGTTAACTGCCGTGATTAAATACTGTGTGAGCAAGGGAGTCTTGATTCTCTCCGCTGGTACATATGCCAACGTAATTAGATTGTTACCACCTCTGGTAATTGAAGAGGAACTTTTGCGTGATGGATTAGCTGTTTTAGATGAGGCGCTAGCCTCAGTTTCTGCCTAATTATCGATCAAGTAAATTTCTCGTTGGCGAATACTTACCGCCTGTTTTCTTAAGCGCAATTGCACTAAGAGCCTCTAACACCACTCGGTTTGCCAAGATTGCAGTTATCTCACTGCTGTCATAAGCAGGTGCCACCTCAACTACATCAATTCCAACAATTGGAAGTTCAAAGCAAATTCTTCTAACCGCTTCTAATAACTCCCTACTTGTCATGCCACCTGGCTCTGGCGTTCCAGTGCCTGGCGCCATACCTGGATCAACTACATCAATATCAACAGATAAAAAGACACCATCACAGCCATCGGTGAGAATTGAAAATGACTCATCCAGAACAGCTTTCATGCCACGATGATGAATCTCTGTCATTTCATAAGATTTCATATTCTTACTTGCCATCCACTTTAAGGTTGCATCATCTGGCCAATATCCACGAAGGCCTAATTGCAAAAAGCGATCGCCCCTGACAGATCCTGATTCGATCAATCTTCGCATCGGTGTGCCATGGCCAATTAGAGCGCCAAATTGATCTTCACCCGTGTCAGCGTGAGCATCAAAATGAATCATAGAAACTTTGCCCTTACCAAGATGATTTGCAATTCCTGCCACATCAGCGGAGGCAATCGAATGATCTCCCCCTAATACAACTGCAATAGCACCAGCTTTTGAAATCTTTTCCGTTGCACGCTCTAAGACCTTAAGTGAATTAATTAGATCTCCACCTGGCATTAACAAATCACCGGCATCAAATATTTTTAGTTTTTGAAGTGGATCAATTCGCATTGCAAGATGTGGCCTTGAGCCATCATGGGGAAGGTAATCACCCATACGAATGGCTTGTGGTCCCATCTTGGCACCTGATCTATGCGAGGTTCCACTATCAATTGGTGCTCCTACAATAATTACATCTGCATCCTTATAACTTTCAGGCTTATCTAAATCACATCTTGGAATACCAAGAAAGGTGAAATCCGGTCCATACATATTGCCGATGTTTGTCATAAAAGGATTGTATTACACCAATTAATATTGCGGTAGTTAAGAAATCCTGCGGACATCAATGACTAAATAGCAAATATTACCAATCTGTACGGATCTAATTTGAATGAGTACTTACCTAACTGTTTCGACTAATCCTAATCTTGTCATAATTCATGCTGTCCATTATTTCTATATTTACCCCTTCAACTGAAATTTTCTGACCTTTATAAAGAATTGGATTTGGATAAGGTACAACTAGGCAATTAGGGCTACTCTCCGTTAACCGTAAATCGGGTGCTATAGGCTTTAAAAAATCTTGGCCATGACTAAGTGTTGCATCATAGGTATAAACCAAGACGCCATTTCTTTTTGAAGGCATTTGACAAGAGAACTTAGTTTCACGGCGCGATTCAATAACAACAGCTTTTGTTTGGGATACTGGCACTACAACCATTTTTAATCCTTTGTCAGAATTACTCAAAGGTACCAGAGTGATTTCAGTGCTTTCTAATTCACTAATTTCTTTACAATAAACTTTTTCATCTTCAAGCCAGCCTGAAACAAACCTTAACCAGCCACTTAGTTCTCTTGATTCACCTTCTTGATTGCTCATTAAATCTAAACCTAGATAGGGATTCGGATCACGAGAGGATCCAACATGTGGAATGCCCATGGCATGTCCAAACTCATGCGCCCAATAAGACCAATAAACTCTTTTAGGATGATCAAAGATTTTTCCAGGAATTGAGAAAGATGAAACTCGTCCCTCATTTGTAACTAAATTTTTCACTGCAGCATCCCATGGAAAACCTTGCGAACTTTCAGTAATGAAATCTTGCCCTTTAGGAAGTATGAAATTCACAGTTTGAATTCCTGTAAAATCAAATGTTTTATCACTTTGCAGCATTGCATCATTCCAAATTTTGAGGCCATTAGGCGCCCTATCTAGATTTTCAGATCTTTCGATTTTGTATTCATTTGATGCCTTGGGCATTCTGACCCAGTTATCAGCAACAACCCATTCAACTTTAAATTTACCTTCACTGACTGTGGCAAACCAATCAGATGCCATTTTCATTTGATCATTGACCCTAGATTTGAAATTTTCTTCCCCAACTAAATCCGGAAAATCTATTGGGATCAAAGCCCACTTAACAGTTCCTGTTTTTTGGGCGATAGTAAGTCCTGGAAAACCTGTGGGAAGTTTCGACTCTCCTGCATTTTCCCTATTACGATTATTTTCTCTAATTTTGCATAATTCCACGTTAGCGCTTGGTCTTGTTGGCGCTTGATAAACAATGGATTGATTCGCTACCGGTTTTGGATTTGTTGCCGGTAATCTTGCAATCTTAGCCCATCTATAAACTTTGCCATTTTTGAGACATATTGTGTTGTCCTTAATCTTGTTTAGACTAGATTTAGGACAAGACTTATTTGTAAATTCATATCCTTCAGAACTCTTATTATTGTTTACAACAACAGTTTGGGGAGATACTTTAATAAATGAAGGTGCTGGTGCTTGATTCAGAGTGTGTGCTGGGGCTATCAAAGAAGCTATGCTGATGGTTGATACACAGATGAGGCACATTTTAAATACCTAGCGTCATAACTTCTTTCGTTTACGGCTAACAACTTGTCCCACTATTACGATGATCAAAGCGATAAAAAACATAGCGCTACCAATTACATTTGCTTGCGCAGGAATACCTCTAGCAGCTGATACGTATACAAATTTAGGAAAGGTTGAGACCACACCAGAGTTAAAATTGGTGATAATAAAATCATCAAATGAGAGAGAGAAAGCCAGTAAGGCAGCACCAGCAATACCTGGCATCACCAGTGGCAGGGTTACATACCTGAAGGTTTCTCGCTCATTTGCATATAAATCCATGGCAGCCTGCTCAAGTCTTGGATCCAAAGATGCAATTCTTGCTTTAACCGTAACCACCACAAATGAGATACAAAACATCACATGAGAGATAACAATTGTCCAAAAACCAGGATTCACTCGAAGATTTAAAAACATAGCAAGAAGTGAAGCGCCAAGCACCACCTCAGGAGTCGCCATTGGTAGAAATATCAAAAGATTTGTGGATTTGCGACCTTTAAATCTATATCGACCAAGTGCAAATGCAATCATGGTTCCCAAAATCGTGGCTAGTAATGTTGAAAGTACGCCGATCTTCAGTGAGTTTCCAACTGCTTCGCACACTTGTGGTGCACCACATGGATTTTTCCAATTTTCCAGAGTAAAGCCCTGCCAGACTAAGTTGCTCTTTCCAGCATTATTAAATGAGAATGCAAAGGTATAAGCAACTGGAATAAAAAGGTAAATAAATGCAAGACCGGCATAAATTCGAATCAGATTTCTGGAAAACCACCTACTAGTTCGATGACTTAGTGATGGCATTGGCGCATTAATCGTTGTCATACCAGCTCATCCGTTCCGGATCTGCGAATATAAATGGTGACTAAGATTAAAATTGTTGCCATTAAAGTAAATGAGAGCGCTGCAGCAGTTGGATAATCCACAACTGCAAAAAAGCGGGACTCAATTACATTTCCAATCATCTTGGTACTTGGATTTCCCAAGATTGCAGCATTCACATAATCACCAGCTGCAGGAATAAATGTCAAAAGCGTTCCAGCCACTACCCCAGGCATTGAAAGCGGCAGGGTGACTTTGCGAAAGGTGGTTAAACCATTTGCATATAGATCTCCTGCAGCCTCCAAAGTTCTTGGGTCAATCCGCTCAAGACTTGCATATAGTGGCAATGTCATAAATGGTAAAAAGTTATATGCCAGACCTATGACGACAGCAGTGGATGTGTTATTTATTCGAAACAAATCATCGACAAATGGCAAAACCTTTATGGCAGAAACTACTGGGCCTGAGTCGGCCAAAATCTGAGTCCAAGCAATGGTTCGCAATAAAAAGGATGTGAAAAATGGTGCAATTACCAGAACCAATAAAATATTTCGGTACTTACCTGATTTAAAAGCAATTGCATAGGCAAGTGGATAAGCAATTGCAAGAGCTAATATTGTGGCAAGACCTGCATAAATAAATGACCTTATATATTGATCTTGGTTTGCTAAGAATGCATCAACATAATTTGCAAATCTAAGCTCTTGAACATAAACCCCAATTTGCGCACCCTCTGGCCGCACCATAGTGGAGGTACTGCCGAGAGAAAATATCGGAATTATAAAAAAGGTTACTAACCAAATAAGACCTGGAGCTAACAACAAATATGGTGTTAGAGATCTGCTCTTTAATGCACTTTTGGTAGCAGACTTACCAGTTGAAACCGCGTGCAAAAAAGCCATTACTTACTCTTCATCATCAAGATCAGCGCCAGCATTAATATCACCAGCACCATCTAAGGCAAAGGTATGTTCAGGATCCCATTCAAGGGAGACGGTGTCTCCTACCCGAAGATCATGTAACCCTTCATCGTTTTGTTCAAAAACAACCAATTCTAAATCCCAAGGTGCTCGAACCATGTACTGGGTAGATGTGCCAACAAATGAGCGATCGGTAACTACGCAATTCTTAATTGAGTTAACACCTGTGTCATCTAACCTAAGTTTTTCTGGTCGTACCCCAAGAAATACACTGTCATTACTGGTTGCAACTCTAGATAGCGGAACCTCAAAGGTTAAGCCTTTAGCAGTAACAGTTGCCTTATCCCCTGCCCTTGATGTGATCTTGCCCTTGATTAAATTACATTGACCTAAGAAGTTGGCAACAAATGCAGTCTTTGGCGCTTCATAAAGATCGGTTGCACTACCCATTTGTTCAATCTTGCCTTGATTCATTACCGCAATAGTGTCAGCCATAGTCATTGCCTCTTCTTGATCATGGGTGACGTGAATAAAGGTAATACCAACCTCCGTTTGAATACGCTTTAACTCAATCTGCATCTGCCGACGTAGCTTTAAATCAAGTGCGCCAAGTGGCTCATCTAGTAATAAAACCTCTGGTCTATTAACAATCGCTCTAGCCACTGCAATTCGCTGCTGCTGACCACCTGATAATTGATTTGGTTTTCGCTCTGCAAGATGAGCCATCTCAACTAGATTTAAGGCGCTTTCAACCTCAGCTTTAACATCCTTAATGCCTCTGCGGCGAAGGCCAAAGGCGATATTTTCAAAGATTGTTAAATGAGGAAAAAGTGCATAATTTTGAAAAACAGTATTTACATTCCGGCGATAAGATTTTTGAGTTGTGATATCGGTATCACCAATTGAAATCGTTCCAGCAGTTGGCTCTTCAAGACCTGCAATCATTCGTAGCGTCGTCGTTTTACCACAACCAGATGGTCCAAGGAGTGCGAAAAATGAACCATCTGGAACGATTAATGACAGGTCATCAACAGCGCAAAAATCACCGTAATATTTTGAAACCCGATCTAACTTTAAGTCGCCAGTATCTTGCGAGACTTTATTGTTCGCCATTACCAGCTACTTATCAGCGCTTAATTGCCGATAGCTTCGTCAAAAGCGGTTTGGAACTTAGTGCTCTCATCTGCTGAGAGAGATCTAAATACCTTTACCTTTGCCAAAGTTGCTGCATCTGGGAATATAAATGGTGAATTGCCCAATGCTGGGTCAATCTTTTCTAGCTCAGGTTGTGCAGCCTCTACTGGGCAGATGTAGTTCACATAAGCTGCTACCTCTGCGGCAACCGCTGGCTCGTAGTAGTAATTCATTAACTTCTCAGCATTTTTCTTATGAGTTGAAGTTGAAGGTATCAACATATTATCGCTCCACAGCGTTCCACCTGATTCTGGAATAGCAAAATCAAACTTGCCATCTGATTCAGATTTCAAAATAAAGATATCTCCCGACCAACCAATTACCGCATTAGCATCCCCACGCTTTAGATCTTCAGCATAAGAGTTGCCCTTTACCTGGCGAATAAAGCCATCTGCAATCTTGCCCTTTAGGAAATCAATTGCATTCATGTATTGATCCTCAGTGAAGTTAGATGATGGATCCACGCCCTGATAAAGCATGATTACGCCAATTGTGTCGCGTAGCTCGGATAGAACAACTACTTTTCCTTTATTTGCTGGTGCAAATAATTGCTCCATGGTGCGAACACCCTTAGGTAGTTTCTGTGTATTCCAACCAAAACCGGCAAAACCTGATTGCCAGGTTAATGAATACTGACGACCCTTGTCATAACCAACATCAGATAAAACTTGGCGAATATTTGATTTGTTTGGCACATTAGCTGGATCTAATTTTTGTGCGTATCCCTGCTCGATAAATCTTGCTGCCATCCAATCTGTTGGAGTGACAATGTCATAACCAATATCTGATCCAATGGAAAGTTGACCTTGTACTTTTCCGTAGAAGGTGTTGTTGTCATCAATTGCCTCTTCATATGTAACCTTTAAGCCACTTTGGCTTTCAAAGGCGGCAAGAGTTGGATAAACCTTGGTATCTTCGTTGTAATCTAGATAAAGAGGCCAATTTGCCCAGCGCACAATCTTTTCAGTATCGCTAACATCAACAACTGCTGATGCGCCGGTGGATGAACCTGTGCCACATGCTGCGAGTAAACCTGCTGCTGAAACTGCGCCAACACCAGCAAGAACTGATCGGCGAGAAACCTGTGCGCGAATAATTGCGCGAGCTTCAGGAGAGAGGGAGTTGATATCTTTCTTCATGGATTCTCTTTCTTATTTATCTAGAGGGAACAGATCTAGTAGCTAAGGGGAGTGTGGGGAAATCTATCAGGCGTTGAGGTTTGTCATCACGTGTTTGATGCGGGTGTACTCCTCAAATCCATAAGCAGATAGGTCCTTACCGGTACCTGAGTGCTTAAATCCGCCGTGTGGCATCTCCGCCACCATCGGAATATGGGTATTGATCCACACGCAACCAAAGTCAAAGGCTTTTGCCATTCTCATAGCCCGGCCATGATCCTTAGTCCAAACACTTGAGGCCAATCCATACTTAACCCCATTGGCATAACGGACAGCCTGCGCTTCATCGGTGAACTTTTGCACGGTGATAACTGGTGCAAAGATCTCATTTTGAATCATCTCATCATCTTGTTTTAGATCTGCCACCACAGTTGGATTCCAGAAGTAGCCAGGACCCTTAATTGCAGTACCACCTGCGGTAACTCTGGCGTGGGCTGGAACTCGATCTAAAAAGCCCTGCACTCTGGCTAATTGGTTTGCATTATTTACTGGGCCAACCAAAACATCCTCATTTGGCATTCCAACCTTAATCACATTTTTTGCCTGCTCAGAGAGTAAGGCGACCACATCATCATAAGCACTTGCTTCAACCAAAACTCGAGTGGCTGCTGTGCAATCTTGGCCAGCATTAAAGTAACCGGCAACTGCAATCCACTCACATGCTGCTTGCAAATTAGCATCATCAAAGATCACTACCGGTGCTTTGCCACCTAACTCTAGGTGCAATTTCTTTAAATCTTTAGCAGCACTTCCTGCTACCTCCATACCAGCTCGAACTGAACCTGTAATAGAGACCATCTGTGGAATCTCATGTTCTATTAATGCTCTACCCGTATCACGATCTCCAACTACAACATTTATTACACCAGCTGGTAAAAACTCCTGCATTAACTCCGCCATCCAAAGAGTTGAAACAGGTGTGGTATCACTTGGCTTTAACACCACAGTGTTTCCAGCGGCAATTGCTGGCGCCCACTTCCAAACCGCCATCATCATTGGGTAATTCCATGGTGTTACTTGCGCACAAACTCCGATTGGCGCTCGGCGAATAAAAGATGTGTGTCCTTTAAAGTACTCAGCCGCTGACTTACCCTCTAAATTTCTAGCTGCTCCTGCAAAAAATCTAATCTGATCAAGCATCGGGCCAATCTCCTCCGCCCGAGTTAC
>JACCDL010504110.1_pt1 | contig 38286 bp, 43 predicted proteins | sample 7441931 | NCBI WGS metagenome assembly JACCDL01 (sample SAMN15323437, study PRJNA562643) | freshwater metagenome | isolation source: river surface water | place: USA:Blue River Watershed | collected 2017-08-16
ACCAAGAATAAAATGTAGGTGTATTATATATTATGAAATTTCTCCCAAATAAAGGAAACAAAGGTGAAATTGTCCTATTGGTGCTTTTTGTAATTTACTTAATCATGGGATACAACACACCTCTACCATTAGCCAACCTAATTGACACCACATACGGAAAGGTTGTCGTCATTTTAGTTGCCCTCGCGCTATTTTCTCACACATCGATTGTTTTAGGTATTCTCGGATTTATTGTCGCCTACCAGTTAATCATGAAATCCAGCATGTCCACCGGTTCATTTGCTTTAGAAAATTATGTCCCAACTGAAGAGAAAAAAACGACTTATCTAACCGCTCAAAACCAATTTCCATACACTTTAGAGCAAGAAATCGTGAAGAAAATGACTGCCCCTTGCAATTCAGATTTGGACGCTCCCAAAAACTATTCATGGAAACCTATGTTAGAAGATAATTATGATGCCGCACCAATCGGGTATACTGGTGTCATTTAGAAAGCGTTTGTTTTCTTTTGTGTGTCCCTTAAACACAAAAGAAATTATGTACTTTGAGAGAAAGAAGGTGCTCCTGAAGCTTTTGTCGGAGAAGTATTCAAATATGCGATTCCTTTGTATATAGAATACACCACAATCAAGAAAAACAATAACGAGACGATAATAATAAACATAGGGCTACTCATCAAATCATTTGTCGTTTCCGTAGTAGTCGTCGAACTAGAACTCGAACTAGAAACCACTTCTCCCGAAGAATCGGTAGGCTGACAATCTATGTAAATGTCATTGTTGGACAAATTCGATGGTCCTTGGACATTGACGAAAAGTTGCGGTCCAGCGTTGACGGTGTTGATGGGTGCTTGAATGACACTTCTCAATTTGTCAACCGTAAACTGTTGAATTCCAATGGCATTTCGAATATCAAAGACAATGTTCTCGCTGCGGTCTGTGCTATAGTTGTAGAATGGTTTGGAAGGAACAATACTGTCCAAACTGAACTCATTGATTTTGTTGGTATTTTGCCCGACCGAAGGAGCACCATTCGCCACGGCTGAAACAATGTCGCTAATGATTTTTGTGGCGGTGGTGTTGATTCCTTGAAGACTCACGGGTATCCAGACAAAAAGCATTTTACCGCCACTCGTTGGTTGATGTGTTATCAAGAACTCCGCATCCGCCTTGTTTCCATTGTAGTTGTGAACCGATGGACTGCACAATTGACAGGACTGGACATTATATTTGGTTGTGTTGAATTTGACATCTGGAACGCCCGATTGATTAGAGAGATTCAAGGTTATTTGAGTTCCATAGTTGGTGGCAGTTATGGAAGTGGTTGGATATTTGAAAGAAAAGATGCATTTATTGGTGCATTTTCCGGCGACACTGGAGCCAGAAATGTTCATGGTATTTGTTCCACTCACGGTTCGTTTTGAGGACGGCGGCACAGATGGTTTGGATGAAGGCATGGAGGAAGGCTTCGAGGAAGGCATCGAAGAAGGCTTCGATGACGGTTTAGATGATAATGTTGGTTTGGTTGAATTTTTTGCCATGTATTACTTGTTGTATATTATATTATATGAATAAAAAATTAATATTATTATTTATATAAGAACCAAATGAAATTGACTAAAGGTAGAATATCACAGTTGATGAAAAAAAATAAGCAAACTAGAAGGAGATACAAAAAGCATCCGTCCAAAAGAAGAACGGTGGAAAAGACATTTAGAAGAAAAAGACCAGTAAATCTGGCAAATATGTCTCTGAAAAGGTTGTTGAAACAATTTGGAGGTGATGAACCAAGGGTTGATGTCGGAGCACCTGGTACGACCATCCTGCAAGACCAAACCGTGAATCCAGAACAAAAAGACCAGACAACTACAGACCAAACCGTAGCAGTAGCGGAACAACAAGTAGCAGCTCAAGACCCAACTGCAGTGCCAGAACAACCAGTAGCCGCTCCAGACCAAACCGTAGCAGTACCGGAACAACAAGTAGCAGCTCAAGACCCAAATGCAGTGCCAGAACAACCAGTGGCAGGTCAAGACCAAACCGTAGCAGCTGCAGAACAACCAGTAGCAGCTCCAGACCAAACCGTAGTAGCTTCAGAACAACCAGTAGCAGCGCCAGACCAAACCGTAGCCGCTCCAGAACAACCAGTAGCAGCTCCAGAACAACCAGTAGTTCCAGAGACTGCACCAGAAGATGACCCTGAATGCAATTACAAACCAAAGGAACCATTACAAAGCCAAACACCCACAGAAGAAGCACCTCAAGTTCAATCAACTACAGAAAATGCAGACTCTTCTGGAACAGACAAACCTTCTAGGTTATCAAGATTTAGCTCATTTTTGAAATCAAGTGCTGAAAAAGCATCTACCGGTTTATCAAATTTGAAAGAACAAATAAAATCCAGGGCATCATCACCCACCCCACCACAAATGTCAGCACCACAACAAATATCATCACCACAACAAATGTCATCATCACCACAAATGTCAGCACCACCACAAATGTCAGGACCAATGACAAACACTGATTCATTGACAACTGCAGTTACTACACTGATTCAACCTTTCGCAAACAGTGTCGCAAACATGGTCGTTCAAAAATTGGCTTCTCAAAACATATTGCAAAACACAAATAACGCAATATCTTCTACAGTAGATGAACAAATGTTGAGTTCTGCGGAAACTCTTTCAAAAAGGTAAATAACGCACAACATCACTGTCGTAAATAGTTACCTTGAATGCTTGGTTGTATCCTTCTACATATACGGTATCACCACTGTAGACACGGTCGCAACCATATTCATTGGTGCAACTTTTCCCATTTTTCACAACTGGCAACTTGACACTATTATTTTGGTCACTCATTGTATAATATTGCCAAGTATCACGATTCACAAAAACAACCCGACCCATGAGTGGAAGAATCTTGTTGGACCCGTTCAAAGGTGTCAAGAGTCCCATTTGTCGGTACGTTGTATCCACTGCTCCTAAATTTGTCTGCACATTGATTGGAACGCGAACATTTCCTCCGGGGACCATGTATCTCTCGTCGCTCAAAGGAGGAACATACGGGTTCAAGAGAACATCAGCTGGTAGATTGTTATATGGATAGTTGGGAGACATGTAAAAATTAAAGGGAGGTCTCTCCATTTCCCTTTCTTTGATGATGATTTTTTCGTTGGATACGGGAACTTGAGTCGAAGTATTTTTCGATAGATAATAAATCAACGCAATCATTAATAGAATGATGAAAACCATTGTCATATTTTCGAGACAAATGACGCCAGGTGGGCATTTACTATTATTCATTTTAACTATATATTGTATACACAAAAATAATTTGTATACAATAGAAACAAGAGTGGATTCTTATTGATTTTCTAGAACTTGGTTTCCAATATTGAAATTTTTGGCTAGACTAGACAATGAGTTCAAATTCTTCATGTCGAATCCCTGTAATAATCCCTTGGCGCTTTCCAAAAGAGGTGTCATGTTTTTCATCGCATCGGCCAATTGTAATTGTTGTTTCATAAGTTTTTGAGTGTCCTTGGTTAAACGATTGATTCCGTCTCCTCCTAAAATTTTACCTAAATCTTCGTAGGCATCTTCAACGGTGGAGGCATAATCAATGCGGTTGTTTTTCTTGTACATGGTGGTCATTGCGTCCGTTTGGTCATTGTCATTTACTACTTCTCCGACTTCTTTCGAGTCAGTTTCAACTTCTGTATCAGGGGCGGTTTCATTTGGATCGTCACCTCCTATAATATCTATTGAAGTATTCTTTTTCTTTTCGGTAGATTCTGAAGAAGGTGTGTCAGTGCTGCTGTCTTGGAAACTTTCCTGTATCTTTTTACCGACCATGAAGATACTGGTCAATACCAAGGGAACCGTCAAGACAACAATCATGTTCTTTGTAAAATTGTACACCAAGTATCCAACGAGAATAAAAAATACAATGGCGTTGAAGTTACCTGTGATTAAAAATCCAAACAAATTCAAAAGTGCTAAAAAAAAGACAAAATACAAAACATATATGTTTTCAAATACCTTTGAGAATGTTTTTGAAATCTTGGACACTTTCATAATCTATATACTATACTTGTAAAAAAATTGAAGTAAAAACTATTAAATTACATAAGAAACAAAACAGAAAATGAATTCGATTCAAAAATCTAAGTACAATTTGGTATTATGTGAGTTGTACAATGAATACCTACATGGAACAAGCGATAACCTAGAAGGACACTATTTGTCTATTTACACGCACAACTATAACGAGGATGAGGATGACTATGAGGACGATAGTGAAGAGGACTACGGCGATGACGAGGATGATGATGACGAATTCTGGGAATTAAATAGCATTCGACATTTATACATTCAACGATACAAGAGTCTACCGATGAAACAACACAGAACAATACGAAACTATTCTAAACTCATCACAGAAAAGTTGTCAGATTATATTAAACCAGAAATTGCGGAGAAAATAATAATCGATGATTGTCATTGTGTGATTTTGAAAACATTCTGGATAAGAATCATACAACGAACCTGGAGACGTATTTACAAAAAAAGACAAGAAATCATAAAAAAATGGTCAATGGTGGAAAACATATTTTACCGACAACGCAATGGTAGATGGCCGCCAGGTTGCCGTCATTTACCATCTATAGAAGGAATGCTGGTGACACAAGAATAAACCTTTTGTTCTCTTGTTTTATATTCCAAATGTGCTTACTCGTCCACTGGAGGTCTTTTTCTTGTGTGTTGTTTTTCTTGTTGCGCGACTGGACTTTCTGCTAGCAGATGATTTTCTGGAAGAAGAGGAAGAAGAGGAATACACTTTCTTAGCTTTTTTGGTTGTTTTCGTTTTTGTTCGACTCTTGGTGTTGTCGTAGATGGCAATGAAGCCACCCTTCATTTTTTTCATTCCATATTTTTTGTTCTTTTTCGTTTTCTTTCCGCCTCTAGGTACCAATGGGTTTCTACCTCTGTATTGCTGAATTATTTCTTCTCTAGGTCTTCCAACAAATCTCCTTTGCTCAGATGTCATTGGATTTAGTTCTATCGTGGGAACTCCATTTTCTCCTGTTTCAGGTCTTTCATAAACATCTCCCACCTCAAAATTTTCAGGTGGTACATCTCCACTAGAGCCGTTCAATATGTCATATATCTCTTGAATCAATTGGTTTGTCTCTGCGATTTTTGCATCAATCGCAGCTGAATTTTGATTTCTGTTTCTGTCTTTCAATACAGCCATTTCACGAAGCGCTACATTAATAATGTTTGTAGCATCGATGATTTTTTGAACCAATGCGTTATTTTGTTGGTTGAGTTCATTTATTTTATTATTCACATCTTGACTACCCGTCTTGAGACCCTCAATTTCTTCTAAATGTTGGTTAGTAGCTTTTCGAGTGTTTTCCATCAACTGCTGCATTTCATTTTCTTTTTGTTGAACTTGACCATTCAATGCCTCGATTTGTTGATTTAATGCAGCGATTTCTTGTGAATGTTGTTGCAGTTGTTCTTGGTTTTTTGCATTCAACTCTTCCCCTTGCATTTGTTGCTGGTTCAACACTTCTCTCTCACGGTCTTCAATCTGTTTATTGAGTCTATCAATTTCCGCGCGTGCTTGGTCTAATTGTTGTTGAATTTGTTGAACATCCGCGCCACTTTTGGAAGTCAAATTTTGTATTTCTTGTTGGAGTTCGGCCTTTTCTCTCTCTATTCGCCCCAAATCATCGGTGAGTTGTTTGATTTGTAAACGGTTTTGTTTCAATTCACCTCCTTTGTCTCTTAAATATCCCTTTAACTTTTTAACCAATTCCGCGACTTCTTTGGCTTTGTCTCTCAACATGCCCAATTTTTCGTCAATACTTCTTATTTTGGAGAGAACCATGTCATTATATTCTCCGCTGGTTTGGGCTCTATTTTCAACCAGTCCCTGTAAATTTTTCAAACTTTCGTCAAAATTGGCCAAAAAATCTGGGTTTGACATATATATTGTAATATATATATACGCATATAAAATAATATAGGTGGAAAAAGACTAAAAAGCAACCGGTTTAATGTCAACAGATGGTTCTGGTTGTAAAATTGTCTCATTTGTTTTGATAAGACCATCTAAATCTTTTTTGATACGGTCCATTTCTCCCAGAATCGTATTTTGTTCTTTCTTGGTGTTTATCATGTCTTGGTCTGTCAACTTTCCACTTACCTTGATGTCGTCGATGTATTGATGCAACAGTTCCATGGCCTTCATTTGGTCTTGTTTTTGTTTCAAGATGACATTATAGTATTTTTGGTAGTCATTTTTTACATTTTCGAGAAATTCATTCTCCTTTGACAAATGCTCGACTTTGCTCCTTTTCTTCAAGAGAAAATCGCGTTTGTTTTTGATTTGTTTTTCAATTTGAGCCAAATAATTATCCCTTTCGCCTAAATCATATTCTTCGTTGGCAATGGGAACTTGGACTTCACCAATCATGGATGGTGCCGCATTCATTTTCATATCCATTTCTGGTTCGGGTTCTTCGACTTCTATAATCAATCCTCGCATACAATAGTTATTCAAAAAAAAAATTGAAATGTTTTTTTATAAAAACAACCAATGCACTCAAACTAATTTAACTACGAACTAACCTAATGGAAGACTTATCAAAACTCGTCATCTACATTTATCCAGACGATTACGATACAAAGAAAGATGATGATTTATCTTGTGATAGTGAATACGATGAGGAAGCGACTACCTATGTTCCGATTTCTCCCAATCGTCGAAAAAAAAGTAACCACAACAAAAAGTACAAAAAGTACAAAAATAGCATGATTATATCATTCGTTTTCATGGTTGCGATACTATTGATTGGCCGAACCGTCTTTTGCGGTATACGCAGTGCAAACGATGATTTGATGGAAGACAAAACAAATGGATTTTGTCCAAGAAATTTACTGAGACGAACTGGCAATATTACGGATTATATTTCTAGTGACATTGATTTACACGATAAATTGGTTACAAATAATGATTTATCGTTGTCAACAATGAACGACGAAACAAAGACAAAAGAATTATTGGTAGAAAAACTAATGAATAAAAATTCATGGTTTCAACCACCACAAAGCTTATTATCGTCAAAAAGAATATTCATTCACAAATAAAAATCCTCGAAAAATAAACAAAAACTCAAAAAAGATTTCTTTTAGACCAATTGCGTCTAGGAAAATCTTTTTTACGCGAAATATCTAACGCGTATTATCTAGACAAATTGAATAACTTTTTGAAAATACATATTACAAAAAATATTAAAATCTTGACTATATATTATTTAGGATGTCCCGGAACCAAAATGAACCTTTACTAACTCCAAACGATAAACGATTTGTGTTGTTTCCAATTGAAGACGATAATATATGGGAAATGTATAAAAAACAGGTCGATTGTTTTTGGCGCGCCGAAGAAATTGATTTATCGAAAGATTATTCACATTGGGAGACCTTAAATCAAGATGAGAAACATTTTGTTTCGATGATTTTAGCGTTTTTTGCTGCGAGCGATGGAATTGTTCTGGAGAATTTGGGTTTACGGTTCATGACGGAGGTTCAATTAGCAGAGGCTAGAGCATTTTATGGTTTCCAAATTGCAATGGAAAATATACATTCACAGACATATTCTCTGTTGATTGATACATACATCAAGAACCAGGAAGAAAAAATGCGTCTATTCAATGCGATTGAACATTTTCCTTGTATCAAGAAAAAGTCCGACTGGGCTCAAAAATGGATTGGCGACAATCGCAGTAGTTTTGCGACCCGTCTAGTTGCGTTTGCTTGCGTTGAAGGAATATTTTTTTCCGGCGCATTTTGTTCTATTTTCTGGCTAAAAAAACGCGGATTGATGCCGGGATTAACATTCTCCAACCAATTAATATCCAGGGACGAAGCCCTGCACACTGAATTCGCAGTGCTTTTGTATAATAAATTGTTGAAAAAAATGTCAAAGGTCCGCATTTATGAAATTATTCGAGAGGCAGTTGAGATAGAAACGGAATTTATTTGCGAGGCGCTTCCATGTAGATTGATTGGAATGAATGCACAACTGATGACACAATATATTCAGTTTGTCGCGGACCGTTTGTCGGTGCAATTAGGTTATGACAAGATATTCAATGTGGGCAATCCATTTGATTTTATGGAGTTGATTAGCATTGAAGGCAAGACGAATTTTTTTGAATCGCGTGTGGCGGAATACAGTTTGGCTACAAAGACAGTGGATAACAATATTTTTGAATTTGAAACGGATTTTTAATGGAAGGGGTTTTGTTTTTTGTTTTTTCTTGTACAATCACTCGACCAATGACCTTTTTTTCCACATATAGTGCACTTGATTACCCAACAACAAATTAGTTCTTGTGATTTCATTTTTTCAACAATTTTTACTCTTTGATGTTGGTTTAACAAAACTGATTCACACAAAATCAATTTTATATTTTGTAAAAATAAAATATAAAGTTTTCACTGTTTATTTATTACTGATAAAAATGATTACGGCACATTTAATGGGAGGACTCGGCAATCAATTATTCCAAATTTTCGCAACAATTGCGTATGGGTTAAGAAACAAAATAGAATATGCTTTTTTTAACAGTTATCGTGTCGAGAGTATTACTCCACGACATAGTTATTGGGATTCTTTTTTAATTTATTTAAAAGATTCGACGAGGGACCATTTACCAGACATGCCTAGATGGAGTGAAAACGGTTTTAGATATCAAACACTTCCTCAAGTTGCATCAAATGAAAACCTCATGTTGTATGGATACTTTCAAAGTTATAAATACTTCCAAGATGAATTTGCCGAGATAAGAAACATGATGAAGCTTGACACCCTGAAACTACTGGTAAATAACATATACAAAAATGATTATGATGAAATTATCAGCATGCACTTTCGCATAGGTGATTACAAAGCACTTCAAGCATTTCACCCCATCATGTCGGTCGGGTATTATGAAAATGCATTACACGAAATTATCGACAATTCAAATGATTCAAACAACAAATGGACGGTCCTCTATTTTTGTGAGAAACAAGACAATAATGAAGTCGAAGAAAAGATTGAACATTTGAAATCAATATTTCCAAATGTCACATTTGAAAAAGCTGACCAATTGCTCGATGACTGGAAACAGATGTTGATGATGAGTCTATGTAGACACAATATTATCGCAAATAGCAGTTTTAGTTGGTGGGCTGCTTATTTCAATTCACATACTGATAAAATAGTTTGCTACCCGGACAAATGGTTTGGTCCGAATTTAAAGGACAACGATGTTCAAGATTTATTTCCTGATACCTGGAGAAAGGTATTTGTTTGTTGAAAAATATATGTCGTTTGTTTTGGGTGAAAAGGTGTAAGAAGAAAAAGAATATAAAATGATTTCAACCCTTAAATATATTCATGTCTCTTCTAAAAGAAGACTTTATTTTGCTGATAATGAACTGTCAAAAGTACAAAGAGAAAGCACTCAAACAAAAACAAACATGGTTGTCCACCATTCAAATCAAGTATTATCATGTCTTGGGAAATACCGATTTGAAAACTGAATTTGAATTTTCGGAAGATGAACGCATATTGTGGGTAAAAACATTGGACGACTATAATTCCTTGCCCAAAAAAGTAATTGCCTCGTATAAAGCCGTCGCCACGAAATATCAGTTTCAATACATATTCAAGACTGATGACGACCAAGAATTGACGAGCCCTCATTTTTTCAAGAATATTATCCATACTATTTCTAATTTGACACCGAAACCACATTATGGTGGAAAAGTAATCAATATACAACGAGCATACTATTCAAAATACAATTTGATACACCCGGAGTTGCCGGAAAATTTACCTATCCTACCCACGCAGTACTGTAATGGGCGGTTTTATTTGTTGTCAAAAGAGGCCGTTCAATATTTGTTATTAAAACAAACAAATATAGAAAAGGAATATTTGGAGGACTACGCAATAGGGTTTCATTTACACCCGATGTTCAAAAAAACGATGTGTCAAATAGATTCGGATAAAGTATTTGTTGACTTTTAATTCACTAATTTCCTGGACTGGCTAATCATCTTCAAGAAATTTTCCTTGTCAAGGTCAGTCATGACGCGTTTATAGTTGGTGATTCTTTTTTCAATATCGCTGTAGTCGGCCTTTTGCACAACCGTCAAGGGAACTATCAAAAACCATTTGTCTACTTGTTGTAGTTGAAACCAATATTTGTCAATGGCAAAAAAGATGTGCTTTTGTGGTTCGGCGATGAGTTTTTGAATACCTTCCTTGTAATTGTTGATTAAAGTGTCGAAATAATGGCTTTTTACCATGTAGCCAGTAGTTGTCTGACACTGAAATACTTGGACACAAGTATCATCTATTTTTTTGTAGGGAGGCATATTGTTCCCTGCAAGAAGAACCACATCCCAATCCTTTTGGTTTTTTAGAAAAGAATTAAATTGATTTATGAAAACAGACGGATCGAGAAACTGAATGTCATCTTCACAAATAAGAACATGGTCCCAACAATTGTTTTTGGCGGTCTGTAAAATCTTCAGGTGGCTCATGCTGCACCCAATCGCGCCATTCGGCAGTTTGATTGCGTTGAATCTTTCAGCATTTATACCAATCTTGAGCAACTCGCGCTCCACATGTTGTTTTCTATCGACTCGATTCGTAAGATTAATGTAAAAAGCGTGCTTAATTTCTTGAATACTTTCAACCATTATTGTTTGATTATAAAAAATAATAATATTTATACCCTAAAAGGTACAAATGTTATTTCAGTTGATGTAAAAAATTATTATCGAACACCGCCGAGACCGATATTTACACTTTTTCTAGATATTTGTTGTAGTTGATTAGAAGTTTGCTGCTGCTGCATAATTCTTCTGGCATTCTCCTTTGAATAAACATACGCGGGGGTACCAGCATTTGCGGGTAGTTGTTGTTGTTGCTGTTGCATTTGTTGTTGCTGTTGCATTTGTTGCTGCATAATTTGTTGTTTTCGCGCTTGTATTTGCTGACGAACTTGTTGTTGAATGTATTGTTGATGTTCTTGTTGCAATTGTTGCTGATGTATTTGTGCACTCTTCTCGTCAAATTCTTCATTGTGTGGGATATTTACCCATTCTTCCTTTGAAATCATGGTTTTTTGAGAAGGAGGTTTGTCTGGATAAACAACTTTACTGACAGGGTCTCTCAAATCGTATTCATGAAAACTGTCTTGTTGAACTGGTATACCAGTTATGAAAGTGTTTACATTGACCACCATAATTGAAGAACTTTCAACTACAAATTGATTATCCTTAGGATTTGAAGAAGTGCTACCGATATTGTAACTTAATTGATGAATGGTGCGGATTCCGTCCACTCCATTATCAATTTTCATGCGAAGAGGGTCCTTCTTTGAAACCAATCGGGAAACTCCGTCGAACAACTGCAAAATTTGGGGACTGCCGATAGTGAAAAATTGGGTGCGGTCTATTTTCAAACCAACCATCAAACACCTTTTTTGAAGACATGCATCTTCCATTCCCCAACCCCAGTAGTTTGGATACCCATTGATTGCCTCAAAATCTCCACCTTTGATAACCACAATTCCTCCTAAAGCGGTTTCAAACCCGTAATGGTGCTTGACGACGCCAGGTTCTGTTGTGTAGTCAAATAATTTGTGAAACGGTAAAGTATCGACATCATTGAAAATAAAGTTCATATTTTGGTAATGTTCTGGATATTTTTCCTTCATGGCCAAAAACCCGATATTCTTCATTGCACCACGATTGAAATATCTTGTATCGTTTTGATGAACAAAATAGATTTCATAATCGTCCTTGTCTTCCAATAAAAAAGACATTTGCTTGCTAAAAAAGAATTTTTGTTCCGCACGGTCTCTGTATGGAACAATAAAAACTCGACTCGGTATTTTTGCCATTGTAGATATAACTAACAAAATAAATATAGAGGCTGAACTTATTATTCATGACCCAACATACAATCGCCATAATAAATGATACATTTTTCAATATCACTATACCCGCCCTTTTGAATAACTGTCAATGGCGTAATCATATACCAAAAATCCCTTCTTTGTAATTTTTTCCAATATTGGTCTACAGCAAAATTATTGTAATGGGTTGTTTCATCAATACCTTCTGGTTTGTCGCTTTGTAAATAAATTAAAGACTCCTTGAAATTTTTCAACAAATCATGATAATAATGTTTTCCAATAACATATCCTGTCATTGTTTGGCAATCAGAAATTTTTATATAACTGTCCTTAATTACTTCAAACGGTTTGTGATTGTTTCCGCCAATAATCAAGACATCCCATCGGATATTATCTTTGTGAAATTCTTCCAAACTTTTTTTGAATGTATTTACATCTGTGAATTCAATATCGTCTTCGCAAATAAACACCTGTTCATATCCTCTTTCTTGTGCCAATTCTAAACAACGAATATGGCTTTGAATGCAACCGATATATCCTTTTTCATTTGGTATAGCAGGAAATCTTAGTGGTTTTTCAATTCCCAACAATTCTAATTGTTTCGATACATAACCTAATCTGTCTGGTCTTGAGTCTAAATTGATGAAAAATGTATGTTTAAGTAGTTCCATTTTTGTATAAAAAAAATATAATAAATTTTATTTTTTAACTTGTAACATTTTCAAATGTTTTACACGGAATTCAACATGATACTAGAATAATCTACCCATACTTTTTCAATATCACTATAACTAAATCTTTGAATAACCGTATATGGAGTAATTATAAACCATTTATCTTTTTCTTGTAAAACTGTCCAATTGCGGTCAAGACCGTATTTGTAATAATTCCCTGCCTCAGACAAATTATCTGGATTATTTTCTAAAGCATACAATGATTCACGAAAATTATTCAATAATTCATGATAATAATGTTTTTTGACAATATAACCAGTGGTTGTTTGACAATTATAAATTTGCATATAACTATCTTTTACAACTCTATATGGTTCATGATTATTTCCAGCAACAAGTAATACATCCCATTCTATATTGTCATTATGAAATTCTGTAAAACTTTTTTTGAATGTATCAACATCTGTAAACAGGATGTCATCTTCACAAATAAAGACTTGTTCATATCCTCTTTCAATTGCCATTTCCAAACAACGAATATGGCTTTGGGTACAGCCGATATATCCCCTTTCATTTGCTATAGCAGGAAATCTTTCCGGATTTTCAATTCCCAATATTTCTAATTGTTTCGATACATGTTCCAGTCTATCTGTTCGAACATCTAAATTGATAAAAAAAGTATGTTTCAGTAGTTCCATGTCAAATATACAAAAACAATTATTTTTTTTTAAAATTTCAAACTCACTACGAAGAATATTTTTTCAAAATAACAGCCGGAACCAGTTCATCGCTGAATTTTTCTATTTTTTTGCAACACTTGTTGATTGTGACTTCACTAATTTCGCTAATATTTTTCACATCTCGTTTGCTAATGTTCAAATTACACAACTGCGCAATAAAGAAGACTACACCTGCGGCGATGCTGTGAGGAGTGTTTTCCGGCATTAAATTCTGTTTCTCAATTTTCATGGATATAAATTGGCACAATTTCGTCAATTCACTATTGATGCTTAATTTGGAACAATAGCGCTCAATAAACGCTTCTGGTTTGGTGCGATGAAACGAGGTTTTTTCCGATTGCTCCATGTCCTTCTCCAAATTATTAATAATGACTTGTGCATTTTTGCATCCTTTCGTGGCGCTTGTCGTGTCTAAATGAAATATGGTGGCAATTTCCTTCGCAGTTCTAGGAAAATTGTTGATTCTACAAGATATGTAAATAGATGCCGCTAAAATACCATCACGATTGTCCCCTCGAAAAGTCAAATCATACTCGGAAATCTTTTTGTGATACCGAATGGCATCATCTATAATCATTTTAGGCATTCCGGCTTGTTGAGCCATAAGCGTAATTCTTTGAAATTCGTCATATTGTGATTTCTCCTTGTACGGCATGGACTGCCATTCAGTGTATCTACGGATTTTTCGCATTTCATAACTCGTGGAGCCATAACACAAGACTTTACAACCAAAAGAAGATTCTTGAAGAAGAGGATTGATTGGCATACCGCATCGTGTCGGGTCGCTGTTTTGATTGTCATCGGCTCCATAGAAACGCCATTCTGCTGAATGGTCCACAATATCTTTGTAAATAATGCCGCATTTCGAATTTGTGCAAGTCAAGAACCCTTCCTCCGAAAATGCTAAACTAAACTCGCACCTTTCGCATTTTTCTCGGTCGCCACAGGAACGATAAATACATTCAATTTGGGCATTTTGCGATTTGTTGTTGATTTCCTCATCAAAAGTATTCCACAACTGGGTTTTGTTAACCGTATTGTCTTTTTTCTTTTTGCTTTTTTCTTGATTTTGTTGAATCATACTTCCTTTATTATGCCTTTTGTGAATATTCACAAGTTTTTAATTCAATTTTTATTTTGTACAATTATCATATACAAAGTATATATGGGAATAACTTCATCAAAAACGAAAAGTGAACATAAGAAAGACGAACTACCTGAAGATACACCATTGGAAGAGGTCATTGATTTTATCGCGACTCAATACATTTTAACCCTGGATTTCCAGAGTTTAAGAAAACTCCACGAAAAATCCTATTGTGAAAAAATCATGGTTTTAACGGCGGATATTTTGCAAAATAAATTCACCCATTTAGAAGTGAATCAAATAAAGAAACGAATTGAAAGAGGACGCCCTCAAAAGGAAAAAGAAAACAGTGCGACGAGAGAAAATCAGACATCGAAGGACGCCGCAGAAGAAATATTTTTCATTAATAAAACCGATTTTTCCCCGCAACACAAGCAAGAAACCTGCAATCAAATCGCCAAGTTTTACATCAAGATTGCCCATCTCTTTTCTGCAATTGTCATGACCATCAACCCAGAATATTCCTATACTGACTTTTTCGGTAATACCATCAAATACAGTCTCTTTCAAAAAGACTTGATTCCTAAAAATGCCGTAATTCAAATACATAAAGTGAACTTGTGCAGTAGTCGTGTCAATGCACTCGTAGGGAATAATCCGGTCGAAGAACTCACGCACCTTGGAACCGATGAAAAATCCATAGAAATACAACCGGAAATATGCTCGATTCATGTGAAAAAAGATGGCCACATTAAAACATTGGAAGACGAACCAGGAATTCCTGAGTTGATGGATTTGTACCACGACCACCACTACGACCACAAAACCGGGGAATTTAAAGGTATGAGTGAAGAGACGCAACGCGAATTCAATGCGGACCTGAGTCGATTTTATCGGGAATTCACAGGTAAAGATGAGATGCCCGAATCAGTGAAGCGATTTTCCGATATCAAGTTGAGAGAATACGGGAAAATGAAGATTTGCAAAGACAACCACACCGAACCCTTCAAAGGAAATTACAAGGACCATTTATTCAACGAATATGCCAAAAATCTAAAACAAATGATTCAATCCGTGAATGAAAAACAACAACTGTTGCTGGAGATTATCCAAGAAATCTTTATGTTTTCTAAAGATGTGGTGAGAATCCAACCCAACTTTACAGAAGAGAGTCTTCAACGAGTGATTGAAAAAACCCGTCGACTCATTAGCGAAATGTACATCAAGTGTGAAAAGGATTTTGTTCAGGGCGTTAAAATATATGAAGCCATTGTTGAATCTAAAATCTTGGAAACGACCAAAAAACAAATCGACATGTTGGAAAAAGAATCCGAAAAATTGTATAGTATGGAATAAAAATAGAATAATGTGTGTGCCTTCAACACACATTATTTTCTCTCAAAATGGCAAATCAAGTTCAACTATTTATAGCTTTGCGAGTTTTTGCTTTAATTGTTGTTGTTGTTGTTGTTGCTGTTGTTGTTGTTGCTTTAATTGTTGTTGTTGTTGTTGTTGTTGTTGTTGTTGTTGCTTAAGCTGTTGTTGTTGTTGTTGTTGTTGTTGTTGTTGTTGCTTAAGCTGTTGTTGTTGCTGTTGTTGTTGTTGTTGGGTCTGTGCCAATTTGCGTTTCAAGGCAGTTGTCTTTTTCATGGTAGACTTGAGTTTACGCATGATGACTTTCTTTGTTTTCTTCATGCCGGCTTTACGGGTTCTAGAATGTTTTGCCATTTATATTATACGAACATAATAATATTTTTGTTATTGAATAAAACAAGCTTTTTATTCGTATTTCCTAAAGAGAAATAACAATAAAATATCCGTCTAAAACGGGAAAATATTTTCAACAAAAACCTCTACCTCTATTTTAAGCCCTTGTGCAACGCTTTATTTTTGTTGTTGCCTTAATTGTTGCTTTAATTGTTGTTGTTGTTGTTGTTGTTGCTTTAATTGTTGTTGTTGTTTTTGTTGTTGTTGTTGTTGTTGCTTAAGTTGTTGTTGTTGCTTTTGTTGTTGTTGTTGGGTCTGTGCAATCTTCTTTTGGATAGCAGAAGTTTTCTTCATGGTGCGCTTTAACTTGCGCATTAAAACCTTGGTGTGTTTCTTGCTTTTCCTGTGAGCTTTACGAGTTCCTCTTTTTGGCATTTATATATATATTCAATAAAAAAAATATTTATATAAGAAAAATAATAGCTAAATTCACATAGAAAAAATGCTGAATACTCCACCCCACTTTTTTACCAAATCGTACTTTCTAAATGCCAGTACATACCATCCCCCTTTTTAATATTGTATAAACTCTTGAATATTTTTGACCGCGATAATGGAACATTTGTTCGATATTTATCCAATGGGTGTGGATTCGTCTTTAACTGTGCTAAAAGAGCCTTTTTATACAAATGTTGTCTCTGTTGAACCGCGAAATAAATGAAAAAACCTTCAAAAGATAAATACCTGATTGGAATAATATCATCGTTTTTGTCTTGAAAATCCTTCAAATATTCCTCACAAATTGCTAAACCCGAAATATCAGCAATATCTTCGCCGATTCCAATCGAAGCGTCAAACTTGATTCCGTCTCTTGCTGCAAAAACTTCGTATTGCTTAATTATATCTGCCTGAAGGCTTTTGTAATGAGCCTTGTCTTTTTCGTCCCACCAATCAGATAAATTTCCCTTGTAATCATATTTTCCACCAATTGCGTCTAAACTGTGCGACATTTCGTGTCCAAGTGTATAACCGACATGCGCCAAATTGTATTCGATGCCTCTTTCATTCAAATCGATAAATGGTTTTTGTAAATAGGCTGCTGGGATATAAATGGAATTCAATGTTGGTGTGTAATAAGCATTCACCACGAAAGTTTGGGTTCCTGTTAATTTAAACGGAGACACGGTCCAGTCAATCGTAGGCATGTCAACTACTTCATGCCCTTCCAACATGATATACTTTCTCGTTTTCCACCGGGTAATTAACAATATATTCTCCCAAGCATCCGAACCATACGCCAACAATGGGTCTGGTTGTAAATTACCTGGATTCGCAATGGTTAAAGTCAAATGGTCCAGTTTCAACAAGGCATACTTTTTCGTCTTTTTGCTTAACCAATTGTTTCTAGTAATGATTCTCTTGAAAACGGTGATTAAATCAGCAAAGAGTGTCTCGATGAAATGAATCAATTTGGGGTCCGAGTGTAATTTGATGTACATTTCAGATATTAATGTGTTGAATGTTAATGAAAGGCCAAATATAGGTAATAATTGAGCTGGGAAATCGATTTGCAATCCAGTCAACAGTTTTCCGTTGAAATCAAAATTAATGTGGCGAATATTCTTGTTGAAACGAATCAACTGGCGCAAATAAATATAAAACCAATAGCTTTTCCATTGTTTGGTCTTCCATTTTTCCTTGAGAGTTGTGCAAATGCATTTCAAATAACTTAAACTACTGCACATGAAAGTATCTGGGGTTTTTTCGAAACCGAGAGCATTGGTAAAATGTGCCCAGTCGAAACCATAAAGTTTCAACGCGTCTTCTTTCCTGACTATATTGTAAAATTCGGGCGATTCCTTTTTAAGTTGTGGGCAACCCATCGCATCCAAAATTTCCTTTTCGCATTTGAAGACATCGGAAGCACTCAAGTCGTGATTTTTTCCTAAACAGGCTTCGAACAATTTGTTCAGATAAGCGAAGTAGCCCGACTTTATTTTTCTACTGTATTTTGTATATTCTGGGTCGTCTCCAAAATCATCGTAGTACAATTTGATATCATATAGTGTCAATTGTGGAATCGTTATTTGATTTTGAAACATTTTAGAATTCTTGACATCTGCCTGGACTTTCCAAAAAATAGGACAGCCCCACGAAATGATTTCATTCGTATTTATTTGTGCTACATATCCCCATAAATTATCTGTTTTTGTATATGATTCGTATCTTTCCTTCAAGTGGCGAATATGAATATGCATTTTTGAATTGTCAAAATTTAAGAATGAATGGTAAACATTGCTTAATAGTTTTGCTCTTTTCGTGTCGTGGGTCTTGATGTAATTCTTCACCAGTTCAATTACTTCGATATACACATTTTCTTGCGCCATTCTAAAGTCGTCAATCTGTGCGTAAAATTTCTCTTCGCTTTTCGATGTTGCTTCTGTATCTCGCAACCAACGATAATTCACATAACTATAATAATCGTTTTGGGGAGTAATGGTAGAAACCGCATATGGAATCGCTAATAATTTTGTAAAAGGGGATTTCCACACATTTCCGCTTTGCTGAGTTGTGAATATTTTACGACGCGTTTCTTCTAGCAATTTGGCGACTTTTGACAAGTATGCTTTTTTACCACTGTCTTTCTTCATATTGTCCTTAATTACCATTTGATAGTCTTTCTCAAATTCACGCAAGTTTGATTCTTGGGCTTTGCATGTTTTTCTAGTTGTGTTTTTTACACTTTTTATTTTTTTTGTTTTGGACCTGTCCTTCATGTTTTTATTCCTAATATATTACATTACTATTTTATTTTTTGCATTACATTTTGTCTTCCAGTATATTCAACAATTCTTCGTCGTATAAAAAATTTCCTTGTGGTTTATAGGACTTGATAGGTGTAAAATTCTTTTGGTTTTGCACTTGTTTTGAATTTTTCGATGTTGCAATTTCTCTTGGCTTCACGAGCGAATTCATTGAATTCATTGAATCTTCTTCTTCACTTGCCACCTTGTTTCCGTATTCGTCCACCACAATTCCCGTCTTCTTTTTCAGTTCATTTCTTACATAGGACGGTACCCAGTGATTCCAGCAAATAAATAGCGTGTTGGGGTGTATATATCTAACTTGAAACCCGTTTTCTTTCAATTTGTCCAACAAGTATGCTACACAGGCTCCTTGGTCATACTTTGGAACACCTAAAATCACTTCTGGAACAACAAACCAGCAAAAATGTTCGTCTACTTTTTGTCTAGAGGTTGTCTTGATACGAACATGAATTCGGTTGAGAATTTTGTTGTAGAGCGCCAACTTGTTCAAATCATATTGCTTCTTTTTTTCATATAAATCATCAATGTTGAGTTTTTCGGAAAAATCCGCTACATTTTCCAAAGTAAATATACTTGCCATTTGTTATGTTTGAAGAAAAAAACCAATTTAGAATAATTCAATTAGAGAATGTATTTGAAATGGGGGAAGACAATATATTTGAAGAAGAGAATCCATTGATGGAAAATGTTCTCTCGGGTGACTCTGGTCCACCGGTAGAAAATGTTCTGTCGGGTGACCTGGTTCCACCTGTGGAAAATATTCTGTCAGAAGAAGGCAATCCACCAACCACCAAAACAACCATCAAACATCTAGTCCTTTCTGGAGGAGGCTCTACTGGAATTAGAATGATTGGTGCCCTCCAACATTTGGAGAAGAATGGATTTTGGAACATTGAAAACATACGGACCATTTATGGCACTTCTATTGGCGCGGTTATTGGTCTCTTGATGGCGCTCAAGTTTGATGACTGGACAACCATCACCGATTATGTAATCAAACGGCCTTGGCACGATGCCTTTCCGGTCGGGGTCAATGAATTTTTTGAAGCATTCTCCAAAAAAGGCTTGTTTGATTCTTCCGTCTTTTTAACCTTTTTCAAACCCTTTTTCCTGGCAAAAGATTTGTCGCCGGAAATCACCATGAAGGAATTCTTTGAATATTCCGGAATCGAACTGCATTTTTTCACGCTCGAGTTGAATACCTTCCAAGTCGTAAATGTCTCTTACAAAACTTTTCCCGATTTGAAATTGCTGGACGCAATCCACATGACCTGCGCGTTGCCCATCGTTATTGCCCCGGTTTGCCTTGAAGATGGAAAATGTTATGTAGACGGCGGGGTTGTCTATAATTATCCGTTGGGGTTTTGTTTGGAAGAGCAAATGAGCGACGAAACGGAGATTCTGGCCTTCAAAAATGATTATATATTGGAATCCGAGAAGACACGAATAAGTCGTGATTCAACCATTTTGGATTATATGATGACATTCATCAACAAGTTAATGATGAATGTAGATACCGAGGGAAAACAACCACGGTTGAAAAATGAAATCATTTGTAGGACACTGCCCACCGGGTTATATACACTAAAGTCCGCATTGTATTCAGCGGAGTTTAGGCTAGAATTGTTGAAGGAAGGAATTCAATCGGGAATAGACTTTTTGGAGAAAATGAAGTCTAACATGCAGTAGAACTCCATTTACCATCACAACAATATAAGGTTGTATTTCCTACGGTTTTTCCTGTTGTTTTTTCTGTTTTACTTCCTGAACCTATATCCACACATGAAGAACCTTCGGTAAATGCGATGCCTTGATCCTTCTTCGCGTCGCGCACTGCCTGCATCGTGGCCTTATCGATTTTCTTGGTGGCTTCTGACCCTTCTGCTGCTTCAAATCCTTCACGAATGTATCGAAAGTAATAGATGGCTAAACCCAACAAAACAACAAGAAGCAATATCCGAATGGCCGGTTTTTTCATAGAAAAAAACTTCATAATATTATATGCAGAGATTTTTTATAAAGCAGTGTTCATCAAATTAACACGCAGTAGAACTCCATTTGCTTGCACCACTTTTGTCTTTACAACAATACATGGTTGTTCCTTTAATGGTTGTGGTTGAACCAACTGTGGTGCACGAAGTTCCTTTGGTGGTGGTGGTGGTGGCGGTGGAGCCGGTGGCGGTGGAGGCGACGTCGACGGTGGGGGAGTCGGAGGCAACGTCGACGGTGGGGGTGTCGGTGCCGGCGAAGGTTAAAGTGGGTCTGGCGGAGGCCAAGGCCAAGGCGTCGAGAGCTATATCCTCAAACCCTTCACGCATGTATCGAAAGTAAAAGATGGCTAAACCCAACAAAACAACAAGAAGCAATATCCGAATGGCCGGTTTTTTCATAGAAAAAAACTTCATAATATTATATACAGAGATTTTTTATAAAGCCGTGTTCAAAAATTGGGTCAAACTAGACTTGGTTGGTTTGGCGTCAAATTCGACAACTTGTCCGTCCTTGATAAGTTTGATTGTTGGGTAGCCCTGTATCTTGTAGGTGTTCATTAATTTCTCATTTTCGGCGGTCTCTTCCGTGCAATTGACTTCCGTAAAAATCACCTTGTAGCCATTAATGTTTTTGCCGTCCATTTCAGTCTTGACTTGTTGCCATTCTGGCTTGGCGGTTTTGCAATGTGGGCACCAATCCACATAAAACAACATTATTTCTGCTACTTTGTTGGACGGAGCATCTTGAAAATTCTCCTTGTAAACAACACTTGATGCAGACTTACTGCTAAACTTGTAAAGAACAAATAACAAAATCAACACCGCTACAATGACCGCAAGAGTTTTCCAATTCATCAATCCTTTCAATCTCGATAAAATACCGCCAGTTTCATCATCCGCAAAAGACACAAATTTTACCATTTTAGTATAATGCCAACAAAAAATAATGATTCAACAAACGAAATAAAGACTCGTCGCTAAATAGAATAACAAGTCATGTTGTTTAGAGACGAATCTGGAAATCTAGTCATAATAAACCGGTCGGACTATAAAAATGATGCTATTTACTACAAAAAAATAGCATCAATAAAAGGTGGGTGCCAGAATCATCAGTCGACGCCAGGAGCGGGCTCCATTGACCGAATGATGTCTTTAGTTGAAAAATCCGTCAGATAAACCGTCAACGCGCCTTTTATACATTTGCATTGACAAATGTTGAAATACTTTCTTGGGTTGGTTTTTCTTCAAGTTTCTTGGGTGTTCCGTCCTTGACTAGAACAATTGTTGGGAATCCTTCAACTCCATACATTTTCATCAAATCTTGAGTTTCCTTGGGTGGTGGTTTCGCGGTGCAATCAACTTCTTTGAAAACAACAGTGGTTCCATTAACAGAAGTGCCATCCATTTTACTCTTGGCCGCTTCCCATTCAGGCTTGGCTTTCTGGCAATGAGGGCACCAGTCCGCGGAAAAGAACATCAAAGTTGCACCGGTTGATGCGTCTTGAAATCCTTCCTTGAAAAATACGCGCTTGACTATCATATAAACAACAATGACAAATAAAATACCACCTATTATTCTCAACAAATGTTTTACACTGATGGATGGAATCATCTTTTTAGGACTAAATTTCTTGGCCATTTGTATATTATGCTAATATTATATTTTGCACTAAAAAAAAGTTTTCACTACTGACAAAAAGAGAATCAAGATGAAAATCGAGAAAAACACGCTACACAGTAGGTTCGACCCTTTAGGCGCAGTTGTTGAAGTTATCTTGAACAATCCGTAAGTAATTTGACTATTTCTGAAAAGCGCGTAGCCTAAAATAGTTAAAATAGCAAGCCTTCCCACAATCGAAGAAAACATGAATTGTTTCAGCGGGCTAATTACGAAAATGAAGATGAGTAAAACCGCGACGGTAGTGGATAAGCAAATCGTTTTAGAGGATTGAACATAGTCATTGATGGAATTGATTTCTCCCGTTGTCGTCATTTGTATTGTATATTTATTATGGACATTATATTTTCTTTTTCTATACTATGAAATCAAGAACCAGAAAAAATATAATCAATAACAATACCAAAACAAGAAAAATCAAATCGCGAGTATACTCCACCGCGGATTATAACTCGGGAGATGGAATGTTGACGACAACCTGGGGTCCGGCTATTTGGCACTATTTGCACACGATGAGTTTCAATTATCCAGTTGAGCCAACCATGGAAGACAAGAAACATTACCGCGATTTTGTCTTGAGTCTCCAACATGTATTGCCCTGCAAGTATTGTCGTATGAATCTAAAAACGAACTTGAAAGAATTACCGTTGACCATGTCGTGCATGAAAAACCGCGAGACTTTCTCTCGCTACATTTACGATTTACACGAACTCGTGAATAAAATGTTGAAGAAGAAATCCAACTTGAAATATTGTGATGTTAGAGAAAGATATGAGCATTTTAGGTCGAGATGTACTGAAGAAAAAGGAAAAATATTTACGGCGAAAGAAATAAGAAAATATACCAGAAAGAACGGAGAAAAAGGGTGCACTGAACCTCTTTACGGAAAGAAGTCAAAGTGTATCATCAAAATCGTACCAAAAGAAGAAAAAGGCGACACCTTCCAAATGGACAAGAAATGCATAAAAGTAAGAGGTTGAAATTTATTGTTTTACTTATAGAGTCAAATAAAACAATAAATGCGATTTTCTCCCGAGATTACATTCCAAAAGAGCTAAAACTACTCAACACTGGGACTGGCATAAACTCCGCATTCCCACTGCCTTCATTGGCGGTTGCTTGGCTATAGTTGGGCACCTTTTTACACTCAAAATTTGGTTCAGGGCATCTAGCACAGGCTGGACATGGCGGACATTTTTCTTCTCTTGGACATGATGCCTGTTGGACTGGACAAGCAGGGCAAACTGGAGGAACGACTTGTGATTTCAAAATATAGAGGTCTTGTTGTCCCGGTGGAATCATGCTGGCCGGAATTCCTGGAGGCAAAGAGTCTGTATACTGGTTCGAGGGTGCTCCAGCGACAGCGGTGTTTCCAGCAGGACCTGTTGCATACCCATAAGTGTTACCGGTAGCAGTTGTATAAGTTCCGGTATTCACTGGTGGAGATGTGGGAGGTGGCATGGTGTTTTGCGTATTTTGAACAGTATACACGGCTGTCGTACCGTCCGATTGTGTCACCTTGATTAAATAATTGCCATTGTTGTCAGTTGATACAACCGCGTTTCCTCCATTCGGACCATAGTAAGTATTTTGAGTGATAGTTGAAGATGAACTCGAATTCTTTTGTACGCTGTAGATAGTAGTTGCGCCGTTTGTATCGGTCACTATTATAGTATAAGCGCCGTTTGTATTGACCACCTTTGCGGTAGAGCCGTTTGGACCATAAAACATGGTTGGGTAGGATTCACCGGTATAATGGTTATAATTATCATAAGAATTGGTGTTGACTACGCCATTCACATTTGAAGCGGTATAAGTCTTGTTGGGTCCTTTTACAGCAACGGCGGTATTTCCAGAGACACCTGTCGCAGTCGCAATCGTTACTGTAGGAGGGGGTGGGGGATTCGTAGATTGAAAACCTTCCGTGAGACAATTACCTCCTAAAAAGGAACATAACAAAAGCCCCACTATCAAAATTATAAAAAGTATCAAGACTTTATACATTGTATATTTTATGTTGTGAAAAAAAATAAAATAGAAAATTGATTTGGAAACAGGGGTTGTCTGTATATCACAAGTATAAAGTGAAAATGGACATTCCACCAGAAAAACAAGAATCTAACAAGGGGGCGCGGGAGAAAAAGGGAGCATCGAAGAAATCAAAACCAGAAAAAACAGAAAAAACAGAAAAATCAAAACCACTCTTAGAAACCACTTATTGCAGCGACAAAGTATTTGAAATAGGAGTCGACGAGGCTGGAAGAGGACCGCTTTTTGGAAGAGTTTACGCAGCAGCGGTCATTTTACCTAAAGAAGACTTTGACCATTCGAAAATGAAGGACAGTAAAAAGTTTCATTCTAAAAAGAAAATCGAAGAAGTCGCTCAATACATCAAAGAACATGCGTTGGCATGGCATGTATCCTACGAAGACGAAACAACTATCGACCAAATAAACATTCTTCAAGCAACCCAAAAATGCATGCACACTTGTATCAAAACAATTGTAGAATCATCAAATCCCTCACTTTCTCTCAAAAAAGAAAATACACGCCTCCTGATTGATGGCAACTACTTCAATTCATACATTGTTTACAATCCAGAGAGAAAGATGATGGAATCCTTTGACCATGTTTGCGTAGAAGGCGGTGACAATAAATTTTCGTGCATCGCCGCCGCTTCTATCTTGGCAAAAGTCGCGAGAGACCAATACATCGAAGATTTGTGCAAAGAAAACCCAACATTAGTCGAGCATTACTCGATTGATTCCAACAAAGGATATGGTGCTAAAAAACATTTAGAAGGAATCGCCGAGCATGGCATCACCAAATGGCATCGCCGTTCCTTTGCCCCATGCAAGAATTATGTTTAAAAGTGAGTGCGTGCGTTCAAAGTATGGGGACAGGAAATTTAGGCGATTCGGCCAGCCCCCCGCAAAATAAAATTGAATTCCTTTTTTGTTTTTTGTATATACCAAATACAACTTAGATTTATATTTGAAATACATAGAAGAAATGAAAGTCTTGTTCTTTGATACCGAAACAACCGGTTTGATGCCGAGAGATGCCGGCATCATGGAATCTGAAAAAATGCCATATATTGTTCAATTTAGTTATATGATTTATGATTTTGAAACAAACATGATTGATGTCATCTCTGATGAGGTGGTTCGACTACCTGATGGTGTTGTCATACCTCCGGAGTCAATCGAGTTTCACGGAATTACTGACGAGATTTCTAGAACAACTGGGAAAGATATCAAAGAAATTTTGGAGACATTTGTCGTGAATGCTGAGAAAGTCAATGTCATTGTTTCACACAACATGGACTTTGATATGAGAATCACCCTTGTTGAGTTGGCTCGTATTATCAAGAGCCTTGCACCATCTAGCGAAAAAAATAAATATTATGAAGGCTTTAACTCGTTGAATCGTGTAAATACCCACAAATATTATTGTACAGTGAGAGAAAGCGTCGATGTTTGTAAAATTAAAGCGATTTCAAAATTCGGCAAAGAGTACAATAAGTTTCCTACTTTGTCTGAACTGCACAATCATTATTTCGGGTTTGTACCTACCGGTTTGCATAATTCCATGAATGATGTGATGATTGGCATGCGTTGTTTCGGTAAATTGTATTTCGAAAAAATGGGACAACCCGGCGTTGATGTGTGTGAAAAAAATGCAGAGATGCAACAAATGATGGATAGGTTAACACCTGAAGAATATAAAACTGTTGTGTCTGCCGTTGTTGAAAAATGCGGAAAAAACAAGAAGAAAAGAAAACCAAGAAAAAAGTCCTCCAAAAAGAAAAACAAATCCTACTAAAAATATCTCTCTATTGTATATAATGATGAAGCTTTCTTTTGACAAATTATGCGACCCTGCGAAATTATATATTGTTTTAGCCATTGTCTCAATCATCATTGCCTTTTTAAAAAAAATGCCATTCTCTACTCTGGTGCTTAAGGCAATTTTTGTTCTATTCTGGACTTGGGTATTGAATTACTTATGTGCCAATGGATACAAATATGTTTCATGGTTTCTGGTGCTTTTTCCTTTTATTGTCATGTTTGCTGCGTTTGTTTACATGGTATCATTTGGCACCAGTAAACGAAAATAAGTCGTTCGAAAAAAAATTGATTTGTTTTTATTAGTAATTGAATAATGTATATTAAAACCAACATACATTATTTAAATATGGCGCAATTCAACCCACTTGAAATTTACAATGTCTATCGCAACGGAAAAATATGCTACTATTCATACAATGAAGAATTGTATGCTGGTTGTTTTCCGAAAGAATGGGCTCAAAGTCATTTACCAGGAACTGGACCCAACGAGTGTCTAAACTGTGCTTATTTCGGGTCCTGGAACGGTGTCTTTCTCGGATATTGTGCAAATTGCGCAGTAGATTTATATGAAGGACGCAGAGGCAGAGGATTTATTCACATGGGTAAAGAATATGATGATGAAACAGTTATCGAGTATCCTAGTGCTTTTGATACATACTTGAAAGATGTATGCATGGATGACATTGGCGATACTGACTTTTGCAATTCTGCAATGATGTTTATTTCAGAAAAGGAAGACTATGATACGGATGATGAATTTGTTGTGGATGACAATTCTGAAGACGAAGAAGACCCGGAAAAATCAGAAAATGAAGACAAACCAGAAGACGAGACATTTACTGTTGAATACGAAATCGATAGAACCCCAAACATAGAAGTATTTGAACAAGAGACCGAAACAGATACTGAAAACTTGCACAACTACGATGAATCTTTTGACCCAATGCATGACCCTCACGAGGATTGTGAAGAATATGGATTTGTTTCGTATGGAAACAGAGGAACATACGGGTTTTACGGCAATTTTGGATACAATTCTACCTTTGATGGCGGTTATGATTCATACTAAAACAAACTACAACATACAAACTAGTACTATCTAAACTATAAAAATCACTGAAAAAAAGGCACTACCTGTGCTTTTTTTCAATACATGCGCCTTCTTTTCTTTGTATTTTTCTTTTTCTTGGAACTTCTTTTTTTTTCCATACTTTTCTTACGCTTTTTACGGCCTCCAGAAGAAATATATCCAGTTATTGCATCTCGACGTTCGATTAGTCTCGTCATCAAATAGTGAAGTCTTTCATAATGATTTACCAAACTTAATTCTGACCTTCCTTGATGTCCTTCTATACCGAATTCTGGTTGAGCTGGTTGACTTGTTTGTTCAATATTCTCAAATGCTGCTGAATTAAGTACTCTATTTATTCTTGGAATCAATAGGTCTATTAAACCTACTGTATTGGCAGTTGGAGGAACTCTTTCAATCTGTTCAACCATTCTTTCAAGATTCGGAACAAAGTATCGAAACACTTGTTGACAATTTTCTCTCGTTCGATTATATTCGTTTATGTTTTGAATATTATTTTCTATTCTGGAAGGGTTACATGCATCTAAATGAACCATAAACCCCACAAAAAAATTATTCACTATTCTTTCCCAATCCCTCGGGTCTGCCATTATATTATGTAGTTATAATTACATAATATAATAAATAGTTTTCAAAGAATTTTTCTAAAAAAATGTTTTATATCTTAGTTCTTTATTTCAAATGCCGATTTTAAAAATTACTAATAACGAATTATCTATATTATTTTTTAATGATGGAATATTTAAAAATGTAAATAAGCAATCTTTGTATTGAAATTCCCATTCTTTAATTTTATTTATGAATAAATGTTCTTCATTTTTACGAATATCTTCTATAATAAAATACCCATTTGGTTTTAATTTATGTATACTATTTTCAAAAAAACACACATTAGCATCAAATCTATGAAGACCATCATCAACAATAATATCAAAATTATCTTGTAAATCTTCTTCATCCCACATTTTTTTAATAATATCTTTATTTCTTTGGTCACAATAAAATGTTTTTATTTTGTCAGTATTAAATAATATATCAGTATCAATATCAGCACCAAATATATCAGAATTAACAAAAAATTCTTTCCAACCATATAAAGAAGCACCTGGTCTTCCATTCACCCCCATAGTAGATTCCATATTTGGATTATTTGTTCCTAAACCCAATTCAAATATTCTTAAGTTTTTGTCTTGTAATTCCTTAAATATACTGTAATAAAAGGTTGTATAATTATGCCAACTATTAGTAATATCTATATCACCTTTGTCACTTTTATTTCTACCCATTATTTCACATAAAGGCGTGTGTTTTTTTTCGTCAAAAAAATATTTCATTATAATATAGTATAATATTATTATTTTTAAATAATAATAATTATAAAAATAATAATAATATAAAAAAGAGTAGATTACACTCTAAAATCCTCCACGAAGTCGCAAAACTAGATGGATTGTTGACTCACGCTGTATGTTAAAATCAGCTAAAGTTCTCCCATCCTCCAATTGTTTTCCGGCAAAGATTAATCTTTGTTGGTCTGGAGGAATGCCCTCTTTTTCCTGTATTTTTGTTTTCACTCTGTCGATTGTATCACTTGGTTCTACTTCTAAAGTTATGGTTTTGCCCGTTAAAGTTTTTACGAATATCTGCATTTCTATAATAATCAATGAAAATATATTTTTATATCTTTTTGTAATAACATATTTTACTCAAGCACTGCACATTTCACATATTTCTTCTTCCTCATGTTCCCCACCTTGTTTCTCCGGCTCAATCGTAAATTGTTGTGCTTGATGCTTCGCTTTTCTTCTTAAATAATAAATTCCACACTTGAGTCCTTTTGACCACGCGTAGAAATGCATCGATGTTAGTTGTGCATAGTTTGGGTCCTCTAACCACAAGTTCAACGACTGGCTCTGGCAAATAAACGCGCCTCTGTCCGCCGCCATATCGATTAAATGTTTCATCGGCATTTCCCAAACTATCTTGTATTTATTTCGCATATGTTCACTCAACATCGTCAATTGTTGAATACTTCCTTTGTTGGCAATAATATTGTTTTTAATCTTTTCATTCCATAGTCCAAGCGCGATTAATTCCTTCATCAAATATTTATTTGTCACAATAAATTCTCCTGCTAATGTTCTACGACTGTAAATGTTGCTAGTCAACGGCTCAAAACATTCATTAAACCCGAGTATTTGTGATGTACTGGCAGTTGGCATTGGCGCCAACAATAACGAATTTTTCAAACCATATTCTTTGATGGACTCTTTCAACTCACTCCAGTTATACCTGTTTGCGGTAGGCTCAACATTCCACAAATCAAATTGCAGAATTCCTTTGGATGCCGGGGAACCATTGAAAGAACTATAAGCTCCCGAATATTTTGCAGGAACGAACACTCCTTCTGACTTGAACTGACTTCCGGAGTCAAGCATTCGAGTATAATCTATTTTGGCCATTTCATTACTTTTTTCTAATGCAGCATGATACATAGTCTCGAAAATAAGACGATTTACTTGTTTTGCTTCATCACTGTTGAACGCAATGTCCATCAAAATAAAGGTATCAGCCAATCCTTGAATACCCAATCCAATAGGTCGATGCAACAAATTACTTCTTTCTGCCTTTGGTGTAGGATAATAGTTAATGTCAATCACGCGGTTCAAATTATTCACTACAACCTTGACCACATCATGCAATTTCTCGTAGTCAAAGGTTTTCGTCGTCTCGTTTACAAAGGTAGGTAAAGCAATACTCGCCAAATTACACACTGCTGTTTCCTTACTGTCTGAATATTGTATGATTTCCGCGCATAAATTCGAAGATTTTATGGTGCCCAGGTTTTTCTGATTTGATTTGTGATTACAGGCATCTTTATACAACAAATAAGGTGTTCCGGTTTCCATTTGCGCATCCAATACTTTAAACCATAATTCACGCGCATTTATCGTCTTGCGCGCCTTGCCTTCATTCTCGTATTTAGTATACAACGCTACGAATTCTTCCCCGTAAACATCGGCCAAACCAGGACATTCGTTGGGGCAAAACAACGACCATTTACCGTTTTCTTTGATTCGTTGCATAAATAAATCGGATACCCACAGCGCATAAAACAAATCACGAGCACGCATCTCTTCGTCCCCATGATTCTTTCTCAACTCGAGAAAATCCTCAATATCCGCGTGCCATGTCTCCAAATAAATCGCAAAAGAACCGTTCCTTTTTCCGCCTTGATTGATGAAACGAGCAGTATCGTTGAAAACCCTCAACATTGGAACAATCCCGGTCGATTTTCCATTTGTTCCACGAATCAAAGAATTCGTCGCTCGAATATTATGTATATGAAGACCTATACCACCCGCCCATTTTGAAATCGTCGCGCACTCTTTTACAGTATTGAAAATGCCTTCTAAACTATCTTCTTCCATTGCCACTAAAAAACAACTCGATAGTTGCGGCCTTGGAGTTCCAGCATTGAATAATGTCGGAGTGGCGTGTGTGAAATACTTTTGTGACATTAAATCATAGGTTTCCTTCACCAGTTTCAAGTCGCCACCATGAATACCAACTGAAACACGCAACCACATATGTTGGGGTCGTTCCATGATGACATCGCCAATTTTCAAGAGATATGCCCTCTCTAAAGTTTTGAAACCAAAATAATCAATCAAATAATCGCGATTGTGGTCAATCATCTTATTCAACTCTTCGGCATTTTGTTTGATGTTTGTCCAAGTTTCTAGAGACAAAAGGGGCGAATGGTTTCCATGAAAATCAGTGAATTCATACAATCGTTTCATCACCTCCGCAAAAGACGAAATGGTGTTTTTCTGGTGATTTGAGACAACAATGCGACCGGCCAGTGTTCCATAATCGGGGTGTTGTGTTGATAATGCGGCACACTGTTCCGCTGTCAACTCATCGATTTTAGTCGTAGGGATTTGGTCGTATAATTGGTCAATCACCTTCATTACTAGCGAGGAATAGTTGATTTGAATATTGGCTTCTTGACCTACTTTTTTGACACGATTCATTATCTTATCAAAGGCAATATCCTCTAATTCACCGTTTCTTTTCCTCACACGCATTTCATTTTCCATTTTTTCTTGTATATTCTATTGAGACAATTCTAAGTAGATTTTGTATGAAATATAAAAACTATGCAAGGGAAAAATATCTTTGCCATATATAAGAGTCAAATGAAAAACAATTATGGCGCCATGTTATTTCTATTTATCGCCCTCGTTTTAATCTTAGCGGTTCCCCTTTTGTTCAAAAAAGAAGGATTTAGAAGTTATTTGAATTTAGATAACCCAGACGATTATCCCGATAGTGAAATCGTACCCGTTTTAACTGGTGACTATGACTACACTGGCGCGAAAACAGTGGGTGATCGAAATTACGGTGATGGTTGGCAGAAATATCCAGTCTATGAAGTTGGTTCTTATGACCAAATCACAAATAACTTGAGATATTGGAAAAATCCTGATGATGCACAATGTACCCCCGCTGAAATGTGTGACGTTCTCTATGCCAACAAAGATGTTGAATCCAATGTCATTGAACCTCTACCTCCCGTAGGCAATGGACCAGGAACCCGCATCAACTACTACAGAACCTGTGAAAATCTATTTCTAGGACCACAACCAGGGCCTACCCTCGAATTGCCGGCCTTTTAGAGAAGTTCACTTTCCATCGTCTCTTTGGTTTCATCAATGGATTCTGTTCGAATCTTGATAACATTCAATTGTGAAACAGGGGTCGACTCCGGAACACTTGCCGAAAATTGAGCACCCTCTTTTAGTTTTTTGATGTTGATTAAACACTTTGTTTCAGACACATAGGGCGTAGCCTCCTTCTTTTCTCTTTTTTGTGGAGCTCGATGAGAGAAACCATTCATTCGCTCCGTCTCTATGATTGACCACACCTCCTGCAGTCTAGGCAAATTGTCTTGAAACCATTTTTCATTCCTCGGTACCAAGACACACGACATCTCCTCTAATCGCCAGTATATGTTGCGTATCCAAGTAATATGATTGTCGCAAGAATCATATTTTTTCATCATTTCGAGAGACCATACTTCCGCCTCCGCTTCGCACATATTGATTGGTTTGTATTCATAAATAGGTTTACCTTGAGCCGTCGAAAAATACATGAAAAACCCCTTGCGCTCTTCCTTCATCGATGTAAGGAAAGAACCGTCGCTCAAGAAGGCACTCTCGGTTTCGTATTCAACAAAACGGGTCTCTAGAAAATCGCATTCGTCCAAATCACAAGTTTCCATTTGTAATTGCATTTGTATCCAGTATTCTTTCTTGGGAATTCCATCAATCTCTCGATTTACAATGTTTTTAATCTCCAACATTCGACCATACCTTGAACTTTTGGGGTCTATGTTGATACCATCGGGAGAAGCTCCTATGAATGAATATTTTTGGTGAGGAATACAACCGAATTCTCCAACTTTGGTATCAAACATGTCTTCGTATATTTGTAATGATACCGGCTCGTATTTTTGCCCCCAATGAAAAGTGCTATCTACATTGACGCTGGTATTTGTCGTGGCGGTTGTTTCACTTTGAGAGAAAAGCAGCGGTTGGCACTTTTCATAAATCAACTGATTCACAATGGATTCATTTTCAAATGCTTTGTATGCGTTGCTGGCGGTTATCAGTCGATGGCGATATTCATACCATTCTTTGGTTCTTTGTCCAGGTAATGGAATGTCTCTGAGAATTTGAATTTTCCTTGTTGTTTCTGGAATATTTGGCATTTTTCGGACGAAAGTATCTGGATATGAGCGCGGTGGATTGAATTGAATATAAAACAGGTTTTTAGCAGTGTTCAAAAGTTCATCAATCTCGTCTTCGTATGAAGCGCGATTCTTATCAAAGAAAAAATGATGAAAAGGAATCAAAAATAGTTCCCTTACATTCTCGAGAAGTTGTTCTTCGAAATCGGGTTCAGAAATAGCTTGTGGGTTTTCATCTACAAAATCATACATTAATGCAATACACGATTCCACAAAATCTGTTTCGGCCTCTTCGTCTGGGAAAAACTCCACTATAGATTCGTCATCTTCTGATGAAGTGTCATGACCTCGTATTTCGTCCAAAATATCCTCCAAATCTTCCATATCGTCCAAATAATAAATCATTATATTTTGTATAATGATTATTAAAAAATGTATTTAAGTTTTGTTTTACATTGAAGTTATGCTTCTTTATCAGAATCCGAATCAACACCAGTGTTTGTATTTTTTGCAGTGATTTTCACGCGATTCTTTTGCGGTAAACTTTTCAATGTGGAGACTCTCTTGTCCAGATTTTTCAAGGTGAAATGATTGTTTGTTTTGTTGTAGAAAAGCGCAGGAATTTCCTTTATTTCTCCGAGACTTTTATCGTATATCACGTCCTTGACTCGTTGCAGTTTTTTCTTGTCTAGACAATCTTTCAAAAAAGAAATCAATTTGGTGCTCTCTTCCTCGGTCAACTTTTTATCTTCTGTATATTTTTCAGCATAAGCAAGCATTTTACGCGTCTTTACTGATTTGTCCAACTTGGACCAGGTCTCATTCTCATTGTTGTTCTTGTCGTCTTCCAGGAACTTATCCAACTTTGACATGTCATTCGACGATTTTGTTTCTTGAATCACATTTCCATTCATTAACATTGTCTTGTATTTGATATTTTTGAGCTCTACACATTCCTCTTGTTTACTAGACATCTTTTTATACTGTTCTTACATATATAATTAAATTAACTTTAAGTTGTAAAATAAACAACTACTATATTTGAAAATATGGGTGTTTTACTTTTTACAAAAAACGCTCAAAATGTCCAAGTTTTCTCCCGTTGATTCATTTATGATTCTCCTTTTGAGGATGTAATAAGAGAAAACAACCAAATTTTAATATTGTTTTGTATCATGGAAAATAATGATAAAAAAGTGATAATTGATGGCACCAATAATCGTTATTTGATGAAAAAAGTAATGAAAACCGAAAAGGTTGTGAAAAAGAGGAAGGATGTAGAAAAAATGAATATTGAAGAGGAATCGTTCTCTCAAGAGAAACAACATGAACTCTTGTGTGGGCTATTAAGCAACCAAGAAAACCCTTTGGTTTCATCTTGTAAAAAAATGATTTACAAGAAAATTTCCAGTTACAAAATGCAGGATTTAGAGAAGAAGCGTTTTTCTGAAAAAGAATTCATAACATACAGAGAAGTAATTGAAAAATTGGAATCTTGCAAACTAAAATGTCATTATTGTGAGGAAGATATTTGTATTCTTTATAATATTGTGCGTGAATCGAAACAATGGACACTGGATAGAAACAATAATGATTTAGGACACAACTCAGAAAATGTGGTTATTTCTTGTTTAAAGTGCAACTTGGAGAGAAGACGAACCAATCAAAAGGCTTTTTTATTTACAAAGAATTTGAAAATTGTCAAGGCGGAAAATAACGTTTGACTCGACAACTTAAAATAAATGTGTAATTTATTTATGCAGCAAGGTTTTTTAGAATGGAAATGGAGCAATGGGGAGATTTGTGAGAGAAGCCCGCGAATTCAAAAAATTCCAGTCGAAACAGTGGATAGTAATAAGCATGTCGATTTTCAAGCGCATCAACAATCTTTGCTATCTGAAAATGACATTTGGAACATGGACGGTGTGCAGTTTATTCAAGAAGACAAACCGCTAAACAAACGCGAAGATACCTATAACAAAATGTCCGAGAGAGAAATGGTCTCTCAAATTGGCCGAAATCCTTTTCTACCTGGGGGTGATTATTTAAATGGTGTAATGGTTCATGAACAGTTTTTGAAACCCTTGAGTACGAGTGTTGAGAGAGAAAAAGGGAATGTGGAATAAATTTTCTATTTTTCGTAGAAAATTTATTTAATTAGTTTCACGATTGATTCATCGTGTTTTTGTATTTTGATTTATATGTATTTGTATGGACCATCGCCTCTTACTACAACATCCTTTTTGAATGGCTCTACATTGACATCACTGCGTTTGCCGTATACAATCCAGTAGAATTTACCTTTTGGACCGTAAACTGTGAACTTGTTATCAACAACTTCTGAAACAGCTAATGACTCCTTCTTCAAGATACCATCATAAATTGGTGTCAATTGAACAGTTAGTTCATGTGCAAAGTCGCGGACATAGTGTGGTAGTTCAATCACAACCGAGTCATCTAGGATTTCTCCCTTTCCTCTGTAGTAAACACCGGCTTCAGGACCTTCCAAACAACCGTGAACTAGGTATTTTTCTTTGTCTTGAGGATGGTCAATAATAAAGGATTTCACTGATACTGCACTTGAACCGTCACCGATATACAAAGCAGTTGCTCCTGCTGTAGTAGCTGTATTATATGACAATGCTCCGGCAGTTGTGCTTGGACTTGCAGTTGATGGTAAAACCAAACCGTCTTGGAATGTCTTTGAACCAGCGAATGTTTGTGATGAAATACCGACAATACCAGGATTGGTGGCTGTGGCTAGACCTAGTTGTAGGTAATTTGCGGTTGTAACAGTTGCACCATTAGTGAATCCAGTATAACTAAATGCGGTTACACCTGCCACTGAACCTTGGGCACCAGTAGCACCAGTAGCACCTGTAGAACCTGTAGAACCTGTAGCACCAGTTGCTCCAGTAGCACCAGTGGCTCCAGTGGCTCCAGTGGCTCCAGTAGCTCCAGTAGAACCTGTAGCACCAGTAGCACCAGTAGCACCTGTTGAACCGGTAATTCCAGTATTCAAATAACCGTAAGAAATATTTGTGACATTTTCAGTGTTGTATACTAATTCGGTATATGCATAAAATGGTCTTGAACTGGTATTTGTAGCAGTTGCTACGAGTGTTCCTGATACATAAAATGAAACGGTAGTTCCATCTACAGTGATTGTGAAATAGCCTGGACTAGTACTGGTCAAGCTATATGTTGCATAGGTAAATGTTGTGATCGGTGTAAGACTATTTCCATTAGCATAAACACTAATATTAGATGATGAAAAAGTGAACCAATGTTGTAAACTACTTGAAATAGTAGACTGTGTTGCTGTATTGCTATACGAATTAGTTAATCCAATTTGATTTGGAAAAAGAGGTTCATTCGTAACTAAATTAAATGTGAAGAACACATTTGAATATGCTTCAGTAGCCATTGCGTAGCAGTAACTCAAATTAATAGAAGATGTTGCCAATAATGAGTTGGCACCTGTTATTGTAATTCCTGAACTTGTTGGAGTTGTTAATGTGAACATCGCAGGACCGTAAGCACCAGTAGAACCAGTGGCTCCGGTTGAACCAGTTGCACCAGTGGAACCCGTCGCTCCAGTGGCTCCGGTTGCACCAGTAGTACCAGTGTCACCTTGTGCTCCAGTAGCTCCTTGTGCTCCAGTTGCACCAGTGGCACCAGTTGCTCCAGTTGCTCCAGTTGCACCAGTAGCACCAGTTGATCCGGTGGCTCCAGTAGCACCAGTAGAACCAGTAGCACCTGTTGCACCAGTCGAACCAGTGGCTCCGGTCGCTCCGGTCGCTCCAGTAGAACCAGTGGAACCAGTTGTACCAGTAGCACCAGTGGCTCCAGTGGCTCCAGTTGCACCAGTAGCTCCAGTAGCTCCAGTCGCTCCGGTCGAACCGGTAGCTCCAGTTGCACCAGTTGCACCAGTTGAACCAGTAGCACCAGTAGCTCCAGTGGCACCAGTATCTCCAGTAGCTCCGGTTAATCCTTGGGCTCCAGTAGCTCCGGTTGCACCAGTAGCTCCAGTTGAACCAGTTGAACCTGTTGCACCAGTTGCACCAGTATTTCCTTGGGCTCCAGTGGCTCCAGTAGCACCAGTTGCACCGGTGGAACCAGTTGCACCAGTTGCTCCAGTAGTTCCTGTTACTCCTGCGCTCAAGTATCCAAATGCGATGTTGTTGATATAATCAGTGGCGGTTACTAACTCCATGTATGCGTAGTATGATGTGCTTGCGTAGGTTGAAGAAACTGAAGTCGAAGCAACAAGGACTCCTCCTGCCAAGAAATAAACAATACTATTATCAACAATAACCGAGAAATATCCTGGTGCATTACCATCATCAACTGTTGTTGTAGTCAATAATGTTTTATTTGCATAAATGTTTACTGTAGTTGGGCTACTGTTATTATCAAACTTGAAATAATGTACCAATTTAGTTCTTCCAACACTAACATTTGCAATAGAACCAATTGAAGTCTCTGATAATCCAATATAATTATTTGCACTTGTTGACGCGTTGACACTAAAGTTATATGTAAAGAACACATTACTGTATGAATTGGTTGTCATTACAAAGTTCTCATTTAGTGTATCTGTTGAAGATGCAGTAACAGTTGCTTCCGCTGAGTTTGTAGTTGGTAGGGATATGTTTGTAGTTTTTGATTGTAGTGTAAATAATGCTGCACCAGCTGCACCAGTAGCTCCAGTTGCTCCGGTCGCACCAGTCGCACCAGTTGCTCCAGTTGCTCCAGTGGCTCCGGTTGCACCAGTTGAACCAGTGGTTCCAGTTGCACCAGTGGCTCCAGTGGCTCCAGTGGCTCCAGTAGCACCAGTAGCACCAGTGGCACCAGTGGCTCCAGTGGCTCCAGTGGCTCCAGT
>JACCDL010128937.1_pt1 | contig 38282 bp, 30 predicted proteins | sample 7441931 | NCBI WGS metagenome assembly JACCDL01 (sample SAMN15323437, study PRJNA562643) | freshwater metagenome | isolation source: river surface water | place: USA:Blue River Watershed | collected 2017-08-16
CAACCAGACACCTCAAACATAAATGTTGAACTTAAGGTAATCAGATTCGAAAAAGATTTCTTTGAAGCGGATACGAACAACACCAATGTTTCTATGGAAATTCTTAGGGAAAACCACCATAATTTTACCAATGATTTTTTATGGAGAATACTTGGACTAGAAGGAGTTGACACTGCTTTATGGTCAGGTGCTATAAAGCAATTTTATCATGATTACATGCCTATCTATGAGGAAACAAAAAAGAACAATAATGATATAGAAAGTGCAATAGCTGATACAAAAGAGGCACTGAAATTGGTAAAATATTATTTTCCTACATATCGCCTCCCCTCACAATTCATCACTTTTATTGGACCAATGGATGCGTTTGCAACCAATCAAACTGGCGGATCTGGAGATATCATAACAACAGATGCGTTAGCAGCTGGACTCCAACTGCATTTAGGATCAGATGCGGATGTTTACAATACAGAACAGGGCATGCAGCTTTACCCAAATTATATTTCAAGAAGGTTTACGCCGAGTAATATACATGTGAATGCAATGAAAAACATCATTGATGATATATTACCCCCAGTTAAACAGGGTAGTCCCCTTATAGATATCTTCATCGATCATGGCAAAAGAATGTATGTGCTAGATGCATTGCTGCCTGAGTTAAGTGATACATTAAAACTAGGTTACACCGCTTCACAGTTAAAAGGAGCAGAAAAAAATGAAGGACTGATTTGGAATTATTTTCTAGAGAATAATCTTCTGTATGAAACTGATATGTTTAAAACCAGATCCTTTACAAATGATGCTCCTTCAACGATTGAATTTGGAGAAGGATCACCTGGCTTTATCTCTCTGTTCATTGGAAGACAAATCATTCGCACTTACTTGGATAAATATCCGGATACAGATATCAAAACATTGCTAAGCATGGATGGCAAAAAAATATTAGCAGCATCCAAATACAAACCCAAATAGCGCTTGGACTAGGCCGATTTGCCTATACCCATGTTGTGCATGAACCTCACATGTGAAGCAATGGCAGATCTGGTTGTTGGGAAGTAGATGTAGTTCAAATCAAATTTTTCACAAGTCTCTTTCACTATTTTGCTAATTGCAGGATAATGAATATGGCTTATTCTTGGAAACAAATGGTGCTCAATCTGGTAGTTTAAACCACCTACAAACCAGGTTACCAATTTATTTGAAAATGCAAAATTAGCGGTAGTTTTTACCTGATGTATAGCCCATTCATTTTCAATTTTCACAGGGTCAACACCAGCGGAATCAAATTCTGCATGCTCTACCACATGCGCCAATTGGAATACAATAGCAAGTGTTAAACCTAAAGTAAACTGACTAATTATAAATCCAGCTAACCACCATTTCCAACCAATCAACATGATTGGCAATACAATGTAAAATGCAATAAAGAAAAGTTTACCAACCCAGAACATAAAGTGTTCTTTGAAGTCCATTGGCTTTAAAGCTGTAGTATAAACTTTCTTAGAGAAATATTTGATGTAGTCCATGAAAAACATGAACAAAGAGGTAAACCCATATAGAACAAACATATAAGCACTTTGAAACCTGTGCATTGGTTTCAATGGCTGAGTGGAACACTGACGAAGAAAAGGCATGTTGTTAATATCGTCATCAACACCATCAATATTGGTATAGGTGTGATGAATAATATTGTGTTTTAGCTTCCATAGAAAAGCATTTCCTCCTAAAAAGTTGTTGGTCCATCCAAATATTTCATTCACCCATCCTTTTGTAGAAAAGCTACCATGACAAGCATCGTGCATGATGTTAAAGCCAATGGCTGCCATATTCAAACCAAACAAAAACCATAAAAAAATGGATAGTAATGTTGGCATTTGAACAAACATCAACAAACTGTAAATACCAATGGCACTTGGTATAAGAATCATTGTTTTTAAATACAATTTCCAGTTACCTGTTTTTTTTATGCCGTTGCGTTCAAAATAAGCGTCAACTTCAGCTTTCAACGCATTAAAAAATATTTTGTTCTTGTTGTTGAATGTTACTTTGTAGCCCATTGACTTAACGAATTGTATTTTTTACTATTTAGTAAAGTTAATACAACAGATGTTAAGAAATATTAATTTCTTTTGAATGGAGCCTCCATGAAAAAAACCGGAATCTTGACCTCAAATTTCTGACGGGTGTATACATTTTCCATCAAATAGGTGCCGTACATTTTACCTAATTCAGACTTTAAATTACAACCAGATATGTATTGATATTGCTCATTAGGCGCAATAACAGGCTGAACACCTATAACACCTTCTCCCTCTACTTCTTTTTGTTCTGCATTGCTATCACAGATAAACCAATGTCGTCTTAGTAATTGGACAGGAAAAGTATTGTTGTTTTCAATTGTAATTCTATATGCAAACATAAATTCCAATTGCAATGGATTTGAGTAGTCCGGTTGATAGAACTGCTCAACACTTATCTTAATCCCATCTGTTACTTTCGATACCATTCCACTGCGTTTACTCAAATTTAAAAATATTTATCAAAAAGAAAGAGTGAAGAAAAAAATTGTAAATTGATGATGAATCCAGGTCGGAACTAAAATATAACAACAAATAAATCATGAAAAAGTTTTGCTTGATCCTCGCTGCTGCTTTAGCTACTACTTATGGCTTCTCTCAAGGAAGAAAGGGTGATCCTACCTTGACTGAAATCTGGGATCCTGTACCAAAAATTGTTAGTCCGGGTAAAACAAGCCAAGACGCCCCAGCAGATGCCATAGTCCTGTTCAATGGCAAAGACTTTTCCGCTTGGAATGGCAAAGGTGGCAAGCCGGTAGAATGGACAATTGCAGATGGAGCAATGACGGTAAAAGGCGGTTCTGGTGAAATCATCTCCAAGCAAGGTTTTGGCGATTGCCAATTGCATATTGAATGGAGAACACCAGCTGTTGTTAAAGGAGAGGGACAAGGAAGAGGCAATAGTGGTATTTTTTTAATGGGGAAATATGAGCTACAGGTGTTGGACAGCTACAACAACAAAACCTATTCTAACGGACAAGCAGGTAGTATCTACAAACAACTCGTACCATTGGTGAATGTATCAAGAGCTCCAGGCGAATGGCAGACCTATGATATCATTTTTACTGCACCAAGATTTGCTGCAGATGGAAGATTACAATCACAAGCCAGAATAACTGTACTTCATAACGGAGTGCTTGTTCAAAATAATCAAGCAATCTGGGGAGGCACAGAATACATTGGTATTGCTGAATACAAGCCACATGGCATGAAAGAACCATTGGTATTGCAAGACCACGGAGATGCTGTTAGCTTTAGAAATATTTGGATCAGAGAGTTGTAGTGCTATTTTGATTTTTCACTTCCAGAATAGTTTGCTCTAATTCTTTCAAGAACTCAAAAACTTGTTCCATACGGGTGATGGGCTCTGTAACCATCATGAAGTTTTTGCCAACTTGCTTAAGATGACTTTTATTGGTCTTTGTCTGTAAGTGCAGCAATATGGCATTGAAAGTGAGCGAATGAAAATAGGGCGAATCTGGGTTATTCACGAAATAGCACCGCAGAACTCCTTGTTTGAGTGTCATCCTTTCAAAGCCAATCTCTACAGCCAGTTTTCTGCATCGTACAGTAGTAAACAATCCTTCAACAGCATATGGCATTGGGCCAAAGCGATCAATCATTTCAGCATGAAAACGTGTTAGCTCGTCTTCGTCTCTACAATTATCAAGACGTGTATACAAGGTTAACCTTTCTGCAATTTGATCTACATAGCTGTCCGGAATCAAGATTTCAAGATCGGTATCAATGGTACAATCACTTACAAAATCATCTTGCTGACTAATCTCTTCCTTGAATACTTCTTTGAAAGCAGTTCGTTTTAATTCACGAATAGCTTCATCAAGAATTTTTTGATACATCTCAAATCCAATCTCAATCATAAAGCCACTTTGTTCTCCACCCAACATGTTTCCTGCACCTCTGATGTCTAGATCGCGCATCGCAATTTGAAAACCACTACCTAATTCTGCGTGTTGTTCTAATGTCTGTAATCTTTTACGAGAGTCAGGAGGCAAAACGCTGATTGGCGGGGCCATTAAATAACAGAAAGCCTTTCGATTGCTTCGTCCAACCCTGCCTCTCAATTGATGCAGATCACTTAGTCCAAACTGATGCGCGTTATTGATTATGATGGTATTGACATTTGGAATATCAACACCACTTTCAACAATATTGGTGCAGACCAGGACATCATATTTTTTATGAATGAAGTCGAATATTCTTTCCTCCAACTCATGTCCTTCTAATTGTCCATGTGCAAAGCCAACACTTAAATCCGGACATAAATTTTTGATCAATGCCGCCATTTCAGATAATCCATTCACCCTATTGTGAATAAAGAAAACCTGCCCGCCTCTTTCAATTTCAAAATATATAGCATCTCTTATTTGATCTTCATTGAATACAACTACTTCTGTCTGAATAGGCTGTCTATTTGGCGGAGGTGTATTGATAATACTGAGATCCCTTGCACCCATCAAACTAAACTGCAAGGTCCTAGGAATGGGGGTTGCAGTAAGGGTAAGACAATCAACATTGGTCTTGAGCGTTTTTATTTTCTCTTTATGTGCAACACCAAACTTCTGCTCTTCGTCAATGACCAACAATCCGAGGTTTTTAAACTTTATGTCTTTTGAGAGTAAAGCATGAGTTCCAACAATGATATCAATCTTGCCTTCTTCAAGTTTCTTGAATGTCTCTTTCTTTTCTTTGGTTGATTTGAAGCGATTGATAAAATCTACAGTGACTGGCAAATCTTTCAAACGTTCACTAAAGGTTTTGTAATGCTGATAGGCAAGTATGGTTGTGGGGACCAATACTGCAGCTTGTCTACCATCGATACAGGTTTTGAATGCAGCGCGTATCGCTACTTCCGTCTTTCCAAATCCTACATCTCCACAAACCAAGCGATCCATTGGATGTGGACTCTCCATATCTTTTTTTACATCACTTACAGCGCGACTCTGATCGGGTGTGTCTTCGTACATGAAGGATGCCTCTAATTCTATTTGCATGTAGTTATCCGGACTATGAGGAAATCCTTCTTGAGCCTTACGTTCTGCGTATAATTTTATAAGATCAAAGGCTATCTCTTTTACCCTTCCCTTTGTTTTCTCCTTCAACTTCACCCAAACATCACTTCCCAACTTATTTACTTTAGGAACGTGTCCTTCTTTACCAGTGTATTTTGAAATTTTGTGTAGCGAATTGATATTCACATACAGAATATCGTTATCGCGATAAATAATCCTAACCGCTTCTTGGGTTTGTCCACCATTCTGCACTTTCTGTAATCCACTAAACACCCCTACTCCATGATCGATATGCACCACAAAATCTCCTGGCTGCAACTCTTTCAAGGCCCTTAGCGTAATTGCCTTGCTTTTGTTGTAGGCTTGCTTGATCTTGTATTTATGATAACGTTGAAAAATTTGGTGATCAGTATAGGCGATAATCCCATGCTCTTTATCAATGAACCCCTGATGTATTGCGGCAGGAATTGGAACAAATTGAATTTCAGATTTTAAATCTGCAAAAATGGAATATAGTCTTTCAAGTTGCTTTGGATTTTCAGAAAAGATATAGATTTGCCGCTGTTGCGCCTCATGCGTTTTTAAATCTTTAATCAACAACTCAAACTGCCTGTTAAAGGATGGCTGAGGTGAAGATTGAAATTGTATTATCTGCGAAGGATCAACAAGTGTAGTGACAGCAGCTAGTTCAATTATTGTTTTTTTACTTAATTCTTTTTCAAAATCGTCTGCAGTTGTGAAATCAGCTAATTGTAATTCAACTTGCCTATCCTGTTGTGCTGGATTCTCTTTTTGCTGATCAGCATTATCGAAGAATAATTTATAGTTGTCTTCATAATCCCTAAACCTATCAATTATGAGCTGCCAATTTGAGGTATACACAATCGTGTTTGTGGGTAGTGATTGCAGAAAATCTACTTTCTCCCCTGTTGTATAATTTGCATCTGCATTAGGGATGATATTGACTTGCAATAGTTTTCTTTCACTTAATTGAGATTCGGGATCAAAAATTCTGATTGAATCAATTTCTTGCCCGAACAACTCTACTCGATATGGCTTTTCATTACCAAATGAATAGATATCAAAAATTCCGCCTCTCATTGCAAACTGTCCCGGCTCATATACAAAGTCGGTACGCTCAAACCCATACCCCACTAAACGTTCCATCAAATCATGGGTATCTAACTTATCGTTAACCTTCAATGAAATAATGTTGGATGACAATGCATTAGCTGTCGCCACCTTTTCCATCAGTGCCTCAGGATAGGTAACAATTATTTTTCTATTCCCTCCTGTTGCAAGTCTTGTTAGCGTTTCTGTCCGCAGCATAACATGACTGCTGCTCTGAAGCCTAAAATTTTTATTGGTCTTAAAAGATGAAGGAAAATAAAATAAATCGATTGGTGCAACCAATTGTTCTAAATCATTGTGGAGGTATGCAGCTTCTTCTGCATCTTCTAAAATAACCAAGTGATTATACCCACTTAATTTGGGTTGATCATATAATGCACTAAAAATAAAAGACTTCAGTGATCCTGAAACTCCAGTAACTGCTAGCTGTTGAGGTGGCGGCAATAGGATGCCATCCGCAATACTTAAAATGCGGGGGGATGCAGCATATTTATCCAGTAGAAACTTCAGGTTCATGTCTTCACTACAAAAGCAAAGATAAGCTTAATGGGACTGAGTTCTAACGTCATTTAAATATGACAGAAAAATTAAACCCTAAGGCTAAAAATTGGTTAAATTGCTGCGGAGAACTCATACCCATGATGAAAAATAGACTCTTTCTGTTTTCGGCCACAATTATGTTGATTTTGGCAGCAGTTGTTTATAAAATAAGCGAAGTTGAAACGCCAAAAAATAAAAAAGACTTCACCATTTTAAATAAAAACGAAGAGGGAGAAAACGAAGAGATTGAAAAAGAAAATTCTAGGAGAAGGGCTGAATTTGAATGGACTTTACTGAGAGATCCTAAAACTGGTAAAATTCCTGAAGGTATCAGAGAAAAAGAAATGGAATTATTGAAAATTTTACCAGTAAAAGCTGATGGAATTTTCAAAGAAGCTTTAACCACACTTTCCACAGACGTTCAGCAAACAGGTGGCGCTCAAAATACTTACGGCGCAGTAGGTCCATCTCAAAACGGTGGTAGAACTCGAGCAGTTGCATACGATAAACGATATGGATCAACAGTTAACGGCTCAGTTAACAAAGTAATTTTAGCAGGAGGAGTAAATGGCGGTATTTTCAGAACAACTGACGGTGGTCAAAAATGGCAGTTTGTCCATCCAGATGCAGAGGCTAGAAATATTTCTTGTTTAGTACAAGATCCAAGAACAGGTCAGGAAAATACTTGGTATGCAGGTACAGGAGAACCCATAGGTGCCTCTGCAGGTTATCCAACAGGTTTTATTTTTGGTAATGGTATTCTTAAATCGACAGATAATGGGGCAACATGGACAAAACTGTCTATAACCAATGTTGCAGATCCTACTCAATTTAATTCTGAATGGAACTTCATACACAAAATTGCAATTCATCCTCTTAACGGAGATATTTATGCAGCCATCCATAGAAGAATAGTAAGATCAAAAGATGGTGGTCAGACATGGCAAACCGTGTTTATTTCTTTTAACAATATCCCTACGCTTGCTGTTGGCGGAATAGCGGATATATTGATTACAAGAAATGGAAGTAAAATTATTGTTGGTATGTCGGGACGAAATGCAGATCCTGAACTTGCAGGCGTGTTTGTTTCTGAAACAGGCGACCTAGGTACCTATACAAGAATAGCAGGAGGAAATCAAGGAGCACCTGATTATGTAAATGGTTGGAGAGCCTATAATAACACGCAAAATGCAGCAGATGAATTTGTTCTTGGTTGGGGAAGAATAGTAATGGCACTAGCTCCGTCTAATGAAAACATACTTTATGTGATGGTAGAGAATACAGATCTAGCATCAGATAGCAAACCAGAGGCAGATCTGTTTAAATGCGACATGTCGACTGCAACACCAATTTGGACTAATCTTACTAATAACTTAGTGGCTCAAAGAAACTCAACCCGCGTGGGCGTTTCAACCAAATATTTAGAAACGCAAGGTGCTTATAATATGCTGCTTGCTGTTCATCCCACCAATCCAAATATTGTACTAGCGGGTGGCGTAAACCTATTTAGATCTACAGATGGATTTTCTACAAGAACGAATGTGAGGTTTATTGGCGGACTTGAATCCGGCAATACGTTTACAGACGATCTTGGAACAAGCCATGTAGATTTTCACGGATTTTCTTTTGAACCAGGCAATCCTAACCGTGTCTTATTAAGTTCAGATGGTGGTATTGCCCAAATAGAAAATATCACTGCATCAACAGTTGTATGGAATTATTTCAATGCATTAACAAACCTCACTTTCAATTCAAGCTACCAGACCATACAATACTACCATGTAGGAATTGACCCAACTCCAGGTTCTCGAAATTTCTTTGGAGGCGCACAAGACAACTCAACAACATTAAGAGACAGATCTGGCATATTTGGAGATCCATTAGTGGACACCAGTGATCATTATATTATTCTAGGTGGAGATGGTGGTCAAGTAGGTATGACAAAAAAGAATGGCGCAGGTAAACAGGTATTATTCTGTGCTGCACAAAACGGACAATTTTATCGGGCAAATCTACCCCCATTAGCAGCAACCGACTATTCCCTAATTAAACCAGAATTTACTGGAAGTGGTCTTTTTATCACTTACTTTCATCTAGATAATGACAATACAGACTTGTTGTATTATGCTACAGAAGATTCATTGTTCAGAACAAACAGTTCTACAACAGTCACTCCAGCTACATGGACACTAATGGACAGTGTACATCCTAAGGTTTTCGGTGATATCTATTCACTTGAAACGACTAGAGGTCCTTATTCTACCTTAAATCATCTATTCATAGGAACAGGTGCAGGTAAAGTGTATAAAATTAGAGATCCCCAATCACCTACTAGTACTGTTGTTGATATCTCTCCTCCCGGCATGGCAGCAGGAGCTGTAGTTAGAGATATTGCTGTAAATCCTAGAAACCAAGACACATTAATGCTTGTAGTTTCAAACTACAATGTTCAAAGTATCTTCTGGACAGGCAACGCAACTGCTGCAGAGCCAACTTGGCAATTAATAGAAGGCAATATTGCTACACCATCTGTGAGAGCATGTGAAATCATAGCAAAGACGACTGGTATTGAATATTATGTAGGAACATCCATTGGATTATTTAGCACCAAACTCATCAATGGTCCAAATACAGTATGGTACAGAGAAGTTGCACCTGCTGGCACACAAGCTTCAATGTTAAATGGAGCGCTAGTAAGTTCTTTAGCAAGTCGTTGGGCCGACAATACGCTTCTGATTGGGACTCATGGTAATGGCATGTTTGCAACTGGTCCACTCGGTAACCCAGTTACAGTAGTTACTTCTGTCTTCAATCCAATTAGAAACAATACCAACTTCATAAAAAATGTTTACCCTACCGTCACTAGAGATGTAGTGAAGTATGATGTAGGAAACATGTACTCAATTAAAAAAATGCAATTGCAGGTTACAAGTTCGTCAGGTGGAGTGTTGATGAAAAAGGATTTACCTTATCAATCCGGAACTACTAATCTGGGACATCTTCCTGCGGGTACATACATACTAACCATTACAAGTAGTGACAACAAATATCAGTCGACCAAAAAAATCATTAAAAACTAAAAATGCTGTAACACAGCTTTTCATCTATGTTCTGGATTGGTAAAGCCATAGGTGTCTTGCTTCATCCATTGTTATGGATTATAGTATTAATTGGTTTGTCGATTTTCACAAAACACATAAAAAGAAAATCCAACTTTCTGCTTGCTGCATTTATAGCAACAATATTTTTCTCCAATATTTGGATCATCAGCAATTTAATGGAACCCTTTCATGAACCACCACACCCAATGAAAGCTGGTGAAGCATATGAAACCGGTATAGTTTTAGGAGGAATCACCAGTTATGATAGAACAACCAAAGAAGGATATTTCAACATTTCATCAGATCGATTTATCCAAACAGCATTGCTATACAAGAAGGGCAACATCAAAAAAATACTAGTTACAGGAGGACAAAATGGCCTTGTCAAAGAGGATGACTTTTCTGAAGCTGCATTTATAAAAAATAAACTCATTGATCTTGGTATTCCTTCAGAAGACATCCTTATTGAAGAAGCATCAAGAAATACCATTGAGAATGCAAAATTTTGTAAACAGATCTTACAACAAAACAAACTAGACAACAAAACCATCGTACTGATAACTTCTGCATTTCATATGCAAAGAGCAAGATTCATCTTTGAGCAGCAAGGATTTAAAGTCAGAACCTATCCTTGTGCACTTAGCTTGTTACCTGGAGCAACCTCCTTCAAAGCACACTATATCTTTCCATCCACTAAAGCAATGGACTGGTGGCAAACCTTCTTAAAAGAATTAGCTGGCAGAGCTTATTTTACAATTAGCAATTAAAGTTTCCCTTTAATAAATTGTGCTAATCCATCAATTGGAATTCTTTCCTGTTGCATGGTATCGCGATACCTTATGGTTACAGTACGATCTTCTTTGGTCTGATGATCAATAGTAACACAGAATGGCGTTCCTAAAGCATCCATTCTCCTGTAACGCTTGCCAATTGTATCTTTTTCTTCATAGAAACAATAAAACTCATTTCTACAACTAGCCATGATTTCTTTTGCGATTTCTGGCAATCCTTCTTTTTTAAGCAATGGCAAAACCGCAAGTTTGATCGGCGCAATTTTTGCTGGTATTTTCAACACTACCCTACTATCTTCACTTCCATCCTCTTTATTCCATTTTTCCTCTTGGTAAGCATAGCATAAAGTCAACAAGAACATACGGTCTAAGCCAATTGAAGTTTCAATTACATAAGGCACATAGTTCTGGTTGATTTCTGGATCAAAGTATTGTAGCTTTTTTCCACTGTACTGTTGATGACTCTTCAAATCAAAATCTGTTCTGCTGTGAATTCCTTCAACTTCCTTCCAGCCAATTGGAAATGCAAATTCTATATCTACAGCTGCATCTGCATAATGCGCCAATTTAACGTGATCATGGTAGCGATAACTATCTGCAGGAAACCCTAAAGAAGTATGCCATTTCATGCGTTCTTCTTTCCAATAGGCATACCATTCTTGTTGTGTACCAGGACGAACAAAGAATTGCATTTCCATTTGCTCGAATTCCCTCATGCGGAAAATAAACTGACGAGCAACAATTTCATTTCTGAATGCTTTTCCTACTTGTGCAATACCGAATGGGATCTTCATCCTTGCCGTCTTTTGCACATTTAGAAAATTCACGAAAATCCCCTGAGCGGTTTCTGGTCTTAAATAAATTTCACTTGCCTCTTCAGCAACAGAACCCAACTGGGTAGAGAACATCAAATTAAATTGACGCACGTCCGTCCAGTTACAAGTACCACTCACACTGCATTTCATCTTATGCTGCTCAATCAATTGCTTCAAACCTGCAAAATCATTGTTACCAAGCAAAGCATCCATCTCTTTCAATAATGCTTCAGCTTCCGCCAGCTTTCCTTCTGAATTCCAAGCATCTGCAGTCGCCTCAATTAAATGATCCACACGATATCTTTTCTTGGAATCTTTGTTGTCTATCATTGGGTCACTAAAATTATCTACGTGACCAGAAGCTTTCCAAGTTGTGGGATGCATAAAAATGGCAGCATCAATACCCACAATATTATCATGCATACGGGTCATGGCATTCCACCAATATTCCCTGATGTTTTTCTTTAATTCACTTCCCCATGGTCCGTAATCGTATACCGCACTTAAACCATCATAGATCTCACTGGATTGAAAAACAAATCCATATTCTTTGGCATGGGATATAATTGCCTGAAACTTATTTGCGTCATTGATTACCATAGGCCGCAAAGATAATAAATAGAGGTAATGGGTGATTACACTTCTTAAATGAAAGAAAACCGGACTACTTCAGTTTTTCATTCTCTTGATGTCGGTTGGCATCACGATTGGTCTTTTTTTGCATGTTTTGCTCAAAGGCGGTAGTTAAATCTACCCCTGTCTGATTAGCAAGACAAATCAGCACCCAAAGCACATCAGCCATTTCATCTGCCAATGCATCTGGGTTTTCTGTTTTTTTGAAGGATTGGTCGCCGTACTTCCTGGCCATTATCCTTGCCAACTCTCCAACCTCTTCTGTAAGTATTGCCATGTTGGTGAGCTCGCTAAAATAGCGAACACCAAAATTCCTGATCCAAAGATCAACCTGATTTTGTGCCTCTTGCAGGGTCATTATTCTTTGTTTTTTGTGTCGATAATGATGGTGACAGGACCATCATTGATTAAACTTACTTTCATATCTGCACCAAATATACCTGAAGCCACGCTCTTTCCTAAATCACCCTCCAATTGCCGTTTGAATTGTTCATAAATCGGAATGGCTATTTCAGGCTTTGATGCTTTGATATAAGAAGGTCTATTCCCTTTTTTTGTAGATGCATGTAAGGTAAACTGACTCACCAATAAAATTTCACCTTCAATATCTTTAAGAGATACATTCATTACCCCAGCTTCATCATTGAAAATCCGCAACTGAATTAGTTTTGAAGATACCCATTGAATATCTTCCAAAGTATCGGCATCCTCAACACCTACCAAAACCATCATACCTTTTCCTATAGCACCAACTATTGAACCATCAACCTCCACTGAGGCACTTGAAACTCTTTGTACTACTACCCTCATGAACCAGTAATTAGTTCCTGTAAAAATAGGAAATGGAGACTTACTTACACAAAGACATTACATAAGCCTTATTTTTGATGAAAGAATTAGCATTGGCAGGAATAAGACAATTGGCAAATCAAACTATTTGGTATGGACTCAGCAACATTGTTGGGCGGTTCATCAATTATTTGCTCACGCCAATTCTCACCTATATCTACGGTTCTGCAGATTATGGTGACATCTCCATTCTATTCGCCTCAGCTGCTTTCCTCAACATCATCTTCACCTATGGGATGGAAACTTCATTTTTTAGGTTCACTCAAATTGAAGAACCAAAAAAAGTGTTCAATACATCCTTGAGCATGCTGCTCATGACTACCGCGCTATTTGCGTTTTTGCTTATTTTACCTATTCAGTTTGTTGCTGATACAATGAGATTAAGCAACCATCCAGAATGGCTCATTTATGTGGTTTTGATTGTAGCGCTTGATACCATTGCAGTATTGCCTTTTTCAAAACTGCGACAGGATGGAAAACCCAGAAAATTCGCCTTGATAAAATTATTGAACATACTTACCAATATGTTCTTTGTCATTTTCTTTCTGTACTTCTGTAAATCAGATTTCGAAGCAGGAAAACAAACTTTATTCTCTTCTCTTTACAACCCAACTATCGGTATTGGCTATGTCTTTATTGCTAACTTGATAGCCTCTTCAGTCACGCTGGTCCTATTGATCACTGAATTTTCAGGATTCCAATTTCAGATTGATAAAAAACTATTACGCGATATTTTCATTTATTCAACGCCTTTGATTATTGTTGGATTTGGTGGCATTATTAATGAGACAATTGACAGGTTCATGATTGTCTATCATTATAACGGAACCATAGATGAAGCCAGATCTGCCAATGGCATTTACAGTGCAAACTATAAATTAGCTGTACTGATTGTTCTATTTATTCAAACCTTCAGAATGGGTGCAGAGCCCTTCTTTTTTAAACAATCAACTAAAGAAAATGCTAGGGAAACCTATGCAAGAGTGATGCACTTTTTCATCATTGTCTGCAGCCTTTGTTTTCTTGGCGTTGTGATGTACTTAGACATCTGGAAGCACTTCATGGGCATCAAAAAAAATCCAGAATATCTTCAAGGCTTATTTATAGTCCCAATTCTAATGTTGGCAAAAATTTTTCTTGGCATCTACTATAATATGTCGGTCTGGTACAAACTCACCAACAAAACCATGGTTGGTGCAACCATTACACTCATTGGTGCCGCATTGACTATTTTGGTCAACTACCTTTTAATTCCTCATCTCGGATATCTAGCTTGCGCAATTGCCACTGTTGTTTGTTATGGCAGCATGATGATCATTAGTTATATACAAGGACAAAAGCATTATCCCATTCCCTATGATCTTAAAAATGGCATAATGTACATCCTTATCGCCCTTCTTCTCTTTGGAGTCCATTACGCCATTAGATCGATGGATGCTAATATCTACTTGCTTCATGCTTTGGCTACTATCTTTCTCTTTGTATTCGTAGCGATAGTCCTAAAAAAAGAAAGAAAAGAGTTAAGCAAGATTCCTTTGCTGCAAAAAATGTACAAATAAGTAGTGACTATCCTTTTACAAAAGGATTGTATCGTTTTTCATGTCCAATTGTTGTTGGCATGCCATGTCCAGAATAAACAACAGTTTCATCCGGCAACGTATACAGTTTTTCTAAAATACTTTTTACGAGGGTATCCGGATTTGCCCCTGGCAAATCCGTTCTTCCTACACTTTCTCTAAACAAAACATCCCCAGCAATGACAAACCCTGAATCAGGAAAATAAAAACTTATACTCGCGGGGGAATGTCCGGGTGTTTCCAATATTTGAACTTTTTCACCTCCAAAATCAAAGCTTGTTTCTGCTGTTATTGAGTTAATGGGACCATTGTAATTATCAAAAGGTATATTCCACATCAACCCACTCTCAGGTGCCCTGTCCAAAACCTTTTTCTCCCCTTCATGAATGTGAAGAAATAAGCCATATTCCTCATGGATAAACTTATTGCCAAAAACATGGTCCAAATGGCAATGGGTATTCCATAATTGTACCGGAAGAAGTCCGTTTTTAAGGATAAAATCAACCAAAACATCCCTTTCATTGTCAAAATAACATCCTGGATCAAAAATCAGGCAGTTTTTTTGATTGTCGTACACCAAATAAGTGTTCTCTTGTAAGGGGTTGAATTGGAAAATTTTAACGTTTAGCATACGGCAGAATTCTAGGTTAAAAGCTTTAATTTTATTGCTCACAAAGGTACCCAATTCATTTTGAATCATCGCCTCATGAGAAAATCAGTCTACTCGCTTTTAGCCTTTGTTTTTTTTGCCCTGCAAGTAACAGGACAAGTAAGTACTGTTGAATTTGGGAAGAACAGAGTTCAGTATAAAAAAATTAGCTGGAAATATTACCAAACCAGAAATTTCAACACCTATTATCATGAGGGCGGCCTCTCACTTGGAAAATTTGTAGCACAAGTGGCAGAAGAGGAAATTGCAGCAGTGGAAGAGTTTGTGGAATATGGTCTTCAAAGAAGAGCCAATATTGTTGTTTACAATAGTTTTTCAGAATTCAGACAATCCAATATTGGACTAGGTATCGACTGGCAAAACACAGGTGGTGTAACCAAATTGGTCAACAACAAAATGGTTGTTTTTTACAATGGCAACCTAAATGATCTGAGAATAAAAATTCGTCAGGGTATTGCACAAATTCTTGTCCAAAACATGTTATTTGGCGATGATCTTGGAGAATTTGCAAGCAACCAAGCTTTATTGGATTTACCTAAGTGGCTCACAGATGGATATGTAGCTTACGTTGGAGAAAATTGGAGTCCGAAACTCGACGATCAACTTAAATCAGCCTTGCTCTCAGGCAAATACAAAACCTTCTACCAATTTGCATTTGCAGAACCACAACTGGCTGGACATTCTTTCTGGAGGTTTATAGGTGAGAAATACAAAAAAGACAACATTACCTATTTCCTTTATTTATCAAGAATTTACAAAAGTCTCAACGCAGCCAGTCTAAAAATTACCAAACAAAAATTCAAGGATCTCTTGCAAGAATTCATGCAAGTGGAGGCTGACAAATACCTAGAGGATACCCGCGGAAGAAGAAACCTACCCAAAGGAAACATTGTTGCGATTGAAGAAAAAAGTATCAGAGAAGATTTCTATAGTTTTCAGGCCAATCCAATTGCAAGGAACAATACCTATGCAATGGTTCAATACAAAAAAGGAATCTACAGGGTTGTATTCGAAGACCTATCTGAAAAAAGGAAAATTCTACTAAAAGCTGGTATCCTCAATTACCAAGATGAACTCAATCCTAATTACCCTATTCTAGCTTGGGACCCCAAAGGCTCTAGACTGCTTGTCATTTATACCGAAGAAGGTAAAATCAAGATGTTTATCTACGATATCGTTTCTAGAATAAAAACCAATAAACAAACTCTTGACGAATTTCAGCAAATACAGGATGCTAAATTCATGCTCGACAACAATACGCTTGTGATGAGCGCAGCTAAAAACGGTCAGACTGATATTTTCGTTTATAAAATCAATGAAAGATCAATCGATCAAATTACCAATGATGTTTATGACGATCTTGATCCTTCTTTCGCAGCCTTCCCCAACAAGAATGGAATTTTGTTTGCCTCTAACAGGCCGTCTGCTAATGCCGTAAAAGCAGATACAGCAATCGCTTCAAGGAATAACTTTAATATTTTCATGGTTGATAATTGGACGAAAAGTGATTTCCGCCAGATCACCATGCTAACCAAACAACCTTTTGGTCAAGCCAGATATCCTTTACAATACAATGTCAATCACTTTACATTCGTGAGTGACGCAAATGGTATTGGCAATCGATATGCAGGATATTTTACTACACAGAGGGCTGGACTAGATACTATTTATACAATCGGTGACGACTTTTTAAGAAACCCTGATAAAAAAGAATTAGACTCTACATTAAAGGCCTGGGAAAAAACAGCACCCGACTCTATTGGTTATATTTCAATTACGAATGATAGCACTTATGTATTCCCTATCACCAACTACCAAAGTAGCTTGCAAGAAACAAGAGGCTCTGGCGATAATAACCAGGTAAGCGAAGTACGACAAGAAGGTGATCTCAAATTTTTATACAAACTAAAAATAAATGAATCTGTTCTTCTCAAACGCAACATCAATGCAAAGCCTACAGCATATATAAGAGAATTGATGGAAGAACAGCGAAAGAAAAAAACTGGCGCAACACTCTATCAAAAAGAAAATACAAGTGCTGTTCAAGGACAGAAAAAATCTGTAATGTTCCAAACTGAGTTTGAAGAACAAGCAAAAGAGCTAACCCCTATCATACCAGTAGAAGAAATTGTTGAACAAAAAGAAGATGTAATCAAGAAGGCTAAAATGTTTGATTACAAATTAAAGTTTGGCTCTGATTACATTGTTTCAGGTTTCAACAATTCAGTATTGGTGAACCGTTACCAACCATATGGTGGAGGTTCCGGACCAATTTATCTAGCGAATACCGATAACCTCAATGGTATCTTGAGAATGGGTATTTCTGATTTGATGGAGGACAAAAAATTTATCGGTGGATTTAGATTGGCAACCAATTTAAGAGATAACGACTACCTCGCTTCCTTCCAAAACCTAAAAAGAAGATTTGATTGGGGACTAACCTATTATCGCAGCAATCAAGAATGGTATCCTATATACGACTTCAATGATATTAAGTCGCAGTTAAGAAACCGAATGGCTTCAAATCTTTTTCAGTTCAATGTTAGCTATCCCTTCAATGAAGTAAAAAGTATTAGAGCTTCTCTTGGCTACAGAACCGATAGATCAGTCATCTACTCTGATGCCAACTTCACACCTTCATTAAGTATGCCAGACACCGTATTGAAGTATGCATTATTACGTCTTGAATATGTACATGATAATACAATAACACCAACACTTAATATCTGGAATGGCTTGCGCTATAAAGTCTATACAGACATCAACTCAAGATTAGTCAACAGAAAGACAAACGGAAGTTTCATGTTCAATGTGGGTGGTGATTTACGCTACTATTATCCCATTTTCAGAAACTTTATTTGGGCGGGAAGAGCTGCTGCTGATTTTTCATTTGGCTCTGAGAAACTCATTTATTATCTGGGTGGTGTAGATGGATGGCTCACACCAAAATTCAATAATGGCGTTGTACCAGCACCGGATCAAGACTACGCCTATCAAACCTTAGCACTGAACCTAAGAGGTCACAAACAAAATGTTGCAAATGGCAACAACAACATTGTTATCAATTCAGAATTTAGATTGCCGCTACTATCTACATTCATCAACAGACCTATCAACAATGCCTTTTTAAGAAACTTACAACTAGTACAATTCACCGATCTAGGTGCTGCTTGGAATGGACAGTTCAAACAACTAACACGTCCTTCTGAAGTATATGGATTACCACCAGTACAAGTTATCATCAAAACTGGAGGTGTTGGTCCATTTGTTGGCGGATACGGTTTTGGAGCTCGCAGTACTTTATTGGGATATTTCTTGAGGGTAGATGCCGGATGGCCAATGGGCGGATTCTTTAAGGGAAAACCAATGTGGTATTTTGCATTGGGTCTTGATTTCTAAATTATTTGCTGAGCGATGGAGCTCCAAATTTAAGCTCCTTTAAACGAAGGGAATAACCTCCCCTTCCATTTTTACTCTTTAAGTAAACCACAAAGAGATTATCATATTCTGCATCAGGAATTTCTTTTTTAGATGGTCTTAAATCAAGCTCTTCAATCATTTTCAACACTGTATTACTATGTCCTACAACCAATGCGTTTTCCCCTGATTCAAGCATTCTGTACAAGAATTTAGGCATTGTATCATGCGCATAATAAGAAATGGGTAATGATAAACTTTCTGCCAATGGCTTAGCTGTAGAGACAGTTCTGTTGGTCTTTGTAGAATAAATATGTTTTATCTTTTTCCCTTTCAATACCCTTTCTAATTCAAGCGCTCGTTTTTCACCTTCAGGTGTTAGTGGTGGGTCGTTTTTAACCGCCAATGATTTTTCAGCATGTCTAACAAAAAATATTTTAGCTGTACTACAAGAAAAAAAAGAAATGGCAATCAAGCTTACCAATAGAACTTGTAATGATTTCATCAGTAAATATTTGGGACTAAGTTACAATAATTGACCATTAGTAATAGTGGATAATCACACTTGTTGAGTGTGATTATACGCCATACCATCTAAAGACTGCAATTAACTTCGTCTCTAAGTACAATTAGCTTTGTTCAGTGAGTTTCCATTCCTAAAAATTCTCTTCCCCTTTATTTGTGGAATATATTTTGCCTCAAAATCAATCCAACTCAACATTCTGCCAGCAGTCCTACTAATTGTCATTTTATTACTACTTGAAAAAATAAAGCCATCACTGAGGTGGAAATACAGAAAAAGAATTGGACTTCTGTTTCAGCTCTATCTTTTCTTTCTTGGTTACAATTGCAACACATTCCAAACAAAAAATTACTTCGATACACAACTTCATAAGGAATACATTATCCACTTGGATCATCTTGATAATCCAGGTAAAAAATACAACAGGTATGTATCAGAAATTTATGTAGTAGATGATACACATACAATTCAGCACAGCAAAGCATATACCTATATCGCAACAACATTAACTGATTTAAAAATGGGGGATGTTATACTGACCACCAATAAGCCCAACCCCATTCAAACTCTATACAATCCAGGTAGTTTCAATTTTGCTGCATTCGCTCAACAAAATGGCTTTTCATATACACTCTTCTTGAACAACACTAAGGATTGGGTGAAACTCAAACACCAAGAAAATAGATTTTTATCAACTTTACATCATATTCGAAAATGGATTATCAACACACTACAATATCACTTCAACAATCCAATAGAAGCAGGATTAACAGAAGCCCTACTCATTGGATACAAAGAAGATCTTGATCCACGACTACAAGAACAGTACACACTTACAGGCGTATCACATATTATTGCTGTATCTGGTATGCACCTGGGATTAATCTTCTCCTTGCTTGCAAGTCTGTTCAATTTGATACCAAAACGCAGGATAGCCAAATACTTAGGGTTCAGTATCATTCTTCCTTTTCTGTGGGTTTTTGCCTTAATCAGCGGTGCATCTGCCTCCGTCTTAAGAAGTGTAACAGTATTTAGTATCGTACTTTGGGGTAATGTTTTGCTGAAAAAATCCGGAAGTATTAATGCATTGCTTGGATCAGCATTTATATTATTAGCAATAAGACCATCATATATCAGCGATATAGGATTTCAATTGAGTTATGCGGCAGTACTATCGATTCTAATTTATGAACCCCTGATTTCAAAATGGATCTATGTTAAAAATAAACTGCTCAAGCATGTTTGGAGTATGGTGGCCATCACGCTAGCTGCACAAATACTTACCACCCCCTTTGTACTGTTTCATTTCAAACAGTTTCCACTGCTTTTTTTAATTACGAATATGGTGGCTGTACCCTTATCGAATCTTATTTTATTATTAGTGATATTGTTATGCCTTGCCAGCATCCTGCTATTGCCATCTCAACCAATTGTGTTTATCATCCATTGTTGCATCCAAATGATGAATGGATACATAGAAAAAATTGCCAAGATCCCATTTAACTCTGTGCATATACAAACCAACTTGTCGTTTACAATATGCCTAATGCTAATGATAGCTTCACTCACTTATTATTTGTTAGCTAGAAAAAAGCGATCTATTTTACCAGTTTTGGCTTTAGTTTTTTCCCTGTCTCTAGTTTATCTAATTGACCAATACCAAATAAGCCTAACAAAAAGAATAATTGCCCTACAGATAAAAGACCAAACCTTCCTTGTCCATCAACATGGTCAATCTGGCCTAATTGTTGTTTCAGCAAATCAATTAACCAACAAACTGTTGTTTAGGAAACAACTTCGTGCTCTTGAAAATGACTTGGGCATATCTAAATGGAAAGTTGTTGCATTAAGAGAACAACCGGCAGTGATTGACCTAAACAAGTACAGTACTGGCAAAAAGATGCTTTTATTGTCAGGCTTTAATAAAGCTACTCCTTCACTTAACCAATTGTTACTAAAGCAGCAAAAGCCTATTCAGTTAATCGCAGATGGATCTACCAAACTGTGGAAAATTAAGCAATGGGAAAAACAAGCACAAGAAGTACATTTGCGACTTCATTCTACCCCCGAAAAGGGTGCTTTTTTGTTACCATGTGATCACAGGTAGAGCATCTACCGCTTAAATTAAAAGTATGTATAAGAAGATTAGGTCAGCACTGATTTCTGTTTTTTATAAAGATGGTCTAGAACCACTGGTTCAATTGTTGCACAAAAATGGTGTAGCGATATATTCAACTGGCGGAACACAACAATTCATTGAAAAACTAGGCTTAGAATGCATACCGGTTGAGTCGGTAACCGACTATCCATCGATATTGGGCGGCAGGGTAAAAACCTTACACCCTAAAATTTTTGGCGGCATTTTAGGAAGAAGAGCAGTTGAACAAGATTTGCAGGAGATGAAAGAATATGAAATACCAGAAATTGATTTGGTCATTGTAGACCTTTATCCATTCGAGGAAACAGTTGCGCAGACGAGTGAAGAAAAGCTCATCATTGAAAAAATTGACATAGGCGGACCATCCATGATCAGGGCCGCAGCGAAAAACTTTAGCGATTTATTGGTGGTTGCTTCTAAATCGGACTACAACGACATTGTTGAATTACTTGAAAAACAAGAATGTACCACTAACATTGAGCAAAGACGCACCTATGCTGCAAAAGCCTTTGATGTAGTTGCGCACTATGATGCTGCCATCTCTAATTATTTTGCAACTGACCCCGCACAGGAATTTGTTTACGCCCAAGGAAACCCACAGGTCCTTAGGTATGGCGAAAACCCACACCAAAGAGGTGTTTTCTATGGCAAACTAGATGAAGTATTCAATCAAATACACGGCAAGGAACTTTCCTATAACAACTTGGTAGATGTTGAAGCAGCAACACAATTGATTGATGAATTTGCTAATGAAACAGCAGCCACATTTGCCATTATCAAACACACCAATGTTTGTGGCATTGCAACAAGAAATACCACTTCAGCTGCCTGGAAAAGTGCACTAGAGGGAGATCCGGAAAGTGCGTTTGGTGGTGTCTTGGTTTGCAATCAATCAATCGATAAGGCGACAGCAGAACAGATCAATGAACTTTTCTTTGAAGTATTGATTGCACCTCAATTTGAGGAAGATGCTTTAGCGATGCTCACTACCAAGAAGAATAGAATTCTCTTGGTTCAAAAAAAGCAAGCGACCAATAAAACACAGTTTAAATCGCTTTTAAACGGCGTTTTGCAACAACAAGTAGATGAAGGCAACTATGCCAAATGGGAAGAAGTAGGTGGGAGAACTTGTACCGATGCTGAAAAACAAGAATTGATATTCGCTAACAAAGTATGCAAACACTTAAAGTCGAATGCCATTGCCTTGACCAAAGACTTACAATTAATTGGAAAGGGTTGCGGACAAACATCAAGAATTGATTCTTTGAGACATGCCATTGAGAAAGCAAAACAGTTTAAATTTGATTTGAATGGTGCTGTAATGGCGAGTGATGCGTTTTTTCCATTTGATGATTGTGTGAGCATGGGACATGCAGAAGGAATTACTGCATATATTCAACCTGGTGGTTCTATTCGCGACAAAGACTCTATTGAATATTGCAAGAACAATGGTCTTGCGATGGTCATGACTGGACTTCGTCATTTCAGACATTAATTTCAATTTTTAATTCAAAACGCTATTCCCCACAATTGAAACAAACTGCAGAAAACCCAGCACGCTCAAAAGCACTTTTTGCAGTCGCTTTGGTTTCAATTTTATGGGGCACTACCTGGATCGCTTCTAAAGTTGGTGTAAAATACCTGCCAGCATTACAGCTTTCAGGTTTAAGGCATTTACTTGGCGGTGGCATTTATGTAATCTTTTTTACTTTTTACAAAAGAATGATTCCCAAAAGAACACAGTTTTGGAGAATCATCTGGATGTCGGTTCTGATGTTTGTAATCAGTAATGGATTCAGTGTTTTATCGGTGGTATACATGCCAAGTGGACTAGGCGCTGTTGTTGGGGCGATAAGTCCGATTTGGGTGGTCATCTTCAGTTTTCTATTGTTTAAAAAAGTCAGGTTTAGTCCCAAAACCATCTTTGGTATCCTACTGGGCTTCCTTGGTGTATTGGTTGCTTTTTTTGAGTTTGTAGAACACATTCTTTATACCGACTTCTCTCTAGGAATTTTATTTGGTGTCATTTCCAGTATGACATGGGCTTTGGCTACACTACTGACTGTAAAACAAGCCAAGGATATGGACCCCTATTTTTCACTAGGTTGGCAAATGTTCATGTCTGGTATAATCTTAAACCTTGTGTCCTATTTCTCGGGAAATTTTGTCCCCTATAGAAGTGTACCATCAGAAGCCTGGCTTTCAATTGGCTATCTGATTTTAATTGGCTCTGTGATTGCTTTTGCTGCCTATATCTATGCTTTGAAACATTTACCCGCAACACAGGTTTCCATTCACTCTTATATCAATCCAATTGTTGCTGTTCTTCTTGGAGATTGGCTCATGCATGAAAAACTCACCATCTATATTGTTGTGGGAACAATCATTACACTTATAGGCGTATACCTGGTTAACAATAGCTTTAAGAAAATTAGGGAGTAACTCTATTTACACCTCAGCTTTAGACTCCATCTGCTTTTCCTTCCAAAGTTGATTGAAAGTTTTTTCTGGAAATTGAAGATCTGAACGATGCGCTACCCAGCCTTTGAATAATTTATTCATCATCCAATTCTTGATCTTTGCATTTCCAAGATTCATAACTGGACGATACAACATACTCTGCTGCCAGATAGTCCATGCTATTTTTTCCATCATGTTGCCTTTACCAACCCTTACTGTTTCTCTGCGGTTGTTCAGCAACAATTCATGTAAGTTGATTTTAACGGCACAGACTTCAGTACAGTTGCCACATAAGGAAGAAGCATGACTCAAATGGTTCCATTCACCTAAGTCTTTTAGGTTGGGAGTGATTACACTACCAATGGGACCACTATAGGTTGTGCCGTAACTATGTCCGCCAATGTTTTTGTAAACCGGACAAGCATTTAAACACGCACCACAACGAATACAATAAAGACTTTCCCTTGAAACTGGGTCTTGTAAAATGTTAGTGCGCCCGTTATCCAACAAGATTACATACATTTCACTTGGACCATCCTCCTCCTTGCTGCGCTTAGGTCCACTAATGATTGAATTATAAACAGTCATCTGTTGCCCAGTACCATAAGTAGCCAACAAAGGCCAAAACAAAGCAAGATCTTGTAATTGAGGAATGACCTTCTCTATTCCGGTAATTACAATATGTGTTTTCGGCCATGATGCACTCAATCTTCCATTTCCTTCATTTTCAGTTATAGCTATACTTCCTGTCTCTGGAATTAAAAAATTGGCCCCTGTTATACCAACCTCAGCTTGTCTGTATTTTTCTCTTAACTTCTCCCGCGCAACTAAAGTCATCTCCTCAGGTGTAAGATCGAGTGGAGTATTGAGGTGTTCATGAAAAACCCTCGCCACATCTTCCTTGCTTTTGTGCATTGCAGGAGTAACAATATGATAAGGCGGCTCTTGATCTAGCTGTTGTATATATTCACCTAAATCAGTTTCAACACTTTCAATATGATTTTCTTCTAGAAATTCATTGAGGTGAATTTCTTCAGTCACCATACTCTTACTCTTTACCAGCGTTTTACAGTTTTTCTCTTTGCATATTTTTAAAACTGCTTCGCGAGCCTGTTGTGCATTTTCAGCCCAAATAACCTTTCCACCATTTTTTAAAAAATTAACCTCGAATTTTTCCAATTGCACATCCAATGTTTCCAACGCCTTCCACTTCAGGTTCTTGGCTTTTTCTCTAACAAATTCAAGATCTGAAAATTGTTTTTTACCAACAGGCACTACAGCATTGTACTTACCAATATTGTAATTGATTGTTTTTCGATGTTTTAAATCGGCTGCCTTATCGAAACTTTTTTCTTTGAATATTTTAGAAGTATCGATCATTAGATGTTATTTTTTGCTTTGGGGTTTAACTTCATTGTAATACTCAGCAGCTATCTGTTCAAGCGCTTTGTAAAAAGATTTACCATAAGCACGCTCTAGTGGTTCTTTCAAAAATTTATATACAGGCACTTTTAGCTCTTCGCCTAGTTTACAACCCGGACTACACAATTCTGCTCTTGGTTCATAATTCAATAACTCGTGTTCTGAGTACCTGCTCTTACTTCTTTTGATTGGATAAAGATGACAAGAAATTGGTTTCTTCCATTTGATCTCACCATTGTTGTAGGCTTCCTCAAATGTGCACACGATAGTTCCTTTATCATCTTTATAACCGTAAGCACAAATTTTCTCATTTACAGTTGGCGTTACCCAACCAAAAGATTTATCATAACGATAAAGACCATTTTTCTCTACCTCTTCTAAGCCTTCAGCAGTCATTTTACCTTTGACTTTATCAAATGCTTTCACCACTTCATCCAATTCCTGATCTGTCAAAGGTGCACCCGCATCTCCATCTTCGCAGCAACCTCCTTTGCACTTGGCAAGATTGCATACGAATTCAGCTTCTACAATTTCATCACTCAATAAAACTTTGTCTATTACAATCAAGGGGGAATATTTTAGCAAAAATAGGATTAATTCTACACCCCCTTTGGGCTATATGTTCACATTAAAATCACAGGCTCATCATCTCCTTGAAACGAACAGCCTGACGCCTGGATACTTCAATTTTTTCACCCCCTTTGATTTCAAGTAACAATCCCCCGTTAAAGAATGGCTCAACTTTTTCAATCATCCTCAAATTCACAATATGTTTTCTATTGGCCCTGAAGAAAGTCTTTGGATCTAATCGCTCTTCTAGGGAATTAAGAGATTTTAAAATAAGTGGTTTATTGGTCCCAAAAAATACACGTGCATAATTTCCTACTGATTCAAAAAGTCGGATTTCAGATAATTTAACAAACCAGCATTTTTCACCATCCTTCACAAATACCTGGTCATTGTCACTCAAGAATGACCTGCTTTCTGTCCTGTTTTCATTTGCAGTTTCCTCACGTTCATCCAAGAGGACTACTTTTTGAATTGCATCAGATAGTCGCTTAGGATCAATAGGCTTCAACAGGTAGTCGAGTGCATTTACCTCAAACGCCTTTAACGCATACTCGTCGTGTGCAGTCGTGAAGATTACAGAAGGCACAGTCTCCAATTCTGCCAATAAATCAAACCCTGTTTTTGCAGGCATTTGTATATCCAAAAAGATTAAGTCAGGCATCAACTCTTCAATTAGTTTTATCGCCTCATCAACGTTAGCAGCTTCACCAATAACTTCCACCTCTGGATAATCTGAGAGCAATTTTTTCAGTTCATTCCTTGCCAATCTTTCATCATCAATTACGATTGCTGTTTTTTTCATGGTCTATGCTTTATTTGAGCGGTATGATAGCTTTTGCCTCTACATGAGCTTCATCTGATTGAAAAATAGAGAATACTGCCGTTTCGCCAAAAATCAAATTCAATCGATTTGATGTACTAGTAAGACCAAAACCCTCATGAAGCGGGGCTTTATCTAATTTCCCAGTATTCACAACTTTCAATTCATAGTTATCCTTGTGAGCGTTTGAAATAATTAAAATTTCACCCCCCTCAATGGTTTTTCCTATGCCATGTTTGATGGCATTTTCTACCAGTGTCTGCAGCATCATTGGAGGAATTGGATTATTGAGTGTGTTATCATCTATTTGATAGATAACCTTCAGCCGATCTTCAAAGCGTATCAATTCCAAAGCCAGGTAATCTTTTACGATATCAAGCTCTTTTTCCAAAGTGATTACCTCTTGTTGATCGGACTGCATACTTGATCGTAGAATTTTACTTAATCCAGTCACCGCATGTCGGGCTCTATTAGGATCTTCATCAATCAAGGCGCGTATACTGTTCAAAGCATTGAAAATAAAATGCGGATTGATATGCGATTTGATTGTTTTAAGTTCAAGTGACTTGACCAGGGCTTCAAGTTTCAGGTTATTCAATTGATTCTTTCTGGTCTCTGCTACATAGTGGTAAATAAAATAAATACAATTCCAAATGAAGAAATAAATAAACGAAGTGAACATGTTGCTGATAATCTTTTGCAACATTTCAAACTTTGCTTCTTCCTTGTATTCCAAATTCAACAATATGCTGGCATAGGTTTCAAGTGTACCTACCAATACTGCAAAACCAAAGGAAACCAAAACAAAACCAACAAGCTGAACATTTACATGTCGTTCAAGCAAACGAACAGCCTTGATTACTTTTCGCATTATATGCGACATCAAGAACCCAATTACCACATAAATACTGATGCGAAGTATAAACTGGCGGTCAAAGAGGTTGTAGGTTAATGCAAAGAAAATATTGATGCCCGTGAAGAGCGTCCATCCCATTATTTGAAATAGCCAATACTTGGGTAAACTGTTTATTTTGTTGAGCATCTCCCCAAAACTATCAAAAGGGAGTTACTCTGCGTTTGTTTTTTTGACCAAAGGTCTTTTGAGTGCGTTGACTGGCAAGTTTTTTGATTAACTTTATCCCTGAAAACAACCAGAAACACCGAACAAATTATCTACTGGCTTGTTACATAAACCATACCCAAAATTGTTGGAATGACGATTGAACCAGGAACATTATTAAAACAAATCAATTCTCCAGACGACCTCAAAAAGCTTGGAAAGGAAGAGTTATACAAGGTTTGTGATGAACTGAGGCAATATATCATTGATGTTGTAAGCATACATGGTGGACATTTTGGGGCAAGTCTGGGTGTGGTAGAACTTTCAGTAGCACTTCACTATGTTTACAATACTCCCTACGACCAATTGGTTTGGGATGTAGGTCATCAGGCATATGGACATAAAATTCTAACTGGCAGAAGAGATAATTTTCCAACGAATAGAAAGTATGGCGGTTTAAGTGGCTTTCCCAAAAGAAGTGAAAGCGAATATGATGCATTTGGCGTTGGCCACTCTTCAACGTCTATTTCTGCAGCATTGGGAATGGCAATTGCAGCAAAACACAAAGGGGAACTCGATAAAAAGTCAGTTGCGGTAATTGGCGATGGCTCAATGACTGCTGGTATGGCTTTCGAGGCCATGAACCACGCGGGTGTTGCAGATGCCGATGTCTTGGTTATTCTAAACGACAACAACATGAGCATTGATCCTAACGTTGGATCATTGCGTGAATACCTCACAGATATCACCACCTCTCATACCTATAATAAAATCAAGGATGATATCTGGAACACCTTGGGCAAACTACCTGTAGGTGGAAATTTCTCTAGAGAAATCGCCAGCAAACTTGAACACAGCATTAAAGGTTTCGTCAGCAAGAGCAGTAATTTGTTTGAGTCGATGAAGATGAGGTATTTTGGTCCGATCGACGGACATAACATCACCAAATTGGTGGATACGCTTAGAGACCTCAAAGATATTCCTGGTCCGAAACTCTTGCACATCATCACCACCAAGGGTAAGGGCTATGCCTTGGCAGAAAAAGACCAAACCAAATGGCATGCTCCAGGATTATTTGATAAAGTTACGGGTGAGATCTACAAAAAGACTTTTGATACACCTCAACCACCCAAATACCAGGATGTTTTTGGCAAAACCATCATTGAGTTGGCCAAGAAAAACGATAAAATCTTCGGTATCACTCCAGCAATGCCTTCTGGATCTTCCCTCAAATTCATGATGGATGAAATGCCAGATCGTGCTATTGATGTTGGCATCTGTGAACAACATGCTGTAACACTAAGTGCTGGTATGGCAACACAAGGATTGAAAGTATTTTGCAATATTTACTCTTCATTCATGCAACGTGCATACGACCAAGTTGTACATGATGTAGCCATTCAAAAACTACCTGTCATCTTTTGCTTGGACAGAGCTGGGCTAGTGGGCGATGATGGTCCAACCCATCATGGTGTTTATGATATCGCTTACATGCGTTGTATACCAAACATGATTGTCTCTTCGCCTATGAATGAGGCTGAACTTAGAGACCTGATGTATACTGCACAGTTGGAAAGCAACAAACTTCCTTTTGTCATTCGTTATCCAAGAGGTGAAGGTGTTATGCCAGAATGGAAAACCGAAATGAAGGAAATAGAAATTGGCAAGGGAAGAAAACTAAAAGATGGTAAGGAAATTGCTATTCTTTCTTTTGGACACCCAGGCAATTTTGCAGCAGCAGCAATACGAAATTTAAGAACAGAAGGAATTACTCCTGCACATTACGACCTAAGATTTGTAAAGCCACTTGACGAAGAAATGTTGCACGAAGTCTTTACTCACTACGACAAAATCATCACAGTTGAAGATGGTACTGTTGTGGGTGGTGTAGGTTCTGCAATCCTAGAATTCATGGCAAAGCACAACTACAAGGCAACCATAAAAATATTGGGTATACCCGACAGAATAGTAGAACATGGTTCTCAGAAAGAATTACACAGAGAGTGTAATTACGATACAGAAGCCATCATGGAAGCTGCAAGATCCTTAATGGGAGAGGCAGTCAGGGTTACGCATTAATATCAAACTGGATATCTGCTGGTCGATCTTCATTGTATTCAATGATGAAGTTATTTCTACCCTCACCCACAATGATGGCCATGTAATTTTGTTGCACCAACTCTAGTACAGTCAAGAAAACAAAGATGGCATGGAGTCGGTCTTGACAAACATCAAACATTTTCTCAAACGATAAAGTCTTTTCTTTAGCCGATAGGGATAAGACCTGTTCACGTGTTTCCTCCATGGTATAATTATACCTGTAAACTACGTGTTGTGGTTTGTTTTGACGATCATGCAATCTTTGCATCACCTTTTCAAATACTTTCATCAATTTGAAAAGTGATATCGATTGAATCTCTGTTCCTTCTGACGCTTCTTCACCTACTGCATGCAAATCAACCTGTTGGTTCCCACGCTTGAACATGAACAACCTTTCCTTCTCCATTTCTGCCAACTTGGTTGATGCCTCTTTGAATTTCTTATACTCAAGAATTTTATCAATCAATTCCTGACGAGGATCAATTTCATTGCCCTGCTCATCCAATTCTTTTCTTGGCAACAATAATTTCGCCTTGATTCTCATTAGCGTGGAGACAAACAAGATAAATTCACTGCTCAGCTCAATATTATCTTCTTCGGATTGCTTGATAAAGGTTAGAAAATCATCAATGATTTTCTTAATAGGAATATTATAAATATCCAACTCATCTCTTTCGATAAAAAACAAGAGCAAATCAAAAGGACCCTCAAACTGAGGCAAGGAAATCTGGTAGGATGTAGTATTCAATGTTCGGTTTATTATAGATAGGCGACAAATATAGAAAAATGCGCCGTATGATAGATGGCTTCGATATTAAAATCCGACATTTGTCGTTCAATTGATTACCAATGAAGTGGTTACTGTTCATCTCGCTGTGTCTGATCTGGGGAAGTTCATTCATTTTAATAGCTGAAGGGCTAGAAACCATGAGTCCTTATCAGGTAGCATCTATCCGGATTTTTTTTGCTGGACTATGTTTTCTGCCGCTTATTGGTAAGGCCTATAAAGAAACCCCAAAAGAAGCCCTTTGGCCAATCATCATTTCAGGCTTACTTGGTACCTTTTTCCCTGCTTTTTTCTTTAGCATTGCACAAACCAAAATTGATAGTTCTCTTGCAGGAATTTTGAACGCCCTCACCCCCATTTTTACAATAGCCATTGGCACTTTCTTCTTCCAACTAAAAATTGGATGGATGAAATGGTTGGGAATTCTAATTGGTTTTATAGGAATGATAGTCACCAATCTAGGAGGTGCGCATGGGATCAATTTTGACCACCTGACCTATTCATTGTTTGTGCTCTTGGCCACTATTTGTTACGGACTGAATGTAAACGTAGTGAACAAATACGTGCAAAATGTAGCGCCATTGCATATTGCAACTATTGCCTTCACATCGCTGATTATACCCACACTTTTAGTTTTGGCTGGCACGGGTTATTTTACCCATCCTAATTTGCTAAATGGCATTTGGACAAAAGGTACGCTGATAGCAGGTTTATTGGGCTTGATCAATACTGGTGTAGCATCGGTAATTTTCTACCAATTGATGAAAAAAGCGGGACCAGTATTCGCATCTACTGTTACTTATATCATCCCCTTTGTAGCACTGGGATGGGGAATCTATTTTGGAGAGGTTGTTACAGCAATTCAACTTGTAGGAATGGCCATCATTTTGATAGGCGTAAGACTTGCTAACAAATAAGTCTTAAATACTCATTACCTCTTTTTCTTTCGCTGCCAAGTGTTTATCAACAAGGGCTATGTATTTATTGGTCAGCTCCTGAATTTCTTTCTCGCCATCTTGAGCAGCATCTTCACTCAAGCCATTTTTTTGTAATTTCTTCACCTGCTCAATTGCATCTCTTCTGATATTCCTTATTGCAATTTTTGACTGTTCGCCTTCAGCCTGAACTCTTTTTACAATTTCCTTTCTTCTTTCCTCTGTAAGTGGTGGAAGAAAAATTCGGATGATGGTACCATCATTCTGAGGTGTTACACCCAAATTAGCTGCGATAATTGAACGTTCAATGGGCTGAAGCATGTTCTTTTCCCATGGTTGAATGGTAAGAGTTCTTGCATCAGCTACTGATATGTTACCCACCTGTGCAATGGGTGTTGGAGATCCATAATAATCTACTACCAAACCATCAAACATCTGCGGAGTGGCTCTGCCTGCTCTAATTTTAACCAATTCAGCCTCCAAATGTGCTATTGCCTTCTCCATTGATGAGCTGGCATCCTTAATGTTTTGATGAAGTTCCTCAGACATAATTCAAAATTTCAAATGCAAATCTAAGAAATGAAGTGCAATGAACACAAGAAAACTGGAGATCAGTTGTTAAATTCAGGACGCTTCCAACTACTCTTATTAAAACGAGAAACCGACTGTTTTCCATCAGCCTTTGAGCTTCGTTGCCATTTTCTTGGACCTTTTGGAGCTACTATCCACATCAATAACAATCCCAAGGAAAGCAGCGTACTTATGATGACATTAATTCCAAAAGGCTGCAGCAAGTATGCTACTGTGATAAAGACTATAGAGGTGATTGCTAAAATAAAACTAATCTGACTGTGGGAATACCCCTTGTTCAAAAGAATATGATGCAAGTGGTTTACATCTCTTTCGAAAGGCGACATCCCTTTGTAAATACGTATCATGAATACACGCAACGTGTCCATGATTGGAATAAAAACAGCAGCAAATGCCAATGCTCCTGTTTCCGTTATGTTTAAGTCCACAAAATTAGAGTTACTTGCCCGTATAAACCTAACCGACAAAACAGCTAAAACTAAACCAAGAAACAACGACCCTGTATCCCCCATAAAAACCCTCGCAGGAGAAAAATTATAAAACAAGAAGCCAATCAATCCAAAAACAATAGAAAAACCTAGAATTGCATAAGGCCAATCTTTTGCAACCAAAAATGAAATACCAAAAAATAAGCCTGCAATAATCCCTAACATAGCTGCTAATCCATCTACCCCATCTATCAAATTAAAAGCATTGATGATCACCAAAAAGGTCAAGTAAGTAAACGAAGTTGCTAACACTGGATGCAATTCTTGAATACCCATCAATCCTTGCAAACTGTTCAATTGAAAATCACCCTGGTAGGTCAATAAGAAAACTGCTAAAAGTTGACCCAAGAATTTTTTAGTAGGCGATATCAGATAAACGTCGTCTTTTAGCCCAATGAAAAATACAAGGATCGAAGCCGCTATAAAATTTTGTAACTCGGGTGCTGTCTTAAAAGACACCAATAAAATCAGCGAAAATAGAACAGCAACAAAAAAAGAAATACCTCCAAAAGTTGGAATTGGAGTAAAATGAACTTTATGAGCTGTCGGCTGATCAAATAATTTCTTGGCATCAGCAATTTTTATCACTACAGGTGTGGTGATGAATGCCACCACAAATGAGAGGATTGCTGCAAAAACAAGAAATTCCATGTTCAGTTAATCAAGTAAAAATGAGTATGACCCAAAGGTCAGTATTTAAACGAATTTTTCATCAAGTTATTTTGCAACCATAGAAGAGAAATAAACAGCAAGGAATCAGAAAAAACGCCAAAAACATTAGCTTTGCCAAAAATTCTCACCATGGCATCTTTGCAGGATACAGCAACACAAATCAGAAGGGATATAGTAAGAATGGTTCATGCCGTTCAAAGTGGACACCCTGGCGGATCTCTGGGTTGCACTGATTTTCTTACCGCCTTGTATTTCAAGGTCATGAAACACAATCCTGATTTTAAGATGGATGGTATCGATGAAGATATTTTTATCTTATCAAACGGACATATTTCCCCTGTTTTCTACTCATGTTTGGCGCGTTCAGGCTATTTTCCTGTCAGCGAACTTGCGACCTTCCGTAAGCTCAATTCAAGATTACAAGGTCATCCTACCACACATGAGCATCTCCCTGGTGTGAGAATTGCCTCGGGTTCACTTGGACAAGGACTAAGTGTTGCAATTGGTGCAGCTTTGGCCAAAAAGCTCAATAACGACTCAAATTTGGTTTATTCCCTTCATGGTGATGGAGAATTGCAGGAAGGCCAAATCTGGGAAGCAGTCATGTTTGCAGCACACCACAAGGTGGATAATCTTATAGCTACTGTTGACTTTAACGGTCAGCAAATTGACGGACCTACAGATAAAGTGATTTCACTGGGCAACCTCAAAGAGAAATTTGAAACATTTGGTTGGACTACCCTCGAAATGGAAGGAAATGACATGGATGATGTAATTCGTGTATTGGCTTTGGCGAAAGAGTCAACTGGCAAAGGAAAACCTATTGCCATCATCATGACAACCTTAATGGGCAAGGGAGTAGACTTCATGGAAAATGATCACGGATGGCATGGTATCGCACCTAATGATGACCAACTTGCAAAAGCATTGGCTCAACTACCTGAAACCATTGGTGATTATTAATCTCAATTCCGTAAATCCAACTTTTCTGCAGAAGCTTTTCTTGAAGGAATCCAAGAAGCAATAATTCCAATTGTGAATACTGTGAGTCCGACCAACAAGAAGTCGCTCACCGATAATTTTACAGGATAATAGTCGATTAAAAAAGTCTCCCCCTGCAAAGGCACTAGCTTGTAGGTGATTTGTATATAATATAAAATCACTGCTATAATCATACCACCCAAAGTGCCGATACTTGACAATAAAATTCCCTCGGCTAAAAAAATCTTCTGAATCAATGATTGATCGGCACCCATTGCCAGCAACACCTGAATATCTTTCTTCTTCTCCAATACCAACATACTCAATGCGCCTATCATATTGAATGCAGCAACAACAAGTATTAGTGAGAAAATACCATAAATCGCTAATTTTTCAAGTTGAATGGTAGTATAAAGTGTACTGTTCTGCTGATACCGGTCTTCTACTTTATAAGTACTACCCAATAAAGAAGCAACAGACTCAACTACCTCTGTAACATTTGCATCCTGCTTTACTTTTATTTCAGCAGCGCTATATTGGTCTTTCTCATAACCAGAATAGAGGCGAATAAAGTCCAGATTAGTAATAACATATTTGTTATCAAACTCCGACTGAATAGCAAAACTAGCAGTAGGATTGGCAGTTGCAAGCGATAAAGATGAAAGTGGATCCGCAGTAGATACATCATTTTTCTTTGGTAAGTAAACCGAAACAGGAGCAATAGATTGATCAGATAACAGCCCCAATGCCTGTTCTACTCCAATACCAAAAACTAAACCAGGTTGATCTTCATTTCCTAAAATGTATTCACCCCTATAAAGATGATCAGCAATACCTGCAACTTGAGCATAATTGGTGTCCACTCCCTTGATATGTACTACAGTTTGGAGACCACCATTTTGAATCAATGCTTTCTCTTCAGCAACCAAACTAATTGTAGCAATGCCATTGATTCCCCTTAATTGATCCAATTGAGTTTGGGTAAGCGTGATCATTTGGCCCTTTGCAGGACTTATTTTCACATCAGGATAAAATGATGCATACAAAGATTTAACAAGCGATTCAAATCCGTTAAATGCACTCAGAATCACCACCAAAGAGGCAGTGCCAAAAACAATAGCAACAACACTAACCCATGAAATAATGTTAATGGCGTTTGTTGACTTCTTAGCCTTGAAGTAGCGCCAGGCAAATTTCAGGATGGTCCTAAAATTCATTTGTTTCTTTCTTCGTTAATTTTCTTGAAGAGTTCTTCCATTCGAAACACATGATCAAGTGTATCATCTTTAAAAAAACGTAATTCTGGAATTCTTCTAAGCTGCTGTTTTACTCGGAAACCCAATTCCCTTCTTATTTCACCTTTTCGATCTTCAATTTTTTTTAGTGCTTCGTCGGCATTCTTTAATTGAAACAAGCTCAAATAAATTCTGGCTTCCAAAAGATCGGGGGTAATCTTTACCTGTGAAATGGAAACCATACCTCCATCCATCATGTTGAGTCCCATTCTCAAAAAAATATCATTCATTTCTTCCTGAATGACCCCTGCAATTTGTTTTTGTCTTTTGCTTTCCTCCATAATGGGTGCTTGTTGGATGTAAAATTAGTTACTTTTGGTGCTAATTCGCTAAAAACATAAGTCAGCATAATGAAGAGCCTGGGCGTAATTTTTATTTATATCAAAAAATATCCCAGAATGGTGTCAGGGTACTTCATCCTGAACATACTTTCTGCCTTTTTTTCCGTGATTTCACTAGCCATGCTGGCTCCCTTCTTGACATTGATATTTGGTTTGCAGCAAGATGGCACCGTCACGGCTTCACGCCTTGATTTAGGAAGTCTTTCAGACCAACTATACAACACACTATCCAACTTAACACAAACGCCAGAAGGTCGAATTCAAGCCTTAGCCATCATTTGTATGATTGTCATACTTGCTATCGTACTTAAAAATATATTTCTCTACAGTTCAATGTATGTGCTCACTCCTATCCGTAACAATATCATCAATGATATGCGCACGGATATGTTCACCAAAATCTTGCAATTGCCTGTTGGATTTTTCAATGAACAAAGAAAAGGCGACATCATGAGTAAACTCACCAACGATTTACAAGATGTTGAATTCTCTACGATTAGTTTTTTAGAAAGTTTTTTCAGAGAACCAATACTGATTGCGCTCTATCTCTTTGCAATGATTAACCTGAGTCCGGAACTCTCTTTGTTCTTACTCTTGTTTCTCCCGGTTGCAGGTCTCATTATTGGTAGAATCGGCAGGTCACTTAAAAAAGTTTCCAACAGCGTACAAATCAAACTTGGTGAAATACTCAGCACAATTGAAGAAACATTAGGTGGTATAAGGGTGGTGAAAGCATTTAATGCAGAACAACAGCAACTCGATAAATTCAAAAAAGAAAATACCGAATTGCTGCAAATCAAAAACCACACCATTCGCAGAAGAGACCTGGCTTCACCCGTATCTGAGACTTTGGGAATTATTGCTGTATGCTGTGTATTGTACTATGGTGGATCACTTGTATTGAATAAAAGTTTTGCTTTGAATGGCCCTGATTTTCTCACTTTCATTGCCATCTTCACCCAAATCATCAACCCGCTCAAAGCCTTTAGCACAGCCTCTTACAATATTCAAAAAGGAGCAGCAAGTATTGAACGTATACAAAGATTGATCAAGGAAGAACAATCAGTCAAAGAAGACCCTAACCCAATTGCCATCAATGGATTCAATGAATCTATTGAACTTAGGAATGTTGGTTTTGCTTACCAAGATAGAACCATCTTACAAAATGTAAACCTTCACATCAAGAAAGGTCAAACCATTGCTCTTGTTGGCTCATCAGGTGCAGGAAAATCAACTTTAGCAGATCTCATTCCAAGATTTCATGATGCAACTTCTGGCGAAGTATTGATTGATGGTGTAAATATCAAGCGCTTCAAAATGGAAGACCTTAGGAACCTGATGGGTATTGTAACACAGGAACCTATACTTTTCAACGACACCATTCAAGCCAATATCGCATTAGGTAACCTAAATGCCGAACCTGAGCAAATTGAACAAGCAGCAAAAATTGCAAATGCGCACGAGTTCATACAGCGTAAAGAACAGGGTTACCAAACACTGGTAGGTGATCGTGGATCCAAATTAAGTGGAGGTGAAAAACAAAGAGTAACTATTGCCAGAGCAGTTCTCAAGAATCCACCCATTCTTATTTTGGATGAAGCAACCTCTTCTTTGGATACCGAAAGTGAAAAATGGGTACAAGATGCAATCAACCACTTGATGAAAGACAGAACAAGTATCATTATTGCACACCGACTATCCACCGTTCGTCATGCAGATGAAATCATTGTCCTTGATAAAGGCCTGATTGCAGAAAGGGGTAAACACGAGGAGTTAATTGCCCAAAATGGCATTTACGCTAAACTGGTAGCAATGCAGGAAATGAGGTAAGTGTTAGAAACTTGGACCTGGCTTATTCATACCAGTCTTTGCCTCCATACTCAATGTAGCATGTGGTACCGCTCTCAAACGAGCCTTATCGATTAATTTGCCTGTTACTCTGCAAATACCATAAGTCTTGTTTTCAATTCTCATCAAAGCTTTTTCCAACTTCTCGATAAAATCGATTTGACGGCTAGCCATTTGACTTAATTGTTCGCGCTCCATACTCAAACTGCCATCTTCCATGGTCATGTAACGGGTATCAGAATCTTCACCACTCATGGAATCTTTTCTTGTAATCAATCCATTCAAGTAGGCAAGTTCTTGTTTTGCAGCATTGAGTTTATTCTGGATCAAATCTTTGAACTCCAACAAATCAGCATCTGAATAGCGCTGAGTTGGACCTGTTTGAATAGGCTCATCTTTTGCATCTAAAACTGATCTGGTGAATTCAGGTTCGTATTTGCGAGCTGATTTGGTTGTGATTTTAGGCATTGGGACAGGCTTGAGGTCTTTTTTTGCCTCTTTTGCTCTAAGTGCTTTTCTGATTTCAGCTGGACTAGCTGCAGCCTTGCTTGTTTCAGCAAATCTGATTTCTGGAGCAATAGCAGGAACCTTCTTAAC
>JACCDL010167418.1_pt1 | contig 38114 bp, 36 predicted proteins | sample 7441931 | NCBI WGS metagenome assembly JACCDL01 (sample SAMN15323437, study PRJNA562643) | freshwater metagenome | isolation source: river surface water | place: USA:Blue River Watershed | collected 2017-08-16
CTTGATAACGGAGGACAATCGACAATTTACGATGCATCAGTTGCTTATCAAGCAGCCGGCGTTGGGCTAGTTATCTTGGCTGGAAAAGAGTACGGATCAGGTTCATCTCGCGACTGGGCTGCAAAGGGAACTGCACTCCTAGGCGTTCGCGCAGTTATCGCTGAAAGCTTTGAACGCATCCACCGTTCGAATCTGATTGGAATGGGAGTTCTTCCATTGCAATTTACTAATGGCGATACTGCACAGAGCCTGGGACTCAAAGGCGATGAGACATTTGCGATCTCCGGAATCACTGCGCTAAATAGTGGAGGTATTCCGAAAGAGGTAACTGTTACCGCAGGGGATAAGACATTTACTGCAAAGGTTCGCATCGATACGCCAGGTGAAGGTGATTATTATCGCCATGGCGGGATCATGCAGTATGTGCTCCGTCAGCTACTTCAGTAGCTGCGCGAAGAAATAGTCAGCTTCTTCAGTAGCTGCGCGAAGAATTAGCCAGATACTCGCCTAAATATCGCGTAACTGCAGGGCCTTAACTAGACTAAGCACGTGCTCGAGTCGATTAAAGGTCCCGCCGATATTAAGGCGCTGGATCGCGCACAGCTAGATAAGTTAAGCGAAGAGATTCGCCAGTTCCTTATCGAAAAAGTCTCTAAGACCGGCGGCCATCTTGGCCCCAACTTAGGCGTTGTCGAGCTAACTCTGGCGATACATCGAACTTTTGATTCACCGCGCGATGTAGTGCTCTTTGATACCGGGCATCAATCTTACGTTCATAAAATAATTACCGGCCGGGCAGATAGTTTCGATGGTCTGCGCCAGCGAGGTGGAATTGCTGGTTACCCAAATCGCGGCGAGAGCGAACACGATGTAATTGAAAACTCACATGCCTCAACTGCACTTTCCTGGGGCGATGGAATTTCCTATGGATTTTCACGTACTGGGCAAAGTGATCGCCATGTAGTTGTTGTGGTTGGCGATGGCGCGCTAACAGGCGGCATGTCTTGGGAGGCGCTCAACAATATTGCCGCTACAGAAGAGCGAAATTTAGTAATCGTCGTAAACGATAACGAACGCTCTTACTCTCCAACAATTGGCGGGCTTGCAACTTATCTCTCAACTCTGCGCGTAACCCGCGGTTATGAAAGATTCCTCGACTGGGGTAAAGAATTTCTACATAAGACCCCGGTTGTCGGTACTCCGATTTATGAAACTTTGCACGGTATGAAGAAGGGCATAAAGGATATTGTCGCCCCGCAAGGAATGTTTGAAGATCTTGGCCTGAAGTACATGGGGCCAATCGACGGCCACGATATCGCAGCACTTGAAAAGGCTTTAGCGAAGGCTAAAGAATTTGGCGCGCCAGTTCTTGTTCATGCAATTACCGAAAAAGGTCGTGGTCATCAACCTGCAGTTGCAGATGAAGCTGAAAAATTTCACGCAGTTGGAATCGTTGATCCAGAAACTGGTGCGCCTTTAGCGAAGAGTGCCACCAGTTGGACCAAAGTATTTTCCGAAGAGTTAGTTGCGATTGGCCACGAGCGCAGCGATATCGTCGCGATAACGGCAGCGATGCTTGGACCAACAGGTTTAGATAAATTTGAGAAAGCATTCCCTGATCGCACCATCGATGTTGGCATTGCAGAACAACATGCCGTCACTAGCGCAGCAGGAATGGCATTTGCTGGTCTGCATCCAGTTGTCGCACTTTATTCAACATTCTTAAATCGTGCATTTGATCAGTTGCTCTTGGATGTGGCGCTACACAAGGCTGGCGTCACCTTTGTTTTGGATCGCTCTGGAGTTACCGGAGATGACGGCCCTTCTCACCATGGCATTTGGGATCTAGCGTTAACTGGAATTGTTCCAAATATGCATGTGGGAGCTCCACGTGATGGCGCACGACTGCGTGAAATTTTGCGCGAAGCAGTTGCTATCTCAGATGCACCATCGATGCTGCGCTTTCCAAAGGGAGCGGTTCAAGAAGATATTCCAGCATTTGAAAGACGCGATGGCATCGATGTTCTATATCGCGGAGAGAGTGCAGATGTACTTTTGGTGAGCATCGGCGCGATGGCTGCGATCGCAGTAGAAGCTGCATCAATGGCTTATCGAGAAGGCGTTGGCGTAACGGTTATCGATCCGCGCTGGGTTAAGCCACTTCCGGCATCACTTGTCACAATTGCAGAGCGATATAAGAGCGTAGTTGTTCTAGAAGATGGAATTAAGCACGGCGGTATTGCAAGTTCGATCTCCGAAATGTTTCGCGCATCAGGTCTAGGTACGCCAATTCACTCAATTGGTATTCCACTGGAGTTTATTGAGCATTCCAAGCGCTCTGAGATCTTGAACGATCTCGGAATTACCGCGCAGAGCATCGCAAGAAGTATTGTCGAGTGGAACAGTTCCCACTCGACTTCGAACTTGTCAGATTCGACTATGGCAGAGATGCAATACCCGGTGCATGAAAGCGCTGACCGCAAACCGCTTCGCTGATTCCTTCGCGATCTAGATAAGGCAAGATTCCGCCGAGGTGCATCGGCCAACCTGAACCCATCAACATACAGAGATCAATCTCAGCAGCGGATGAGACAACGCCTTCATCTAGCATCATGCGTGCTTCAGTTGCTAAAGCATTTAGCGCACGATCGCGAACTTGCTCTGCAGTTGATGGCTTATCGCCTTGCTTAATCAACGCAACTGCTTCAGGGTTGGCGGTGAATTTTCCATCGGTGCCCTTGATGTAGAAGTTGCGAACTTTGGCATCGACCATCGCTTGCATAGTTGGTGAGATGCGATAGCGCGGGCCTAAGTTCTCATGCAGCGTTTCAGAGACATGCAAGGCAACGCCTGGGCCAACTAAGTCGAGAAGTTCAAATGGCGACATTGGGAAACCGATGCTGCGCATTGCATTGTCTGCAACTTCTGGTGAGGTTCCTTCATCTACCGCATCCGTTACTTCGCCCATGAAGCGAGTTAGCAAGCGATTGACGACAAAGCCCGGTGCATCCTTACAGATGATCATCGTCTTCTTTAGCTCTTTACCAACGCTGACTGCAGTTGCAGTTGTTGCATCATCTGTCTTTGAGGTTCGTGCAACTTCTAGAAGTGGCATAACTGCAACCGGATTAAAGAAGTGGAAGCCAATTACCCGCTCTGGGTTCTTTAACCCTTCGCTCATGCGTTCAACTGAGAGCGATGAGGTATTGGTGGCCAATACACATTCGGGGGAGACGATGGTTTCGAGTTTCTTAAATAGCTCTTGTTTCAGAGATAGTTCTTCAAAGATGGCTTCAATAATGAAGTCACAACCCGCAAAAGAACTCTGATCTGCAGAACCGCTTACTAGAAGTGAGAGGCGACGCGCAGACTCTTCGCTCATGCGCTTCTTTTCTACCAACTTCGCGAGTTCGTTCTTAACCCAAGCAACGCCCTTATCGGCTCGTTCTTGATCAATATCGGTCATAACAACTGGGCATTTAAGGTTGCGAAGCAAGAGCAGAGCAAGTTGTGACGCCATGAGTCCAGCACCAACAACACCGACCTTGGTTACCTTCCGGCCGAGCGCTGGCTTAGGTGCGCCCTCAACTTTCTTGCGCTTCTTCTGGATCAAGTTAAATGCATATAGAGATGCGCGAAGTGGATCAGACATTGTTAGATCAGCAAGTGCTTGATCTTCAGCATCAAATCCAGCACCGCGAGTATTGGTGCGAGCCGCAGCAATTAGTTCAAGTGCGCGCATAGGAGATGCGATCTCTGCTCCGCCATATTTCTTAAGAGCTGCAGCCTTACCTGTAGCAAGCGCGGCATCCCATGCCGGATCCTGTGAATAATCTTTACGTTCTACCTTCGTCGCACCACTTAAGACTTTTGCTGCAAATGAGACAGAGCGCTCTAGGAAATCGGCTGGTTCGTAGACTGCATCCACAACTCCAAGTGATAACGCATCTTTTGCTTTCATCATGGTGTTGTTATTCAAAGCGTTAAGCATGATGACTTGAATAGCGCGCTCTGGTCCGATTAGCTTCGGCAGAATTGTCGCTCCACCCCAACCCGGGACAAGCCCCAAGAAAACTTCAGGCAGCCCAGTAAATGCAGTTGATGCGAGAGTTCGGTAGTTGCAATGCAGACCAACTTCCAGCCCGCCACCAAGTGCTAGGCCATTGATAAATGCAAAGGTAGGAACTCCGCATTCATCAAGGCGGCGAAATACATCGTGGCCAAGTTTTCCGATAGCAAGTGATTGTGAGCGCTCTGAAAGAAATGAGAGCGCTGAAAGATCGGCACCTGCAGCAAAGATAAAGGGCTTTCCGATAATGCCAATTGCAGCAGGGGAGCGGCCTATTGCATCGGTGATCGCAGCATCCAAGGCGATAAGTGACTGAGCACCGAAGGTATTGGGACGTGTGTGATCAAGTCCGTTATCTAAGGTAATCAAAGCTAGCGAGCCAGTGAAACCAAATGGAGTTAGATCAACATCGCGGACAAGCGCGTTGGTAACAACTTCTTCTGGCGCTCCTTCAGGTAATTTGATTTCGGTAGTCATTACTTTGATCCTCCTGAAAAGTGTGGGTTCTCCCAGATAACGGTGCCGCCCATGCCAAGTCCAATACACATTGTTGTAAGTCCATAACGCACTTCTGGGTGCTCTTCAAAGGCGCGCGCCAGGTTGAGCGCTAAACGGATTCCGGAAGAGGCCAATGGATGGCCTACTGCAATCGCACCGCCATAAGGATTAACGCGAGGGTCATCATCGGCAATTCCAAAGTGATCAAGAAATGCAATTACCTGCACCGCAAATGCTTCGTTAACTTCAAATGCGCCGATATCTTCAATCTTTAAACCCGCTTTGGCAAGAGCTTTAATAGTCGAAGGAACCGGTCCAAATCCCATTACCTCTGGTTCTACTCCAGCGAATGCATAGGAAACTAGCTTTGCTTTTATCGTTAACCCAAGTTCTTTCGCTTTATCTTCGCTAGCAAGCAGCGCAGCAGTTGCGCCATCATTTAAACCTGATGAGTTTCCTGGGGTTACGCGGCCGGCTGCGCGGAATGGAGTCTTGAGCGTTGCTAAGCCTTCCATAGTTGTCGTTGGGCGTGGTGGTTCATCAACTGTTGCAATACCCCAACCGATCTCAGGAATACGCGCGGCAGTTGGAATCAAATCGCGCTGAATCTTTCCAGCAGCATATGCAGCTGCAGTTTTCATCTGTGAGTTGTACGCATAACGATCTGCGCGCTCTTTCGTTAATTGTGGAAAGCGATCATGTAAACGTTCAGCAGTTGCACCCATGGCGAGCGCATCTTGTTCAACGATGCGCTCTGCAAGAAAACGTGGATTGGGATCAAGTCCATCACCGATTGGATGATTTCCCATATGTTCAACGCCGCCAGCGATTGCAATATCGATTGATCCAATAGCAATTGCACCGGCCAAGGTCGTCATCGAAGTCATTGCACCTGCACACCAACGATCGACTGAATAACCTGGAACAGTGACTGGTAATCCTGCTAAAAGAGATGCGCTGCGACCTAAGTTCATACCTTGATCGCCGGTTTGCGTTGCCGCTGCGATAGCGACATCTTCAATTGCATCTGGAGAAACTTTAGGATTTCGCTCAAGTAGGCCGCGCATTGCGCGCACCATCAAATCATCAGCGCGCGTTCCGGAGTACATGCTTCCGGCTTTTCCAAATGGGGTGCGAACGGCATCAACTAGGACAACGGTGCGAGACATTTACGACTGCTTTCTCTTAAGCGCCCAACTGCTCTCGCCTTGAAAAGGGCGAGCGCGGGCTTATAGAGAAAGGTTACTGGTCAGTAGCCAAAAGTGGAACAGGGTAAAGGTTAAGCCTTTACCTTCTCGGCAGCTGGCGCGCTCTGCTGGCCCTTACCCTTCGAAAGGTATGGGACCAAAACTGCTACTAGATAGGCAGACCAAGCGATAAATTGAATAAAGGAGGTTGTTGTATCAAAGCCTACGGTGCCGCTTAGGAGCGAGGCCAAGATTGATTCCTTGGCGATCCAAGGAGTTACATCCCAGAGGAAGTCATCAACGCCTGGGATCCAACCAAGTTCTTGGAATTCATGGATGCCGTATGACAAGACGCCGGCTGCGACGATGACTAGTGCAACTCCAGTAACGGTGAAGAATTTTGAGAGATCTAATTTTACAGAACGGTTGTAGATCAAATATCCAAGAACAACTGCCAAGGTAAGTCCAAGAACTAAACCAACTGTTGCAGTCGATGCAGCGCCGACTGTTTGAAAATTAGTGTAAACAAATAACGCGGTCTCTAGACCTTCGCGGGCAACAGCGAAAAAAGCCACTAAAGCAAGGCTTATTGGGCCTCCGGTAAGTGCAGTATCTACTTTTCCATGAAGCTCGTTGCGAAGTGTGCGCGCTGTGCGCTTCATCCAGAAGACCATCCATGTAACAAGTCCTACTGCGATGAAAGATGTGATGCCAGCAAATAGCTCTTCTCCGCGATCGGATAATTCAGCTGAGGTGAAAGAGAGAAATGCGCCGAGTGCAAAGGTTGCGGATAGAGCGGCTGCAACACCTGTCCAGAGCGGCTTAAGAAAATGGCGACGATCTGTGCGAACGATGTAGGCAACGAGAATTCCAACGATTAAGGCGGCTTCTAGGCCTTCGCGTAGGGCGATGATGAATGTGCTGAGCATGGGCTAAATCTAGAACGACCCCCGTATTTACGCAACTTAAGTGTTGCGTAATTCCTCACACCTGCTCTGGAGCCTGCGCCTCGGATTCAGGCTCACTCTCAGCGACCGCCAGAGGTTCGGTCTCTAAAAGGGCAGATTCCAAGATCGGAGCAACTATCTCGATCTGCCACGGGCGAGCGCCGAGATCGGCTAGGGCGGCTGCTACGCCTGATTTAGGGGAGTTCCAGCAGATCCGGCGGACATATTCAGGGGTAATCAAATTCTCAAAAGGGATAACCAGCTCATTGGCCTTTAATTGAATATTGGCCTTGGCGTGGGTGAGCGGGGCATATCTCTCAGGAAAGCGCTCGCGCCAGATCTTTATTGGAGGCAACGAGTCGCTATCGGTGCGCACTGGTGGCCATTGGCTCTCAGGCAAGGCAAGGGCATCTGTGATGGCGTTAATCCAGGTGGCGGTATTTTCAAACCAACGCGCTCGCAGACCAATAGGGCGCAGAACCTTCTCTAAATCTTTCTTCGTCTTGATTGGTTTTTCAACAGATTTCGTTGCAATCTCAACAATCGCGGCGTCAGATAACAAACGCCCTTGTGCGATATCTACTTCTTGAGCGATTTCGGCACGGACTGTCCAGAGCGCTCGCACGATTGCAAGTTGATCGCGTTTTTTAATCTTATGCATTCCCGATGTGCGACGCCAAGGATCAACGCGTGGCGGGGGAGCAGGTGCATCAATAATCGATTGAAACTCTTCTTCAGCCCACTTTAACTTCTTTGATTTTTCCAAAATTGCATGCATTTGATTGCGAAGTTCAATCAAGAGCTCCACATCAAGGGCGGCATAATTGAGCCAATCTTGGGGCAAGGGGCGCTGTGACCAATCAACTGCGGAATGCTCTTTGGCGAGCGAGACTTCCATAAGTGATTCAAGTAGTGGCCCGAGTCCTACTCGCGGCAGGCCTGCAATGCGTCCGCCTAGCTCTGTATCAAAGAGTTGCTTTGGATTAATTCCAAGTTCACGCAAACATGGAAGATCTTGAGTACTGGCGTGCAAAATTACTTCATCGCTCTGCAAAAGGATATTTAGCTCTTGAAAATATTTATGGTTTGGCCCGAATGGAATCGGATCAATCAAATGAAGCCCGCCGCCTTCACGTTTGATCTGAATTAGATAAGCGCGGGCGCTGTATTTATATCCGGAGGCTCGTTCGGCATCGACTGCAAAAGGGCCACGTCCTGAAGTTAGTTGAGCAAGAGCGGCTGCAAATTTCTGATCCGTATCAACTACCGGTGGGATGCCATTAGCGGGAGCTAAGAGCGGAACTGAGGTTGGCGTTGCCGGGACTTCTTCTACGGTAGTTGATTTATCTTCACTCATAGATAATTTTTATACGCGACGTCGTGCTGCAGAAATTGGCGCTACGCCTTCGACGATGGGTGGAAGTCCGGCAACTTCGCCAAGGAGATTGCACCAGGCTTCGATATGTTTAATCATCTCGGCGCTCTCTTTGATAATTGGACTCCATGATGCGCGGATTTCGATTTCAGATTGATCATTGCGAGGTGAAAGTTTTCCAAATGATGCGCTGGAAACTCTCGTGACAGTTCCGCTTGGGGCGTTGAATTCGCAACCGGCTGCCGAGAGAGAATCTAGGAGCCAAGACCAGCCAACTTCAGGCAGAAGCGGATCATCTTGCATCGCCTCATCTACATCTGCACTTAAAAATGTAACGCAGCGAAATTCACCTTCCCAGGTCTCTTGCCCACCGGGTTCGTGCAGCAAAACAAATCGACCAGATGCAACTTCATCTTCATCATCACCGAGCAAACCATTTGATACATCTGCGGTAAATGCAAAAGAGTAAGTAGCTAATTTTTGAGGTGCTGGGACTTCTTCCAAGATGATCTCAGCGCGCGGTGTAGCGGTGCGCAGATGCTCGATCATGCGATTAAATTGGTTTAAATCCACTGGTTAATTCTAAAGATAGGACCTGCTTTTAAGTGGGAGGCAGGGCGCTTACTCTCTTTTTGCGTGTGTACCCTTAGGCCCATGGCAACTTTTTTAGCCCTTCTCTCAAGCGCTCTTTGGGGAACTGCGGATTATCACGGTGGCAAGTTAAGTAAGAGCCATCCCGCGATCGCAGTGCTCGGAGTAACCCAAGCAATCGGTTTAATTTTTGGAATTGGTTTGGTAATTGTTACTGGAGATTATTCTGCAGCTGCATTTGGTCCTGATGGTTATTTCTTCCCCGGAGCACTTGCCGGAGTTCTTGGATATCTAGGGTTAATTTGTTTATATGCGGGACTTTCTACTGGTCGCATGGGAGTCGTATCTCCAATCAGCGGTTTAAGCGCCTTGATTCCTGTCGGCTATGCCTTCTTTGTAAAAGGAGATCGCCTTTCTTTAATTCTAAGTATTGGCGCTGCACTTGCAATCATCGGCGCTTTCTTAGCGAGTGGACCAGAAATTTCTCAAGGACTTCCGCTGAAGCCGCTATTTCTAGCCCTTGGCGCAGCAGGTGGTTTCGGTACTGCACTTACTTTCATGGCGATTGGTTCGCAAGGCAGCGCTCTTATGACGATGGTGATGATGCGCTTAACAACGTTATTCGTTTCATTAGGAATCTTTGCAAGATATAAAACTTTAGGCGGCTTGAACTTTAAACAGAGCCCGATTTTGATCTTTATTGGTGTTGCAGATTTCTTAGCAAATTTACTTTTGGGGGTTGCAACGACAAAGGGCAATTTAACTCTGGCAATGGTTCTTGGCGCGCTCTATCCGATCTTTACCGCGTTACTTGCATTCCAGTTCTTACATGAACGACTTCATAAGGTTCAGTACATCGGAATTGCAGCCGCGGTCGCAGGCGTTGCCATAATTTCAGCCTTCTAGGCCATTAAGTCCCGCGCCTCAAAAAATTGCGTTCCATCAACTTCTCGACTGGTGACTTCTGAGAACTTGGCAAGGAGTTCTTGATAATCAATTTTGGCTTCGCCGCCACTCTCTGGCGTAACGCTGAGATAAATTCCATCTAATGCGCGATTGCTAATTAGTTCGAAGATGAAGGTGGCGCCTCCTTCCACCAAAACATTGCTGCCAAATTTCTTTATGCCGCGATCTAGCGCCGCACTTGGTGAGCAATTCCACCAATGCGCATCCCGGTTATCGGCAAGGGCGTTGACCATTGAACGAGAGGCGATCACGACTGGAACGGGTGTGCGGTGATAGGGCTCGCTTCGAGCGGTTTTGCCTCCGATTAAGATGAAATCTGCGGTGCGCCGGCGAGTCAGAAATTCGGTGCGATCGGCCCCGCTGGTGATCGCGCGCGATGAGCCACCTTTTGTCGTTGAGCCATCGCTTCCGGTAACCAGAGTTGCGAAGACGGCCATGGTCGAAAGGCTATCTGGCGGCAAAGTAGATGTCAGTGCAAAGACGTAACGTTTCCTTCATGATAATTACCTGTGACTCATGTGCAGTTCGCGATATCGGTTGCAACGATTGCGTACTGACTTTTCTCCTCTCAACTCCCAAGAAAGATCAACGCAGCGAAATCTGCGAAATTCCTGATACAACGGCTGAGGCGATTGATCTGCTCTCATCCCGTGGGATAGTCCGCCCACTGCGCTTTAACTCCGCTGGGCGAGCGTAGATAAGAATAAATTCACAGGCAGCCACGCTTATTTCGGTTTGAGTTGCTTCATAAGGCACCGTTAGCCTTTAACCCTATGTTTACTTCAAAGCGCTCTGTGGCGGCTCTAATCAGCGCGATTATCTCGCTGGTTGCCCCGTTGCTTACCGCGCCTAGCGCAGATGCTGCACAAACTTTGGCGCAGGTTCAGGCGCGCGTTCGCCAACTTGAAGAAGAAGCCACAACTGCTGCAGAAGGCGCCCAGGAAGCAAAAGTTAAATTAGCCTCGCTAAATGGACAGCTTCAAGGCATCCAGGCGAAGGCTGCGGTGCAAAGTCAGAGCGTTGCTGCTCTCTCAAAATCTCTTAATGCGATCGCTGTTGAGCAATTTAAAACTGGCGGGCTAAGCCAGAGCTTAGAACTTCTCTTCTCATCAGACCCAGCGCTCTACCTTTCAGCAGCAGGATCGCTAGAAGCAATTACCCGTAAGAAATCGGTAGAACTTCGAAAGTTTCAAGCAGCCAAACAACGCCTTACCGCAACTTCGTTAACAGTTAGCGACAAACTCGCGCTAGTTAAAGCAACGCAGAAAAAACTGGCAGCGCAGAGCGCGCGCGCAATTGCGAAGTTGGCAGAAGCTGAATCACTCTTATCAAAGTTAAAGAAGGAAGATCGCGAGCGATTAGCCAGACTCGCGCAAGAAGAGGAAGATGCTGACCAAGCATCTTCACTTGCCGCGGCAAAGACAGCCGGCGCAGTTTCTGGGCGTGCTGGAAAAGCTCTGCAATTTGCTCTGAAGCAGATCGGTGACAAATATGTTTTCGGCGCCGATGGCATGACTTATTGGGATTGCTCAGGGCTAACCATGCGAGCATTCCAGACCGCAGGCGTCTCGCTGCCACACTCATCGCGCGCTCAATTCAACTATGGAAAATCGGTAAAGCGTTCAAATCTTGCTCCGGGCGATCTCATATTCTTTGGTCGACCAATTTCGCACGTTGGGATCTATTTAGGTGGCGGAAAGATGGTGCATGCACCTCGATCTGGTTCGCGCGTGAAAGTGGCAAGCGCATCTAACTTGGGAAGAAAACCATTCGTCGGCGCACGCAGACTCTAACTACCTAAGTAAATGCCTGAACTTAATTTAGGGAAAATTCTCTGCATCACCAATGACTTTGGTCCCCGCGCCGGTGGCATCGAAACCTTCGTTATGGGTTTGATAGAACGCGCGCCCAAAGGATCAATCATTGTCTATACCTCCGCGCAGGGTGACACAACTTCTTATGATCAAGGATGGATGCGAGATTTTGGCGTTGAGGTAATTCGCGATCGCTCCAAGATTCTGCTTCCGACTCCACGAGTAATTCGAAACGTCAAGAAAGTTATTGCGCGTGATTCGATCAAACAGGTATTTTTCGGAGCAGCGGCTCCTCTTGGAGTCATGTCGCGCACTTTGCGCAAAAAAGGCGTTATGAATATCGTCGCGCTAACCCATGGACATGAAGTCTGGTGGGCGAAGTTGTGGCCATTTTCTTTAGCGATATCTTTTATCGGCAATAACGTTGATCATCTGACCTATCTTGGTGATTTTACAAAGAGTGAAATTGCGAAAGCGCTTTCGCCAAAAGCCAAGTCAAGGCTTATCAAGATTGCACCCGGTATCGATACTGATCACTTTGCTCCAGATTCAACTTCCGAGCGATTGCGAAGAGATTTGGGTCTCGCCGATAAGAAAGTTATTGTCAGCGTAGGCCGACTTGTGCATCGTAAAGGCCAGGATATTTTGATTCAATCACTGCCCGCTATCTTAGAAAAACACCCGACAGCGCATATCTTGATGGTTGGTGAAGGCCCATACCGAAAAGACCTTACAAGAATGGTTGAGAAACTAGAACTTTCGGGAGCGGTGACATTTATAGGACGCATCCAATATAAAGATCTTCCCCGCTATATCTGTGTTGGAGATATCTTTGCAATGCCGTCTAGATCACGGCTTGCCGGCCTTGAAGTAGAGGGTCTTGGAATTGTTTATTTAGAGGCAAGTTCCTGCGCCTTGCCAGTGATCGCAGGACGTTCTGGGGGAGCACCTGATGCCGTTGATGAAAGTGTTACTGGATTTAGCGTTGATGGAACTTCACCGACGGAAGTCTCTACAGCGCTAATCAAATTGTTTGATGATCCAATTAGAGCGAAAGCGATGGGAGCGGCCGGACGCAGTTGGATTATCGAAAAGTGGAGCTGGGAGATTTGGGCAAAGGAATTTAACTCTTTATTTAAATAATTCCTGATTCAATTCCAACTCTTATTGCAGCAAGTCTATTTGAGACCTCAAGTTTTCGATATATTGAAGTTAGATGCGTCTTAAACGTTGATTCAGATATATACAGCCGCTTTGCCAGTTCACGAATATCTCCAACACCTGCAATTGCTCGTAGAACTTCGACTTCTCGTTGGGTTAACAACTTTGCAGCAGATGTTGTCTTGAGCGCGGAAACTATGTCGGATGCGGTAAATGAGTTAGGTGCAAGTAGCGCTCTCTTTAGGACGGAGATCAACTCTGCCAGCGGAGCGCTTTTCTTAACAAATCCGCTTGCGCCAGCGCTCATTGCGGCAATTAGATCACTTTCGCTATCGCTCATAGTGAGCATCACGATTGCGATTTCCTTTGAATTCTTACGAGCCCAACGAATCAGATCCAAGCCGCTGCCATCGGGTAGGTTCAAATCGACAACTATCGCATCTGGATTGGTGTGCGCTAACTGCGCCATCGCTTCAGATTTACTTGCGGCCGTAGCGCAACAGACCATCTGCGCTTCTTCAATGGCGCGGGCCAAGCCGGCACGAACAGCTGAATGATCATCAACTACCAATATTCGTGGTGGTGCTACTGCATCATTCACAGAACTACTTTTATGCGGGTTCCGTTCTCAGTGGAGATAATCTCTAACTTTCCGTGAAGTTGTTCAACGCGCTCTTTAACTCCTACTAAACCTAAACGTCCTAAACCTGAGGTATTCACCTGCGCACCTCCAACTCCATTATCGCTAACCTCTAAGTAGGTGCGATTTTCAACTCCTCTCAAAAGGACTTCAATATGGCTAGCCCTAGAGTGAAACTTTGCATTGCGAAGTAACTCTGTTGCGATCGCCTTTAATTCAGTTTGGTAGGAATTTGGAATAGAGAAGTGGCTAATGGAAGCGGTTACCTGCAGATCACCACAAATTTCGTGGATCAACTGGCTGAGCGCATCCTGGAAAGTAACTACTTTGGGATCGCGTAGCGCGTACATTTCGTGCCTAACCTTCGAGATTAGACCATCAACTTTAAAGCGCAGTCCGCGAATTTCTCGGCGCGATTCAACGGTTGATTCTGTGGCCCCTAAGAGCAAATCTAACTCGTAGCCGAGAGCAACCAGATCTTGCGCTATGCCATCGTGAAGATCACGCGCAAGTTCAAGTCGTGCTGGATCGCTCACTTAGCGAAGAGCTCAGAAATCTCCTTAGCAAACTCCTGTGCAACCACATGTCGCTTAATTGAAAGCTTTGCCGTCAATTGACCGCCTGCGATTGTGAAATCTGTAGGAAGGATCGTGAATTTACGAATTGATTCGGCTTTACTTACCGCTTTATTTGCTTCATCGACGGCTGTCTGAATAACTGCGATGAGATCAGGATCTTGGGTCAGCGTTGCGATAGTTGCCCCATCTTTCTTATTGGCAGCAATCCAACCTTTAAGCGCCTCCTGATCGATGGTCACTAGCGCTGCGATAAATGGTTGGTTATCACCGACTACAACGCATTGACTTACGAGTGAATGGGCGCGCAGACGATCTTCCAGCACTGCAGGCGCAACGTTCTTTCCACCCGCAGTAACAATTAGCTCTTTCTTACGTCCAACAATTGAAAGGAAGCCATCTTCATCGATCTTTCCGAGGTCACCTGATTTAAACCAGCGATCTTCGGTGAAGACTTCTGCATTTGCGGCATCGTTCTGCCAATAGCCGCGCATAACGATTGGTCCTCTGATTAGAACTTCTCCGTCATCGGCGATCTTGACGGAAGTTCCCGGAATAGGTTTTCCAACAGACCCAACTTTAATTGCACCAGTCATATTCAAAGTTGCGCCTGCAGTTGTCTCAGTTAGTCCATAACCTTCGTAGATTGTTACACCAGCGCCGCGATAGAAGTGTCCGAGACGACTTCCAAGTGGTGCACCTCCTGAAATCGCTGCTTCTACATTTCCACCAAGGGCGGCGCGAATCTTTGAAAATACCAACTTGTCGAAAAGTGCATGCTTGAGAGTGAGGAGCGGATTGAAGCCACGCTTATCCATCGCTTCGCTATAAGCGATTGCGACATCTGCAGCTTTACGGAAGATCTTTCCTTTACCCGCTGCATCAGCCTTTGCTTCTGCTCCGTTGTAAACCTTTTCGAAGATGCGAGGCACAGCAAGAACGAAGGTTGGCTTAAATGATGCGAGATCTGGTTGCAATCGGCCAACTGGATCACTGCAATGCGCTAAGTGAAGGCCAGCGCGAATCGCACCGATCTGAACCATGCGACCGAATACGTGGGCAACCGGCAAGAAGAGAAGGGTTGATCCACCTGGCTTTAAGAAGAGATTGCTAGCGCCTTCAACAACATTTCCGCACTCAGATAAGAAGTTGCCGTGCGTTAGTTGTACGCCCTTTGGCTTACCAGTTGTTCCAGATGTATAGATAAGAGTTGCGAGAGTATCTGGAAGCAAGGCGTTGCGGCGGCGATCGATCTCATCATCACCAATGTGAGCGCCAGCTGCGGCAAGAACCGATAGAACATCCTCGGTCATAGTCCAAATATGTTTGGTGTGAGAAGGAAGAACTGTGTTAACTAGCTCGCGGTGAGTTGGAGTTTCTACGATTAATCCAACAGCGCCAGAATCGGAAAGAATCCAATCTACTTGCTCGGCTGAAGATGTTTCATAGATAGGAACAACGCATCCACCTGCGAACCAAATTGCAAAATCAAGAATCGTCCATTCGTAACGTGTGCGCGCCATAATTGCGACGCGATCACCGATTTGAATTCCGGCGGCGATTAAACCCTTCGCAGTTGCGCGGACTTCTTCTTCTAACTCTTTTGCAGAAACCTTCTGCCATCCATCTCCTAAGGGACGTGAAAGCATTGTGCGGTTGGGTTCAAACCAAGCGCGTTCTGCAATTAAGTTAGTTAGGTTTCCGGTCGATGCCGCAGGGACAAGTGCTGGGATTGTGATCTCGTTCATGGCGCTAACGCTAGCGCCCACCTTGAAAAATGGGGAGAGGCTACGAAGTACTTTTTTAACAGCGTTCTCAGGTAACCTACAGCCATGAGCGATATGAGCAGTTCAACGATCTCCATCGATGCCCCACTTGATCAGGTAGCAGCCACCCTTTTTGCAATTGCTGATTACCCACAATGGTCAGGTGCCTTTAAGAAGGTAGATGTTTTGGAGAGCGATGGCCAAGGGCGCGCTACCAAGGCCACCCTGTCGGTTGATGCCGGCGCGGTAAAAGATGTTGTGACTCTAAACTTCGAATGGGCAGAAGCGCCAAGTAAGGTCACCTTCTCACTAGAAGATGCCAATATTTTAACGAAGATGGATGGCGCATATTTACTCAAGAGCCTCGACTCCGATACGACCTCGGTTACTTATGAACTTTCGGTTGGTTTATCGATGCCTATTCCAGCGATGATGATTACAAAGCAAGAGAAGTCAACAATCGAGTCAGCACTTAAGCAACTCAAAGAACATATAGAAGGCTGATTTCTTCACCGAGATCAAGGGCCCTTAAGAACCTTAATGAGTAAAGATAATTCAAATACCATCGGCATAGATGTCGGTGGCACAAAGGTCCTTGGTGGGGTTGTCTCTCAAACAGGAGAAATTCTGGCAACTGCGCGCCGTGATACTCCGCGCGAAGGTGGTAAGGCATTAACCCAAACTATCGCCGACGTCGCAATCGAATTATCAAAGGAGTACCCAGTTGAATCGATCGGTGTTTCAGCGGCTGGATTTATCTCATCTGATCGTCAAACGATTCTGGCTACTCCAAATATCGCTGGTTGGAACGGCGTAAATCTAGTTCAGGAACTAAAGCAGATTATTGGCAATCGAATTGTCTTAGAAAATGATGCAAACTCTGCCGCGTGGGGTGAATTTAAATTTGGAGCAGGACGCGGTCGTAAAGATTTAATGATGCTCACCTTGGGTACCGGAGTCGGTGGAGGCTTAATCCTTGACGGTGCTGTCTTTAGAGGAGCTTTTGGAATAGGCGCTGAATTAGGACATATTCGAGTTGTGCCTGATGGACATCTCTGCGGATGCGGAATTCGTGGCTGCCTTGAACAATATGCATCAGGTTCGGCACTGATGCGACATGCACGAGAAGCGATCAACGCCAGCCCTGACCTTGCAAGAAATTTACTGGCTCGTGGTGATGGAACCCTTGAAGGGCTTAAAGGCCATCACATTACTGAAGCAGCGCGCGATGAAGATCCAGTTGCTCTGGCTGCATTTAATACGATGGCGAGTTACTTAGGAGCAGGTATCGCATCGCTTTGTGCGGTGATCGATCCATCTTGCATCGTTTTAGGTGGGGGAGTTATCGATGCCGGTGAGCTTTTCTTGTCACCAACGCGCAAAGCTGCACTTAGCCTAATTCCATTCTCCGGAAAGCATCCTTACCCCGAAATCGTTCCAGCAGAACTGGGTAATAACGCGGGATTAGTTGGCGTTGCTGATTTGTCTAGAATTTAAAGTGCGGCACCATCGTCGTCGCGAAAGGTTGGGCCGTTCTTCCATTTCTTAATTGAATTGATAGCGCGCTTAAAAGTTTCACCTAAACCAACTTTTGGTGGCGCTGGTGGTTTAAAACGATTCTGATCTTCAAATTTATCTAGTTCATCTAAATACGTTGTTGGAGAAGATTCATCAAGTGATAGACCTTCTACCATTGATTGAAATTCCAAATCGATCAACTCGCGTTCATGGGCGTCATCTGGCTCACCATGTCCAGGATCTTTTCCGCTCATCGCTTGCGCTCCATGGTTCATATTCGCACATTAGGTTGGTTATGGGTTGGTTAAGCGGTAAATTAACGCCATGAACAACCTGCCTTACGGCATTCTGCGCGCATTCTTAACACCATTTTTAATGGTGCTCTTTCGCCCGAAGGTAAAGGGGCTGCGCCACGTTCCAGGTTCTGGCCCGGTGATCATCGCCTCTAACCACCTATCTTTTAGTGACTCAATATTTATGCCCTTAGTTGTTCCGCGCAAGGTAACTTTTTTGGCAAAGAGTGAATACTTCACATCACCTGGCCCAAAGGGATTACTAAAGAAGTTAACTTTTATCGCCCTCGGTCAAGTGCCGGTTGATCGCTCTGGTGGTCGTCGCAGTGAAGCGGCGCTGATTACCGGTTTAAAAGTCTTAGCTGAAGGTAAGTGTCTGGGTATCTACCCTGAAGGTACGCGCTCACCAGATGGCAGGCTCTATAAAGGTCGAACAGGTATTGCACGTCTTGCAATCGAATCAGGTGCTCCAATTATTCCAGTAGCGATGTTTAACACCGAAAAGATTCAGCCAACCGGAACTGTTGTTCCAAAGGTGATGCGCGTTGAAATGATCTTCGGCGAGCCAATGTACTTTGAAGGTGACTCCACGGATTTACAGCACCTGCGTGATGTTACAGATCAAATCATGCAGACTATCCAAGCCTTATCAGGACAAGAGTATGTCGATACATATGCAACGAAGGCGAAGAAAAGCACTGAAGACGAAGAGGGTTAGTTAACTCTCTAACGATAATCGCTTGGTTAAGTAGTTACAGGTATCGCAATCCACCCCTGCATCAGGTAGTTCGCCCTCAATAACGTTTATCAAATCTGCGATCAAAGATTTAAATTGCGCTTGATCGCGCGTGACATGGAGATAGTGCTGGGTTACGCCAAAGCCATGTGTGCCATCTGCTGTCGGTGTAACTCCGGCTAACTTCCAGACCAGCAGACCCATTGATGAAACGGGGAAGGGTTTACCCTTTTCAGGATTTTCGAGCGCGTAGGCGTAAGCCTCAAGCTGCGGCGCATAGAACTGCGCGTTATCGCGATCTGAATCCGAGACCTTGCAGTCGATGATTCCTACGCTGCCATCGTCATAGTGTGCGAGCAGGTCGTAAATTCCAAGAATCCGCCAACGGGTTGCCTCACCGTTTATCTCAATAGGTGCGCTCTTAACCCATTGCCCCCATTGCTTAACAACGCCCGGCGCAAGTGATGGATCAAGATCAGGCATCGCTGCGCGACGGAAATGTTCTTCTTGCGCAGATGAGAGAGGTTTAACTAAAGGAAATTGGCCAGGCATCGTGACTTTAAACCAGTACTTAATCCAAAGGCAACGCTTGCAAGTAGAAAGCCCAAAGGTTAGATCCGATGGCGCAATAGTGTCGCGCGCGGGTTTTTCGGGTTTAACTATCTTGGCATTAGTTGATGAACTCATGTATTGATTAAATCACGAAGGGCTGACGCGATCACCAATAGACCCAAGATAATCATCACACAACCACCAATAAATCTTAAAAGTTCTAGCCGTTTTTCATCACTTGCCAGCCATGCTCGAGCTGTTCCGGCTAAGAGCCCCCATGTTCCATCTGAGATAAAAGCTAAAATCGAAAAGAGCGCGCCGAGAAAAAGTAATTGTCCAGTTACATTTCCGCGATCGATATCTACAAACTGAGGCAGGACTGCGGCATAGAAAACTAAACCTTTAGGATTTAGCGCACCAACCCAGAAACCATCACGCACAGAACGCCAGAAGGTTGGAACGACGCTTCCTTGGCTCTTCATATCAGCAGCGGCAATCTTGCGCGCCCTAATTGCGGTTATTCCTAGGAAGACCAGATATCCACCGCCACCCCATTGCACTGCGGAGTAAGCAAGGTCAGACCTTGAAAGGATTGGACCTAAACCGAAAGCAACAAGCGAAGATAAAAAGAATGCGCCGGTTACATTGCCGGCAACTGTAAAGACGGCGACTTTTCTGCCCCACGCAATCGCGCGTGCGATAACAAATAGAACGCTCGGGCCGGGCGCCAGAATAATTATCATCGCAGCAATGATGTATTCAATCAAGCGCGATGGGATAACCATTTCGGAATTCTAACCAAATATCAATTGATGTGGGAAAGAAATAGGCGGACCAATTGCTTGGCCCGCCTATTCGGTAGTTAATTACTTACAGGCTAATTGCCCCGAGCTTTCGAAATTGCATGGAGCACTCGATAACCGACTACTGCAACCAGCGTTCCGTTGACGATACCTGTGAAGGTGTAATCGCCTTGGGTCCATGAATAGTCAGCAATACCCATGATTAGAGCGGATGCTGCAATCAGTAAGTTGGTTGAGTTAGAGAAATCAACTTTGCTCTCGATCCAGATTCTCGCACCCAAGATGCCGATCATTCCGAAGAGCGCTGTTGATACGCCACCAAGGGCGCCAGCTGGAGTAGCGCTTAGAACTGCGCCAAATTTTGGTGATAGCGATAGCAAGATTGCTCCAACGCCAGCGATCCAATATGCAGCAGTTGAGTAAACGCGAGTTGCCGCCATTACTCCGATATTTTCTGCATAAGTAGTTGTTCCAGAGCCACCACCGAAGCCAGCAACAGTTGTTGCCAAGCCATCAGCCATGAGGGCGTTACCCATCTGATCATCTAGATCTTTACCAGTCATTGCTGCAACCGCTTTAACGTGTCCTACGTTTTCGGCGATCAATACAAGAACAACAGGCAAGAACAAGATCATGATATTTGTGCTAAATGTCGGCGTAGTAAATGTTGGTGTATCAAACCAAGCAGCTGCTGAGATTCCCTTTGTATCAACATCGCCCATGGCTAGCGCGACAAGGTAACCAACAACAAGTCCCAAGAAGATACTGATGCGGCTCATAAAGCCCTTTGAGAATGCGCCGATAACACCGATGCTTGCAAGCGTAATGATCGCAATCAGTGGTTCCTTGGTGAAGTTACCTTTTGCAGCACCTGCCAAGTTGAAACCGATCAACATAACAATCGTTCCAGTTACAACTGGTGGAAGTAGCCAGTTAATCCACCCGATTCCCGCTGCGCGAACTGCAAGACCAACCAAGGCTAGAACAACGCCGGTAAAGACGATTCCGCCAAGTGCTGCTGCCATTCCGCCACCAGTTCCAGCTGCTGTCATTGCGGCTGCGATTGGCCCTAGGAATGCGAAGGATGAACCTAGATAACTTGGAACTCTATTTTTGGTGATTATTAGGAAGAGGATGGTTCCAATTCCTGAAAAGAATAGAGTTGTTGTAGGGGAGAAGCCAGTAATAATCGGAACTAGAAACGTTGCACCAAACATTGCAGCGATATGTTGTAGACCGACTCCGATTGTGCGAGGCCAAGTAAGTCTTTCATCTGTTGATACGACTCCTCCAGCAGATACACTCTTTCCGTTTCCGTGGAGCTTCCATGAAAGTAGAGACATTTTCATCCTTTTCACTCGTCTAATAGTTTTGCGCTATTAGTGATTTGAGGGGAATAAATCAAGGGTACGACTGCGAAATGCCTTACCTACGAGTTAACCATGGGCGAGTCGTGAAATACCCCCCGCTAGCGCTGCTAAAGGCAGGCTAACGAGGGGCGCCCTCACGGAGAGTTGAGGGTTAAATCGTCGCATCCTCAGGAGTGCGACGAATATGTAGCAGTCCAAGAATTGAAAGCAACAACATAACTGCTGCACCAACCAGTGTTACTAGTGCAGCAATTCCAGCGATTGAACCCAGAGTTCCGAATGCATATGCCGTTAGCAGTGTTCCGCGCAACATAGTTCCCTTAAATACGGTTTCGACTATTCCTGATTTAGCAGCGGCGTCGGCCTTTAAAGTTGGATCACTTGGATTAGCAGCTAGTGCTGCAGCTGCTGCTCTATTTGCTCCACTTGCTGCTGCATATGCTGGCATTCCTGATAAGTGAAATCCTAAGTAATGATCGGCATACATCTGAGCTTGCTTTCCGGTGGTCATCACCTTTTCGCCATTTTCTTTAAAGAAAGCGGTTACTTCTGCAGACTCTTTTTTATTGCCAGTTTCGGCAGGAAGTGTGATCGCCTGTGCTTCAAGTTGAGAACCAACCGCATCCGCTGCAAATGTTGCGCCCCAGTTAAGTAAGCCAGCGGCAACTAGTAAGAGCGCTGCTAATCCGAATCCAACTGCTGTAACAATCTTGTCAAATACTTTACGTTTCATATTTCTCTCCAAAACCTCTACTACGTGAACTCAAAGATTGAGCACATGACAATTAAAACTCTACAAAGTTGGCTTGTTGAGAAAAATGCGAAGGGCTAGCCCTTCACCAAATTTAGTGAGTGCTAGCCCTATTAGATAAGTGATCTAGTTAATGAACATCCTTGTTGCAAATCATCTGTCCATCGGGTCCGACTTCTAAGTGAGAGCAGGGGACACCTAGGCGATCAAATGCGGCATCTCCGAAATGTGTGCGAAAGGCGAGAGCAAGAAGTACTCGAATGTTTGTATCGGCATCGGACTTTATGTTGAACGCTTTGGCTGCACGACTAATTGTATTTTCGATTACCTTCTCGGTATGTGAAGTCTCGCGCGCGATGGCGGAATTAGTTTTACCTTCGCAGAGCAGCCCAAGAACGAGTTGCTCAAAAGGATTGAGTTCGCGCGCTGTGATAGTTATATCTCTAGCCATTTTGACCTCTCCATCTGGCCCCATTGTGCTCCTTTCGCCATAGGTTACCAACGAGTAGTATGCGCAGATGTCACAAATCACCAGTCGCCGTGAGGGATCAATACAGATCCTCTCATTTAACCGTCCCGAAAAAATGAATGCGCTCACTCGGGAGATGTATGCAGGTTTGGCAAATGGGTTGAATGAGGCTGCCGGTGACTTTGGAGTCCGCGCAGTAATCCTCACCTCGGAGGGCGATCATTTCACTGCAGGCAATGACATCGCAGATTTTTTGGCCAACCCACCTACGAATGAAGATAGCGATGTTGCTCGTTTTCTAGGATCGCTACTCGAGTTTCCAAAACCGCTAATCGCCGCAGTAAAGGGAAATGCCGTAGGAGTTGGAACAACGATGTTGCTGCATTGCGATGTTGTAGTCGCGGGACCTAGCGCGAAGTTTTCGATGCCATTTGCTTCACTCGGATTGGTTCCAGAAGCGGGCTCGAGTTATCTCTTTCCTCTTTTAGTTGGATATCAAAGAGCTGCGAAGATTTTTATGACTGGCGAAAGTTTTGGAGCCGATAGCGCGAAAGAGATGGGTCTAGTTGCATCAATCGCATCAGATCCTTTGCGTGAAGCCCTGGAAATCGCAACTCATATCTCAGAGCAACCACCACAAGCGATGATCAACACCAAGGCGCTTTTGAAGGCGAGCAAGCACGATGCCGTTGCCGCGGTTATGAAAGCAGAATTTGAACTCTTCTCACTCGCCCTTCAATCCGAAGAAGCGATGGAAGCGTTTATGAACTTTATGGCTAAGAAGGGTAAATGATGACCATCTCAGGAGATCTTTCAGGAAAGCGAATCTTTATTACTGGAGGTTCGAGAGGTATCGGTCTGGCGATAGCCCTACGCGCAGCGCGTGATGGAGCATCAGTGGCAATTGCCGCGAAGACTTCCGAACCCAATCCAAAGCTGCCCGGCACTATTCACTCTGCTGCCCAAGAAATTCGTGATGCTGGTGGAGTGGCGCTGCCAATCCAATGCGACTTAAGAGATGAAGAGCAAATTGCAGCTGCTGTAAATCAGGCAGCGCAAGAGTTCGGTGGCATAGATATTTTGATCAATAACGCAAGCGCCATCAATTTAACGCCAACGGAAGCCACACCAGCCAAGCGTTTTGATTTGATGTTTGACGTAAATGTGCGAGGTACATTCTTGACTTCTCAGGCTGCAATTCCGCATCTTCGCGAATCCGCAAAGGCCGGACGCAATCCTCACATTCTCACGCTCTCTCCGCCGCTTTCTATGAAGGCGAAGTGGTTTCAGCACCACGTGGCATACACAATGGCGAAGTACGGCATGTCGATGTGCGTGCTTGGAATGTCAGAGGAGTTCCGCAGAACTGGAATCGCCATTAATGCTCTCTGGCCACGCACGGCGATCGACACAGCTGCGCTGCAGATGATTCCTGGCGTTGATACTGCTGCTTGCAGAACGCCAGAGATACTGGCTGATGCCGCTTATGTAATTCTAAATCGCGAATCCAAGGACTGCACTGGAAACTTCTTCGTAGATGATGAAGTTCTAGCATCTGTTGGAATTACCGATCTTGAAAAGTATTCAGTAGTTCCTGGAACAACGGACTTTCTTCTTGACTTCTTCCTCGATTAAAGACCATCGTCAAGTACTTGAACTTCTGGAGGGTAGGCCTAAATTCTTTGAGACCTTTACTACGTATTCACCAGAGCACAAATTTATCGAGGCAATTGTAGATCCTGAAAATCTAAGTTTTTCCGTAAAGGATGAAGATGGTTCTATCTTCGCAATGGCGCTTGGTACAAATCCGAAAATTCTGGAATGCGATCGCGTAGCAACATCTCGCGGAGTTGAAGTGGATTTAGATAACTTTACCCATCGCGCAGATTGGGATTTCTATTCAATAGATACTCATACATTCGCGGCTTTTGAAGGTGCCGACGAAGCGACGAACAATGAAGAGGTAAAGGCGCTACTTGAAGTGCATGCTCCAAACTCTTCGGTTTGGCCAGGAAATGAAGAGGTTCTTCTTTGGGGAGCGATTCGCGAAGATGATCAATTGGTAGCAACTGGCGCCCTGGTCAAATGGCGAACTGGAGAAGTGATGTTCGCATCTATTGCAACACATGCGGATTATCGTTCCAAAGGCTTGGCCCAAACACTTGTCTCACGAATGCTCTCAACTGCAAATAGTAGAGGCATTGCACATGTTGGCTTAGGAGTCTTCGCTGGAAACGTTAGCGCCAAGCGCGCATATGAAAAGGTTGGATTTTCGCTAATAGGCGAATTCTCTTCTTACCAACGTAAAGAGAAGTAAGCCCTAGACTTGCACCAAATAGATTAAGGAAAAGATGCAACTAGAACTTAATGGAACAAATGTCATCGCCGAGAGTGAACGTACAGGCAAGGCATCCTCGCTCTTCTGGCCTTGGTGCGGGGCAAATGTCTCTTTGTTGGCGCTTTCCTACGGGTCATTCTTCCTAGGTTTCGGTATTTCATTCTGGCAAGCAACCTTTGCCGCAATATTCGGCACAACTCTCTCATTTCTACTTGTGGGCTTTAGCTCTCTCGCAGGTAAGAAATCAAGCGCTCCAACGATGGTTCTATCGCGCGCGGTCTTTGGCGTTAAGGGAAATATCGTTCCTGGTCTGATGTCTTATCTAGTCTTTGTTGGCTGGGAAACAGTTTTAGTTTCGCTTGCAACGTTGGCTACCGGCACGATCTTTATACGCATTGGCGATATTGACCGCAACTTGGCGATGGCGATCGGATTCGTCGTAGCAGTCTCTCTGACGATGTATGGGGGAGTCCTCGGACATAAGGTGATTATGCGCCTGCAAAAGTATTTAACTTTGGTCACAAGTTTTGCAACCGTGATCTACATCGTGCTCACCTTCAATGAAATCTCTTGGGATAAAGTTTCTGAGATTCCTTCTGGAAATATTCAAGCCTTCATTGGCGCTCTAATCTTTGGCATTACCGGCATCGGACTTGGCTGGGTTAACACCGCTGCGGATTACTCAAGATATTTGCCGAGGACAACATCTAGTAAATCTGTGGTGGGTTGGACAGTTCTGGGTGCATCGATTGTGCCAATTATTTTGGTTGTTTACGGTGCTGCGCTCTCTGGCAGCGATCCTAAGTTAAGCCAAGCAATTGCGATGGATCCGATCGGCGCACTCACTGCCCTGCTTCCAACTTGGTATTTAGCCTTCTTCGCACTCATTGCGATCCTCGGACTGGTAGGCGGAGCAATTCTTGATTTGTACTCATCGGGTTTAACGCTTCTAGCCATTGGTGTGCCAGTTAAACGCCATATTGCTGCACTAATTGATGGCGCAATTATGCTGATTGGAAGTATCTATCTAGTCTGGATTGCAGATAACTTCTTCTACCCATTCCAAGGCTTCTTGATAACACTCGGCGTTCCAATCGCAACTTGGTCAGCGATATTTGTAACCGATGTACTTCTTAGAAAACGCTCGTATTCCGAAGCAGACCTCTTCAAAGTAGATGGACGTTATGGTGCGTGGAATAAACGATCTCTAGCGCTAATGGCCTTCGGATCATTTATCGGTTGGGGTTTTGTAACAAACTCCTTTGCTGGTTGGTTGTCTTGGCAGGGATACCTGCTCTTTCTAATCGGAGGCAAGGAAGGTAGCTGGGCTTATGCAAATGTTGGCGTGCTACTTGCTCTTGCTATAGGTGCGCTGGGGCATTTGCTCTTGGCGCGAAATTCAATCAAACGAGAAGAAGTCTCCTCGTGATACCTTCAATTCATGCGTGATCGAATTAGAGCGAAGACAATTCGTCCGCTTCAGGATTTTCTGCAACGCGAGACTTCAAGCGGCTTCCTACTCCTAGCAGCAGCGGCGTTTGGCTTAGCGATCGCTAACAGCCCACTAGGGGACGGTTATTTCAACTTACTCGATAGATATCTAATTGATCTTAACTTCGATATCTGGGGGGCTGAGCTTTCCTTAAAGTTAACAGTTCTTAAATTCATCAACTACGTTCTGATGACTTTTTTCTTCTTTGTGGTTGGACTAGAGATAAAGCGAGAGTTAACAACTGGACACCTAGCATCCTTTAAGAGCGCTATGGCTCCGTTCATAGCTGCTGTTGGTGGTATGGCTGTTCCGGCGGTTATCTATCTAGTGATCGCAGGTGATGTCGAACCAAATGGTTGGGGAGTTCCAGTTGCAACCGACATTGCTCTCGCTGTGGGCGTACTCACTATGTTGGGAAGCCAGGTTGCTCCTGCGCTAAGAACTTTCCTTTTGGGTCTGGCGGTAATCGACGATATCGGTGCAATTTTAATTATCGCACTTGTGTACACAACCGGCGTTAATTTCTCATGGCTATTAGCTGGGTTGCTAGCGACCTTGGCAACCGTTTTATTTAAAACTATTGGAGCAAACTCAACTTATATCTATATCTTCATCGGTGCGCTGCTTTGGTACACCCTTTATCGAAGCGGTGTACACCCGACTTTGGCTGGAGTGATTTTAGGTTTATTGACTCCGAATATCTTAAAGAAGAGCGATCGAATCAAAGATATTGAAGATGGTTCACTGACAATTATTGAGTGGCTAGAAGCCAAGATCCATCCTTGGAGTACTTTTGTAATTGTCCCAATCTTCGCATTTGCAAATACTGGCGTATCGATCTCATCAGAAATGATCAGCGATGTTTGGCGCTCACCTGTGTCTTGGGGAATCTTCCTTGGGTTGGTAATCGGAAAGCCACTTGGTGTTTTTGCCGCTGTAGTTGCGGCAAGCAAGGCAAAGCTGTGTGATTTACCAACGGGCTCCACCAATTCATCACTTGTTGCAACAGGCAGCGCTGCCGGAATCGGCTTTACTGTGGCGATATTTATCGCGCAATTAGCCTTTAAGGACTCTGCACATCAAGACTTGGCGGTTATAGCGGTGATTATCGCTTCGATAGTAAGCGGTTGCCTGAGTTGGTTAATCTTTAAACTCTCTTCCAGACGCTAACTTTGCAATTAAAAACGCCCCGCCGATTTCTCGACGGGGCGCTCTTAAATTCGATTTAGATATCGAAGTAGAGTTCAAACTCTGCTGGATGTGGACGCAAACGAACGTAATCAACTTCGTTCTTACGCTTCCATTCGATCCATGTTGAGATCAAGTCTTCTGAGAAGACTCCACCCTTTGTAAGGAATTCGTGGTCCTTCTCGAGGCTATCTAGAACAGCATCAAGGGAGCCTGGAACCTGAGGAATTGCTGCAGCTTCTGCACCTTCGAGTTCGTAGAGATCCTTATCAACTGGAGCAGGAGGCTCGATCTTGTTAACGATTCCATCGATACCAGCCATAAGCATCGCAGCGAATGCTAGGTATGGGTTTGATGATGGATCTGGACAACGGAATTCGATTCGCTTTGCCTTTGGATTGGATCCAGTAATTGGGATACGGATACAAGCAGAACGGTTACGCGCTGAGTAAACAAGGTTTACTGGCGCTTCGTAACCTGGAACCAAGCGACGGTACGAGTTAACAGTCGGGTTGGTGAATGCAAGAAGTGACGGAGCGTGCTTCAAGAGTCCGCCGATATACCAACGAGCCATATCGGAGAGATCTCCGTATGTTCCTGCTTCGAAGAAGAGTGGCTTGCCATCTTTCCAAAGTGATTGGTGAACGTGCATACCTGAACCGTTATCACCGAAAAGCGGCTTTGGCATAAAGGTTGCAGTCTTGCCACCTTCCCAGGCAACGTTTCGAATGATGTACTTAAACTTCATCAATTCATCGCCTGCGCTGAGGATGTCGGTAAAGCGGTAGTTAATTTCCATCTGTCCTGCAGTACCAACTTCGTGGTGTGAGCGCTCAACGAGCAAGCCAGCGCGACCAAGTTCCATAACCATCTCATCGCGAAGATCTGCGAATTGATCAGTTGGTGAAACTGGGAAATATCCACCCTTAACGCGTGTGCGGTATCCACGGTTTGGAGTTCCATCTGGGTCTGCGACGATGCCGGTATTCCAAGCACCTTCGTAAGAATCGATGTGGTGGAAAGACTCATTGATTCCAGTGCTAAAGCGCACTGCGTCGAAAACGTAGAACTCAGCTTCAGGCGCGAAGAAAGCCTGATCTGCAATTCCAGTTGACTTCAAATAATCAACAGCCTTTGCAACAACTCCACGAGGATCGCGTGAGTAAGGAGAGTTATCAGATGGGTTATGGACAGAGAAGAGAATGACTAGCGTCTTTTCCAAGCGGAATGGATCGATAAATGCTGAAGATGGAATTGGCAGCAACTTCATATCTGATTCGTGGATTGACTGGAATCCGCGGATTGATGAACCATCGAACATTAGGCCATCAGTGAAAACTGCTTCATCGAATGATTCAACTGGAACGTTGAAGTGATGCTGAATACCGGGTAGATCGGTAAAGCGAACATCGACGAGCTTTACATCTTCTTTCTTGATGTAAGCAAAAACTTCTGCTGCATTTTTAAACATTAATCGAACTCCTCATGTAATCGAATTTTTCGAGTCTAAGGCCGAATTTGATATCTGCCAGGTGTACTCGGGGCCTCACCTTTGAGGGCGACCGATCTGGGTAAACCCTAAGACTTAAAGGACCTTTTGACATAACTGGCGTGTTACAGCCATGTAAAACCTTCAGCCGCTGACGCTTCCTTCAGGTGTAAAACCTTGCTGAAAACTAGAACCCACTCGGTAGGCTCACGCCATGAAACATCAGATCAGCCTCGGCCGCCGCTTATTAGGCCTGACCATCGATTGGCTGATGTGTTACGCAATCGCCTTCGGGCTCATTGGTGACACAACCTGGACTCTGGCCGTCTTTTTCATCGAAACCTTTTTACTTACCGCCCTCGGGGGAGCGACCGCCGGCCATCGCGCGATTCGGGTCAAGGTGGTCAATTTTCAGAACGGTACCAATCCGACACTGCGACAATCTTTTATCCGCACCATACTTCTCTGCTTAGTAGTTACCGCAATTACCTACGACGAAAATGGTCGTGGGCTACATGAAAGATTTAGTGGTACAAAACTTCTAGATTTAAGAAAACCTACCTTTTAGGAATACGAACGCCCTTTGGCATTGGCCCCTTTGGAATTGGTATCGACATTCCACCGACGGCCTTAAAGCGCGCACGAACTTCACGCATCTGGTGAGCAGATAATTTCTTAGGCAACTTAGTCAGGTGCTTCTGTAATTTACGAAGTGGAACTTGGCCAGGGCCATCACCGACATAAACTTCAGTAACGGGAACGCCTGGCGCAAATCGCTCAGATCTCTTTCGCTCATCTTGCAACATCATCCGAACCGCTTGGGTGCCTTCACCAGTGATAACAATTCCGGCACGTCCAATACTGCGATGGACCATGTCTTGATTCTTAGTAACTGCAACGGCTGGCGTGGTAACCCAACCTTTACGAATCGCCATCAAAACGCTTGCTCCGGCACCGATCTGTCCCTCAATCGAAACGTATGCGGCAGAAGCTGCGATGCGCGTGAAGAAGAACATCGCCGCAAGAGCCGCGACGGGCAGCGATACAAAGCCAAGGTAGATCGGATGACCAACAACTAACCCTGTTGAGATACCGATAGACCAAGTGATTGCAAAGACACCGAATATTCCAGCACCGATCCAAGGTTTAACGCTCTTGGTAACGGAGTAAGCATCGCGGAAAGTTTTGAAACGGACCTTTTTAACTTTTGGCTCTTTCGCCTTCTTCTTAAACATGATCGTTAGTTTAGGGGAGCAGGTGCCGTACCACCAAGACGCAGCGGCGCCCAGCGTTGGCCGATATGGCTATCTGGGTAACTTTCCTGCACTTCATGCAGTAAAGCGATCAACTTTTCCCGAAGGATTTTTTCACCAGCTTCGACATCGCTACCTTTTTCAAAGTGAAGTGGCTCACCGAAAGTTACATAGATTGGAACGTTTTTGCGACGGAGATCTCGCTTTACGCCCTTAGTCCAAATTCTTTGCGAGCCCCAAATAACTGCTGGGATAACTGGCACGTTAGAACCCATTGCTAAGCGGACTGCGCCTGATTTCAAATCTTTGATCTCAAAACTTTTAGAGATAGTTCCCTCCGGAAATATGCCGACGATCTCACCGCTACGTAACGCTCTGAGCGCTGCGACGAATGATGCCGAACCGTTATTGCGATCAACGTTTATATGGTGCATGCCGCGCATAAGCGGTCCGGCTAACTTGTTATCGAAGATTTCCTTCTTTGCCATAAAGCGTACAAGTCGGTTGGCAGGCAGTGCTGCGGTACCAATTAGCGCAAAATCCAAATAACCAATGTGGTTCATTGCAAGAATTGCGCCACCCTTGCGTGGAATGTGCGCTTCACCAGTAAAGGTAAATTGCAGGCCGAGATACTTCCAAAAAGTTTTTAGCGCAACGATTACAGGTGGATAAACGATTTCAGCCAAGGTTTGAACCTTGAGCCACGCGAGCCTCTTGGGCTTGCTTATACAACTTGCCTGCGCGATAGCTCGAGCGAACAAGTGGGCCACTCATAACTCCAAGGAAGCCAACTTCTTTTGCTTCAGCAGCGAGCTCAACAAACTCTTCAGGCTTTACCCAACGCTCAACAGGATGATGTTTATTTGTAGGACGAAGGTATTGAGTGATCGTAATTAAGTCACAGCCCGCATCTTGTAAATCAACCAAAGCTTGAGAAATCTCTTCGCGGGTTTCACCGAGTCCTAGAATTAGATTCGATTTGGTGATCAAACCATATTCGCGGGCCATATTGATCACGTGTAGTGATTTCTCGTAGGTAAATGCGGGACGGATTCGCTTGAAAATGCGGGGGACTGTCTCCAAATTATGAGCAAATACTTCTGGCTTCGTTTCAAAAATCTGATTTAGCAGCTCTGGCTTGGCATGAAAATCTGGCGCCAACATTTCAACGCCGCAACCAGGATTTAACTCATGTACCTGACGGATAGTTTCGGCATATAACCAAGCACCTTCATCTGGAAGATCATCGCGAGTTACTCCAGTAATAGTTGCGTATTTAAGTCCCATGCTCTTAACCGATTCGGCAACCTTTCGTGGCTCTTCGCGATCAATTGGAAGAGGCTTACCGGTATCGATATTGCAGAAATCGCAGCGACGAGTGCAGCGATCGCCACCAATTAAGAATGTTGCTTCTTTATCTTCCCAGCATTCAAAAATATTGGGACAGGCCGCTTCTTGGCAGACCGTGTGGAGACCTTCACTTTTAACCAACGAACGAAGTCTGGTGTATTCGGGACCCATGTTTGCACGAGTCTTGATCCACTCTGGTTTTCTTTCGATTGGGGTCTCGGTATTGCGAGCCTCAATGCGAAGTAACTTACGTCCATCTGGAGCGATGCTCATGCGCTTACCTTACCGAGTGCAGCGGTTATCGCTTTCTCAACGATCGAAGCCACCTCAGGAATGCTAATTTCACGCCCAAGTTCGCGCGCCATAGAGGTCACAGCAGCATCATCTATTCCGCAGGGCACGATCTGTTCAAAGGCAGTTAGGTCAGGGCTCACATTTAACGCAAAACCATGCATTGTGACCCCGGAGGCGACGCGAATTCCAATCGCGGCAATTTTTCGCTCTCCTGTTTCATCGCAGATCCATACTCCTGAGCGACCTTCAACTCTTTGCGATTCGATCCCAAAATGTGAACAGATTTCGATTAGCGCGGATTCGAGCGTTCTAACAAAACCGACAAGTTCGGTTGGCTTAAGCAATTTAACAATTGGGTAACCGACGAGTTGCCCTGGTCCGTGCCAAGTTATTCGCCCGCCGCGATCCACATCAATCACTGGTGTGCCATCGGTAGGTCGTTCAAAGTCCTGAGTTCTTTTTCCGGCAGTAAAGACAGAAGGATGCTCCAACAAAATAAGCGAGTTGGGACGCGTGCCAGCAACAACCTCTTGATGAAACTGGCGCTGCATTGCAAGCGCTTGCTCATATTCTACTAATCCAGCGCGCGAGATTTCGATCACTGGCGTGCTAGGTGCTTCTTGTAGAGCCACATGCACAGCCTAAAGGTAGGCTATGCACCTAGCGAAATTAGCTCGATCCACGCAGCGAAAGGCCATCCCAACGTGTCACAAAACTTCCAAATGCAGAACGTCCAAAAGAACCGTAAGCCCTTTGCTTGGGCGATGTTGGTGGTAATCCTCTGGTTTGTCATAACTGGCATCTTTGGACCGCTATTTGGAAAGTTGACATCAGTCCAGGAGAACAACAACTCCTCATTCTTGCCTAAGGGCGCTGAAGCAACCTTGGCTGCTGATCAGATAAAGTTATTTTCCTCTCAGGATTCATTTAACTTCCCAGCACTAGTTCTCTTTGAAGGTAGCTCGACACCTGCAACATTTGCGGCGATGAATGAACGAGTGCTTCAAGCTGGGAATTTATCTTTGGCTGGAACTAGCGCCAAGATCTCTGACTTTCTCGCACCAGGGGCAAATATTTCAGTATTTCCCTCACAAGATGGAGAAGCGCTACTCGCAAATATTCCCCTAAATGGAAATGCAATTGCGGAGCTTCTTCCAAATGATGAGCCAGTTCTTCCGGCGGTAGTAGAAGCTTTGCGTGAGGATCTCGAACCGATCGCTAAAGCAAATGGTTTTGAGCCTTATGTAACTGGTCCTGCTGGATTACTCGGCGATCTCTTCGGAGCCTTTGGATCTATCGATTCGACTCTTCTTCTGACAACTCTGGCGGTTGTTGCTGTGATTCTCATAGTTGTATATCGCTCTCCAGTCCTATGGATAATTCCGCTTCTATCGGCTTTATTTGCACTTTCGACCGCCGGCGGAATTGTCTACCTTCTAGCTAAGAACGACATCATCGACGTTGATGGACAATCCCAAGGAATTCTTTCGGTACTAGTTATTGGCGCAGCAACAGATTACGCGCTTCTCTTAATCGCTCGATATCGCGAAGAGTTACATTTATTTGAGAACCGCTTTGATGCGATGCGTGCTGCTTATAAGGGCGTTTGGGAACCAATTCTGGCATCGGGTTCCACAGTTGCAATATCTCTTTTAGTTCTTCTCTTTAGCCAACTAACTAACACTGCAGGTTTAGGACCGATTGGCGCAATTGGAATCGTTGTATCAATGTTCACGATTCTCACCTTGCTTCCGGCCTTGCTTCTCATTTTTGGCCGATGGATATTCTGGCCGCGAATTCCAGAAAATGATGGCGATGATCATGTGATGACCGGTTACTGGTCAAAGATTGCCAATTCAATTGCACGCAATCCTCGCAAGGCATGGATTATTACTGGAGTTGTATTACTGGCTTTTGCTAGCGCATCGACAACTTTGAAAGCAGATGGAATTGGCACTGTTGACACCTTTACAGGTAACCCTGAATCTGTTGTTGGTCAGCGCTTATTGGAGAAGCATTTTCCTGGCGGGCAGGGGGATCCAACTCAGATAGTTGTCGCTGCCGATAAAATTGGGGCAGTAACTGCAGCCGTTAAGAACGCACCGGGAGTAACTGAAGTTGTTCCGATGCTCGATGGAATGGCGCTAGATGGCGGGCCAGCCCCCGAAGTAAAAATCGTAAATGGGCGAGCGATACTGAATGTGACCTTAGATAAGGCGCCAGATAGCGTGGAAGCCGGAAACGATATTCCGAAGATTCGCGAAGTAGCTCACGCTGCGGATTCAACATCACTAGTTGGTGGAACAAGTGCTGTCTACTTCGATGTTCGTACTGCGAATAATCGAGATAACCGAACAATAATTCCAATCATCTTGCTGGTGATTACTCTAATTCTGGGAGTTCTACTGCGAAGCATTATTAGTGCAGTGGTGCTGCTCGGCACAGTTGTACTCAGTTACTTTGCAACTCTGGGCGTCTGCGCCTTGGTCTTCAACCATGTCTTTGGATTTGCAGGAGGAGATAATTCATTCCCATTGTTTGCATTTATCTTCTTGGTCGCACTTGGTATCGACTACAACATCTTCCTAATGACGCGCGTGAGGGAAGAGAGCTCGAAGGTAGGAACACGTGCTGGAGTCACTAAGGGGGTTACGGTCACAGGAGCGGTAATCACATCTGCCGGAATTGTGTTAGCAGCAACCTTCGCAGTTCTCGGTCTATTACCTTTGGTACCACTAGCCCAATTGGGATTTGCGGTCGCATTTGGCGTTCTGCTAGATACCATCATCGTTCGCTCAATTCTGGTTCCAGCGTTGGTTCACGAGATCGGACCAAAAATCTGGTGGCCTTCGAAGTTACAAACAAAGTAATTTCATCGCCTCCTAATAAACGATAACTCTTATGTATCTAGTAGTTGGCGCCGGATTAGCCGGAATGAGCGCTGCTATTATCTTGCAGAAGAACGGCGCGGATGTTGCTGTACTAGAGGCATCAGACCGCGCGGGTGGTCGGGTTGCCAGTGATCAGATCGATGGATTTATTCTAGATCGCGGCTTCCAGTTGATAAATGCAAATTACTCCGAGATAAAGAACGGCAATTATCTTGAGGGCGTTGATTTTCAAGTTGCACCGCGCACAGTTGGGGTAGCAAGCGCTGATGGAATCACAAGGCTAGGAGATCCGCGTTCAGCGATCTTCTCAATATTCTCAAGCAAGACGGGCAGTATTTTCGCGAAGGCAAGTTTTCTCCGCTATTTAACTTCTACTCCCAATGAGAATGAGAGCGTAGAAGAACACCTAATTCGCACAGGAACAGCTGATCTCTACCAGAAAGTTCTTAAACCCTTTCTGCAAGGAGTTTTTCTTGCAGAGCCATCACAAGTAAGCGCTGTTATTGGGCGAGAAATTATCGCTTCATTTATAAACGGGAAGTCGGGTATTCCATCAAAGGGTGTGGGGGAGTTTGCCTCGCGCATGGCCGATCAGATCAAAGACTTAAGGTTGAACACCCAGATCGAAGAGATAGATAGCAAAGGCGTTGTCACCAACCACGGAAGAATTAACTCCACTGGAGTAATACTTGCAACCGATCTAACTACTGCTGGACAGCTGTTAGGGGCTCAGGAAATTGGCCGTTTAGCCAGCTCTACAACTTGGTACCACTCAACTCCAGTTGCCCCAGTAGATAACGCTGAGCTGATTGTTGATAGCCAAGCGCGCGGACCGGTGGTTAACTCAATTGTTATCTCAAACCTCTCGCGAGCTTACGCACCAAGCGGTCAACATTTAATTTCTTCCACAACAATCAAACATTCATCTGAATCTGAAGTTCGCCGCCACCTAACGCAGATGTGGGGAGTATCAACAGAAGATTGGAGATTCCTAGCTAAGTACGAGATTAATTCGGCGCTGCCTTTATTTGAGCCAGGATTTATAAAGCGCGAAGCGGTGAAGCTTGAAAAGAATATTTATTGTGCGGGAGACTATTTGGAATCGCCTTCGCAGAATGGTGCCTTGCTTTCTGGTAGAAAAGCGGCAGAGCAGTTATTGATCGATCAACGCCGTTAAGGCGTTGGTGATATGTGGGTAATCCCAAACAAATCCTGCATCGCTTAGAGCGTTAGGCAGAACTTTCTTTGAACCCAGTACTTCGCTAGCAAAACCACCGAGTGCGATTTTTAGCGCAATTGCAGGCGCCGGAAAGAGCGCTGGTCGTTTCATCGCCCGGGCAAGGGCAGCGGTAAATTCTTGGTTGGTAACAGGGTTAGGCGTTGTCAGGTTTACTGGACCGGCAATTGGGTGTTCAAGTGCAAAGATAATTGCACGGACTACATCGTGGAGAGTTATCCAAGACCACCATTGCTTACCGGAACCGAGTTTTCCGCCAAGTCCGAATCTGAAAAGTGGCAACATGCGACCTAGCGCACCACCAGTTGGATCAAGAACTAAACCAGTGCGCAGCTTTACAGTGCGTACGTCTCCGGCGAGGTCGGCAGCGCCTTCCCATTCGCGGCAAACTGCAGCTAAGAAGTCGTTACCTACAGAATCGCTTTCAACAACAGCACGGTTTCCAGAATCTCCATACCAACCGATTGCACTTGCTGAGATAAAGACCTGTGGCTTCACTTCGGCTACTGCGTTAGCGATTGCAGTTGTTCCGAGTAATCGTGAATTTAGAATCTCTGATTTATATCGTTTGGTCCAACGCTTGTCGCCAACTCCAACGCCAGCTAAGTGAATAACGGCATCCACGCCACGTAGCGCTTCGATATCTACATAACCTGTCTTGGGATCCCACTGAATCTCATCAGGTGCAACAGTTGCGCGACGAACCAGGCGCTGAACGGTGTGTCCTTCAGATTTCAGATGCCCGACTAGTGCGCTTCCGATAAGACCGGATGCGCCAGTAATGGCGATACGTTGTGGAACTGACATAGAAGTTTAGAGACCTAGATCTGATTCGAAAGCGCCACCTTCTAGTCGCTCTTTGAGAGTGACTAGGAAACGAGCAGCATCTGCGCCATCGACAACGCGGTGGTCGTAAGAAAGACCAAGGTAGACCATGGAACGAATCGCAATTGTTTCGCCGCCATCTTCACCCTTTACAACCATTGGGCGCTTAACAACTGCTCCGAGACCAAGGATTGCAACCTGTGGCTGATTGATGATCGGAGTATCAAAGAGCGCACCGCGGCTTCCGGTATTTGTTAGCGTAAAAGTTCCACCACCAAGTTCATCAGGTGTGACCTTGTTATCGCGGGTGCGTGCTGCAAGATCAGAAATCTTGCGTGCGATGCCACCCATATTTAGGTCACCTGCGTTATGGATAACTGGAACCAGCAATCCACGTTCAGTATCTACGGCAACTCCGAGATGTTCTGCGCCGTGATAAATGATCTGGTCACCCTCAACCGATGAGTTAAGTACTGGGTGCTGCTTTAGCGCTTCGCAAACTGCAACGGCAAAGAAAGGAAGGAATGAGAGTTTCACACCTTCACGCGCTTCGAACGTCGCCTTTGAGCGATCGCGTAGACGAGCAATCTTGGTGACATCTACTTCGATGACCGTTGTTAGCTGCGCACTTACTTGAAGTGATTCGACCATGCGCGCAGCGATAACTTTGCGAAGACGTGACATGGTCACGGTTGTTCCGCGAAGTGGAGAAGTTGCAACAACTGGTGCGGCTGCAGAACGTTGTGCAGGTGCCGCTGTTGTTGTTGAAACAGGAGCTGCGCTCTTTGGTGAAGCAGCCTCAACATCTTCCTTACGAATTCTTCCACCGATACCAGTGCCCTTAACGCTTGCCAGGTTTACTCCGAGATCATTCGCTAACTTACGAACGATTGGAGTTACATAAGCATCAGCGGGTTGTGAGACAGGTGCACTTGCAGCGACAGGTGCTGGCGCCGGTGGTGCTACTGGCGCTGGAGCAGAAACAACTGGTGCAGCAACTGGTGCAGCAACAACTGGTGGCGCTGGGGGAGTTGCAACTGGTGCAGCAGGTGCGGAAGCTCCTGCACCGCCAATAACTGCCAGGCGCGCTCCAACTGGAACCGTTGAATCAACAGGAACATCAATCGAAATAATTGTTCCGGCAACAGGTGAAGGAATTTCGGTATCAACTTTGTCGGTTGAAACTTCGAGAAGGGCTTCATCAACTGCGATTGAATCTCCAACTCCCTTTAGCCAGCGTGTAACAGTTCCTTCGCTAACGCTCTCGCCAAGTGCGGGCATAGTAATAATTGTTCCGGCAGATGTTGCAGGTGCAGCAGCAACTGGCACTGCAGGAGCTGCTGGAGGCGGAGTTACTGGTGCTGCAGCAACTGGTGCTGCTGGAGGCGGAGTTACTGGTGCAGCAGCAACAGGCGCTGCGGGTGCAGGAGTCGAAGCGGGTGCAGCACCATCGGCGATGATTGCAAGCTCTGCTCCAACTGGAACTGTCTGATCAATTGCAACAACTATTTTTTGCAAGATTCCGGCAACAGGTGAAGGAATTTCAGTATCGACTTTGTCGGTTGATACTTCAAGGAGTGGTTCATCCATTGCGACATGATCGCCTTCGGATTTAAGCCAACGTGTGACTGTACCTTCGCTGACACTTTCGCCAAGTGCTGGCATAGTTACTGAGA
>JACCDL010163262.1_pt1 | contig 37832 bp, 36 predicted proteins | sample 7441931 | NCBI WGS metagenome assembly JACCDL01 (sample SAMN15323437, study PRJNA562643) | freshwater metagenome | isolation source: river surface water | place: USA:Blue River Watershed | collected 2017-08-16
GCGTTGATCAACAACGCGCAGCCGACCACCGTATCCGCGACACGCACCTCCCAGCCCCCCGAGACCGGATGGGCAGACACGAATCGGCTGTCGACCGCAAGCATTGCACCGTGACGCTCGGCATCGCCCAGCAAGGCATGCATCAAGTCATGGGCATCGACAATACCGGTCGAAGGCGAATGTATCGCCGCATCGCACTGCAGCTCAGGCTCCATGGCGCGTGCAGCATCCCCCGAAATCAAGGCCAGATCATCTACGCCGTTGGCCTTACCCGTGGCGTAAAGTTGCTCGAGCCGCTCTGACTCCTCGGCGCGTGCCACGATCAATTTTTGGATGTTGCGATGGCCTATGTTGCAACGGGCAGCATACTCATAGAGCAGATGTCGGCCACGAACGCACCACTCGGCCTTACGGGATCCGGTCGGATAATAGATTCCAGCATGAATCACACCGGAGTTGCGGGCGCTGGTACCGGTACCGTAGTGGCCTTCCCGCTCCACCACCACGACATCGTGTCCGGCTATGGCGAACTCACGGGCAATGGCCAGGCCGACGACGCCGGCGCCGACCACCAACACATCGACCTTGTCCAATTAGTAAAACGCTTGCAGTCCGGTCTGGGCGCGGCCAAGGATCAGTGCGTGAATATCGTGGGTGCCCTCGTAGGTATTCACAACCTCAAGGTTCACCATGTGCCGCATCACACCGTATTCATCGTTCACGCCGTTGCCCCCAAGCATATCGCGGGCCATACGCGCGATCTCCAGGGCCTTACCACAGTTATTCCGCTTCACGATCGACGTGATCTCCACTGCCGCAGTGTGATCCTCTTTCATGCGGCCAAGCCGAAGCACCCCTTGCAGGCCCAACGCAATCTCTGTCTGCATGTCGGCCAACTTTTTCTGAATCAACTGATTAGCAGCCAACGGACGTCCAAATTGCTGGCGGTCCAGCACGTACTGACGCGCGGTATGCCAACAGGATTCTGCAGCACCCAGCACACCCCAGGCGATGCCATAGCGGGCAGAGTTAAGGCAGGTGAAGGGGCCTTTGAGGCCCCGAATGTCCGGAAACGCATTTTCTTCGGGCACAAAAACGTTATCCATCATGATCATGCCCGTGATCGATGCACGCAGGCCAATCTTTCCATGTATCGGTGGCGCAGACAGGCCCTTCATGCCCCTCTCAAGCACGAATCCTCGAATCTGACCCTCGTCGTCTTTGGCCCAGACCACAAACACATCGGCAATCGGACTGTTGGAGATCCAGGTCTTGGAACCCGACACCGAATAGCCTCCCTCGACGCGCTTTGCGCGGGTCGCCATGCCGGCGGGATCGGAGCCGGCGTTGGGCTCGGTAAGGCCAAAACAGCCGATCCACTCACCGCTGGCCAGCTTCGGCAGATACTTTTGACGCTGCGCCTCGGTTCCGAATTCAAAAATGGGCAGCATCACCAGAGAACTCTGAACGCTCATCATGGAGCGATAGCCGCTGTCCACACGCTCCACCTCACGCGCAATCAATCCGTACGACACATAGTTGACGCCAGCACCACCGTATTGCGTGGGAATATAGGATCCAAGAAACCCCATCTCGCCCATTTCACGAAACACTCCGGGATCGGTTGTCTCGTTACGGAATGCGTGAAGTACGCGCGGCTGGAGTTTTTCCTGACAAAAACTGCGTGCCGCATCCATGATCAGGTTCTCGTCCTCACTCAACTGCTGCGTAAGCAGGAACGGGTCTTCCCAAGAAAACTTAGCCGATGGTTTCAACATGTCGGGACTCCTTGTGGCAAGTAACAGCCCTTGATCGGGGGGTGTTGCGTTAGACGCTGGCGATCATTCCACCGTCAATACGAATCATACTGCCCGTAATGTAAGACGCCTGCTGGCTGGCAAGAAACGCTACGGTGGCACCAAATTCGTCGGGTGTGCCGTAACGGCCTACGGGAATGGACGACTGGCTTTCACGGATCACCTGATCCACATCGCGTGATTCACGTTTCGCTCTTGCCTCGTCGAGAAACCTCAGCCGGTCGGTTGCAATGCGACCCGGCAGAGCCATGTTCACGGTAATGCCTTGGGATGCCAGCTCCCGGGAAAGGGTCTTGGACCAGCCCACCAAGGCTGACCGCATGGCATTGGAAAACGCGAGGTTTGGAATCGGCGCAATAACACCCGATGAGGCAATCGTGATAACCCGACCCCAGTTGGCCTGCCGCATGTCGGGCAATACCGCGTCGGTGATCGCAATAAGGCTTGCGACCATGGACTGGAATTGGGCTGTCCAGGCCTCCAGGGGTTGGCCCGCTGCGGGGGTGGGTGGCGGGCCGCCCGTGTTGTTCACCAACACCGAAATGGGCCCGACCTTCTGGCGGATCTCCTCCACACGCGCCTGGGCGTGAGCAGGTTCTGCGATATCCCACACCACGGTGTCGCATCGGGCATCCGGGGCCACCGCTTGAATCTGTGCTTTCGAATGCTCAAGAGCTTGCGCGCGGCGGCCGACCATCACCACACGCGCACCCTCGTGGGCCAAGGCTTTCGCGCAGGCAGCACCAAGGCCACTGCCCGCACCGATCACCAGCGCAGTTTTCGTGCTTAATCCGAGATCCATGTAACCTGCCACTCCCCACGTCGGATACGGTCGAGCCACAGCGCGCAAGACAACGTCTTGCTGTCGGTGACGTCACCACGATAAATCGCCTGAAAAAAATCGTCGACGGAAATCAGAATCAACTCCATGCACTCACCCAGCTCTCGGGCAGCAGGTCCCGCCTTAAGCGATTTCGCCATGAACAGATGGATGGCCTCCGTAGAGTAGGCAATGACCGGGTGCATCACGCCGAGCGCTGCCCACTGGCCTGCGGTATAGCCCGTCTCCTCGGCAAGTTCACGTTGAACAGCAAGCATGGGGTCCTCCCCCTGATTCAACTTGCCTGCAGGGAATTCCAGAAAGCTTCGGTTCATGGCATACCGCCATTGACGCTCCATCACAAGACGGCCGTCGTCCAAGATTGGAATGACCGCGGCCGCACCCGGATGAAGGGTGTACTCAAACGCCTGCTCATGGCCGTCCGGCGCACGGACCCAATCGCGATGGACATGCAACAGTCGGCCCTGGTAGACGGACTCCCCAGAGAGCCTCTCCTCCCGCAGTTCCGGGTGTGACTCGTGGGCGAGTTCAGCCGGCCGCGGATCAGGAAGCATCATGCGAGGAGCTATCCGATGAGCGCTGACGGCGCAGGTAGCGCCAGACAAATCCGGGATAGCCCAAGACCAAAAAGATGAGAAATGTGATCGCATAGAACTGCCAGAGCTGCGTTTGCAATCGGCCAACATAAGCCTCAAGCCCCCGGCCAATGGCAAGAAAAATCAGGTAATAGACCACCAGCTCCAACAGGCGCCACCACACCGTTTTCACTGGCCGAGAAAAGATCCCGAAAAACCGCACTGTAAAAAACGGAAGATTGGCCAATACAACGCCTATGAGCAACACCACCAAGGCTGCAGCAGCGGTATTCACAACGACAATCCTTTCAGGTTAAGCGCGAACGATACGTTGCTGCCGAGGCAAGCAACCGTCAGGCGGCCAGGGACATACGGACCGTGTACAGGCAGACTGCCATCAAGGGGCCGGGCAGAAGGCCCAGCAGCAGAACCAGGGCACCGTTCACGGTCAGAAGCGAACGGGCCGCACGGCCGCAATCCAGCGGTGCATCAAGCCTGGATTCATCGAAATACATGACTTTGACCAGGCGAAGGTAATAAAACGCACCCACCAGCGATGCCATGACCGCAAACACTGCCAAGGCGATATAGCCCGCCTGCACCGCAGCCTCGAGCACGGCAAGCTTGGCATAGAAGCCCACCGTGGGAGGAATGCCCGCCAATGAAAACACCAGCACCAGAAACACGGCCGCGAGCCACGGATGGCGGCGTCCGAGTCCGGCGATGTCATCCAGCGTCTCGCACTCAAACCCCTTGGATGAGGCCAGCATCAACACGCCGAAGCTGCCCAGTGTCGTGAGCACATAGGTCACCACGTAAAACAGCGAGGCAGCATACGCATCCACAGCACCTACCGTATCGTTGCCCACCACCCCGGAGGCAAAGCCCAGCAGCATGAATCCCATATGCGCGATCGTGGAGTAGGCAAGCAGACGCTTGATATTGGTCTGCATGATGGCAATCAGATTGCCCACCGCAAGCGAGAGCACCGACAAAATAATCAGCATCTGCTGCCAATCGGCGGCCACGCCGATCAGCCCCGACACCAACAACCGCACCACGATGGCGAACGCTGCGAACTTGGGTGCAGCGCCGATCAACAACGTCATGGCGGTAGGTGCACCCTGATAGACATCTGGCACCCACATATGAAACGGCACCACGCCGAGCTTAAAGGCCAACCCGGCCACCAGAAACACCGTGCCAAAGACCATCACGAGTCGGTCGGCCTGGCCCGAGGCAATTTTATCGGCCACCAGAGGAAGATCCAGCGTGCCCGTCGCGCCATAGATCATGGACATGCCGTAAAGCAGGAAACCCGATGCAAGTGCGCCAAGGACAAAGTATTTCATGGCCGCTTCGGTGGAGACCGCATGATTACGCCGCAGGGCCACCATGGCATAGAGCGCTAACGAAAGGAGCTCTATGCCCAAGTACACCGTCAAAAAGTTGTTGGCCGAGATCATGACGAACTGGCCCATCAGAGCAAACATGGCCAACACATGAAATTCGCCGTTCGGAATCTCACGATCCACAATGTAATGACGGGCATAAAACAACGCGACCGCAGTGGCCAGAGCGGAACTGCCTTTGAGGAATGCCGCCATGGAATCGGCGACCACCAGTCCATTCATGGCATAGATGGTCTGGGTGTCGCTCACGTCGGCAAGCTGCCAGAGGCCGATCAGCACAAGCCCGGCCACCGTCACGCCGTGGACCAGAAGCTGCGGACCCCGCACAAATACATCCAGCAGCAGCACCGCCGCCAGAAGCCCAAACAGCACAATCTCAGGAAGTGCCGCGCTGATCATCAATGAAGAAAGTGTCATGGTCGCGATGCTTTCGATGTTAGGGCGTGGGCAGTTTCGTTGCGGCCACATGCTTCAGCAGATCATCGACCGAGACCTGCATCACCTCAATAAATGGGGCAGGCCAGACACCCATCAAGAGCACAAAAAAGGCCAGGCCCATGAGCATCCAGAATTCACGGGGACCGATATCCTTGAGTTCCGCCACATGATCATTGGCGACCGCACCGAAGACTACGCGCTTGACCATCCATAACGAGTAAGCCGCGCCAAAAATGAGTGTCGTGGCGGCAAGCAGCCCAATCCAGAAGTTGTAGTCGACGGCACCAAGGATCACCATGAACTCGCCGACGAACCCGCTGGTCGCCGGGAGGCCGCTATTGGCCATCGAGAACAAGACAAACAACGCGGCAAACTTGGGCATGCGGTTCACGACCCCGCCGTAGTCGGCGATCTGCCTGGAGTGCATGCGGTCATAGAGCACCCCGATGCACAAAAACATGGCGCCGGAGATGAACCCGTGGGAAATCATCTGAACGATGCCGCCTTGCACGCCCAAGGTGTTGAACATGAAAAACCCCAAGGTGACAAACCCCATGTGGGCAATCGACGAATACGCCACCAGTTTTTTCATGTCGGCCTGGACCAGCGCCACCAGACCAATGTAAACCACCGCGATCAGCGACAAGCTGATCATCAATGTGTCAAGCTCGCGCGCCGCGTCGGGTGCGATCGGGAGCGAGAACCGGAGAAATCCGTAGGCACCCAGCTTCAGCATGATGGCCGCCAACACGACGGAGCCACCCGTCGGTGCCTCGACGTGCGCATCGGGCAGCCAGGTATGCACAGGCCACATCGGCACCTTCACCGCGAACGCCATCAAAAAGGCGATAAAGATAAGAATCTGCGCCTCTAGTGGCAGCGGCAGCTTATGCCAGGCCAGAACATCAAACGTTCCAGACTTCATGTAAAGGTAAAGAATGGCCACCAGCGTAAGCAGGGAGCCCAGCAGCGTGTAGAGGAAAAATTTGAATGCCGCGTAGACCCGATTCGGTCCGCCCCAAATACCAATGATCAGGTACATGGGGATCAGGGTGGCCTCAAAAAACACATAGAACAGAACGCCGTCCAATGCACAAAACACACCGATCATCAGACCGGACAGCACCAGAAAAGCACCCATGTACTGTCCGACACGCTCTTCGATCACCTCCCATCCGGCAACCACCACAAAAATGGTGATCAGGGCAGTCAGCGGGACAAACCACATCGAGAGTCCGTCGATACCCAGGTAGTACTGAATACCAAAGCGCTCGATCCAAGGGCTGCGCTCCACAAACTGCATCGCGCTGGTGCTGACATCAAACCCGTTGATGACCGGTAATGTCACCAGGAACCCCGCCACTGCACCGGCCAATGCCAGTGTGCGAAGCATAGAGCGCGGAACGCGGCCATCGGCGAACACCATGGCAATACCCCAAAGAATGGGAAGCCAGATGGTCAAGGAAAGCAATGGGAATGCACTCGTCATGATTTAGGCACCCCTACCGAGGTCACCATCACCGGCGCAAACCACCACAGCATCAAGGCGACCCCGAGAATCATGGCGATCGCATAGTGGTACAGATAACCGGTCTGTCCGATACGCATGATCGATGCCACGGCGGCCACTACGCGTGCACTTCCATTGACCAGGAGGCCGTCAATCAGGCCCTGATCCGTCCGCTTCCAGAGCTGGCCACCCAAGAGACGGGCGCCTCCCGCAAAGACCACCTCGTTGAATCGGCCCATAAAGTACTTCTGATCCAGCACGTGATGCAAGGCGGAAAACTTATGCTTCAACAGCTCGGGAATACTGGGCCGCACGAGATAAAAGTATCCGCTGCTCACAACTCCGGCCAATGCCAACCAGAACGGCCAGGTTTGGATGCTGTGCAATGCCAGCGCAAACGCCCCATGGTAGTGGGCAGCCAGTTGGGCCATGGCAGGATGGCCAGGATCCACCGTGATGACGCCCTTGAACACGTCACCAAAGAGCATGGGGCCGATCGTAAGCCCACCTAGCACCACGGAGGGCACCGCCAGCGCGATAAGGGGAAGCGTCACAACCCAAGGCGATTCGTGGGGTTCACCACCATGGTGGCCATCGTCGTGATGTGCATCGTGACCATGTCCCGCAGCGCTCCAGCGTGGCGCGCCGTGAAACACCAAGAAGAACATTCGGAAAGAATAAAACGCCGTCACGAACACACCCAGCAGCAACATCAGATAAACCACGGGAGCCGCGATCAGATTAGACGCCCTTACCGCCTCGATGATCATGTCTTTCGAGTAGAACCCAGAGAACAGCGGCGCGCCAATCAGCGCCAGGGACCCGAGCAACGAGACAGCCCAGGTGATGGGCATTTTCTTCCACAGCCCGCCCATATGCCGAATGTCTTGTTCATGGTGCATGCCGATGATCACGGATCCCGCAGCAAGGAACAGCAGTGCCTTAAAGAAGGCATGGGTCATGAGGTGGAAAAACGCGACCGAATACGCCGATGCCCCCAAGGCAACCGTCATGTAACCCAGCTGCGACAGCGTGGAATAGGCCACCACACGCTTGATATCGTTTTGAATGATCCCCAAAAAGCCCATGAAGAGCGCGGTGATCGCGCCAATGATCAGCACAAACGACAAGGCAATATCACTCAGTTCAAAGAGCGGTGACATGCGGGCCACCATGAAAATGCCCGCGGTCACCATCGTGGCCGCATGGATCAGGGCCGAAATGGGCGTCGGCCCCTCCATGGAGTCGGGAAGCCAGACATGCAGGGGAAACTGCGCCGACTTACCCATTGCGCCAATAAACAAACAAATGCACGCCACGGCGAGCAACGGCCATTCAGAACCCGGGAAAAGCCCAATCGATTGGGTGGCCAGCGCCGGCGCGGCCGTAAATGTCTTGGCGTAATCGAGTGTGCCGGTGTGTGCAAGCAACAATCCAATACCCAGAATGAATCCAAAGTCGCCGACCCGGTTAACCAAAAAGGCCTTCAGGTTGGCGTAGATGGCTGTGGGCCGCGTGTACCAGAATCCGATCAGCAGGTAGGACACCAGCCCTACGGCCTCCCAGCCGAAAAACAATTGCAGGAAGTTGTTGCTCATCACGAGCATCAGCATGGAAAACGTGAACAACGAGATGTAGCTAAAAAAACGTTGGTAGCCGGGGTCGTCTTGCATGTAACCGATCGTGTACACATGCACCGCCAGCGAGACCGACGTCACCACGACCATCATGATGGCCGAGAGCGTGTCGATCAGAAAACCCACCTCAAGGGTCAGGCCACCGATCTGGGCCCAGGTATAGACCGAGCCATTAAAGGTGTTACCCGCGAGCACATCGAAAAGCACGATGAGCGACGCCACCAGCGACACCGCAACGCCTGCAATGGTCACCGTATGGGCGCCGGCACGGCCGACCCATTTGCCGAAAAGACCGGCCACAATCGCCCCGAACAGCGGAGCCAGCGGCACAAGCAGATAAAGCATTTTCATACGCGGTTAGCCCTTTAACTCATCGAGCTCTTCCACCTCAACCGTGTTGAGATTTCTAAAGAGCACCACCAGGATCGCCAGGCCAATCGCCGACTCGGCGGCCGCGACCGTCAAAATGAAAAATACGAAGATCTGACCTGCGGCATCACCTAGATAGTGTGAAAACGCGATGAAGTTCATGTTGACCGCCAACAGCATCAACTCGATGGCCATCAGCAGCACAATAAAATTCTTCCGGTTCATGAAAATGCCGATGACGGACAGGGCGAAAAGAATCGCGCCAAGCGTAAGAAAATGCGCAAGGGTCAACACAATCAGGCCCCCTTCCCGTCTTGGTCTTCGGCTGCCGAAGCGGCCGGCACGGCGGAACGGACCACCGGGGCGACCTTCACCAGGCGCATACGGTCTTCTGCCCGCACCCTGACCTGCGCACTGGGATCCTGGGCCTTGACATCTTTACGGCGCCGAAGGGTCAACGCAATCGCTGCAACCATCGCAAGCAACAACAACACCGCAGCGATCTGGAATGCATAGACGTAGTCGGTGTAGATGAGTCGGCCAAGCATGCGCGTGTTGTCGTAATTGGCCGGCAGCGGCGCCACCGCAGATTCCGGCACGTTAAAACTGCGGATCACGATCGCTGCCATCTCGAAAATGATCAAGCCGCCCACCGGCGCCGCGACCCGAAGGTTCGCCCAAAAGCCTTGACGAAGCTTTTCCAGATCAAAGTCGATCATCATGACGACAAACAAAAACAGCACCATCACGGCACCGACGTACACGAGCACAAGGGTGATGGCCAAGAACTCGGCCCGCAAAAGAAGCCAAATGGCTGCAGCACTGAAAAAACTCAGCACCAAGTACAACGCGGCATGGACCGGATTGCGCGCCGTAATGACGCGCACCGCTGCAAACACAAGAATTGCGGCGAACGCGTAGAAGAGGGTCAGGGTGACATCAAACATAGTGTGAGCTTGGCCTAGCGGTAAGGCGCGTCTTCCTCTCGTGCGTTCGCAATGTCTTTCTCGTACCGATCGCCCACCGCCAGCAGCATTTCTTTGGTGAAGTAGAGATCGCCCCGCTTCTCGCCGTGGTATTCATGGATATGGGTCTCCACGATGGAATCCACCGGACAGCTCTCCTCGCAAAACCCACAAAAAATGCATTTGGTGAGATCGATGTCGTACCGTGTGGTGCGGCGGGTGCCGTCGGCCCGCACGTCGGACTCGATCGTGATGGCCTGGGCCGGGCAGACGGCCTCACAGAGCTTGCAGGCGATACAACGCTCCTCCCCGTTGGGGTATCGACGCAGGGCATGCAGCCCACGAAACCGGGGCGACATGGGTGTTTTCTCTTCGGGATACTGGACGGTGATCTTGCGTGCGAAGAGGTAGCGGCCGGTCAAGGCCATGCCACGGAGCATTTCCAGCAACAGAAACGATCGGAAGAAATTGATGATGGTGTTCATCTCAAGCCCTCCTTACCAAATCGACCATGGCGTCTGCATCCAGGCGCCGATCACCACAAGCCAGATCAGCGTGACGGGAATGAAAATCTTCCAACCCAGTCGCATGATCTGGTCATAGCGGTAACGCGGAAACGATGCGCGCATCCAGATGAACACGCTCACCACCAAAAAGGTTTTGATCCCAAGCCAGATCCAACCAGGAATGAAATCCAAGGCATCGATCGGGGCATCCCATCCGCCCAAAAACATCAAGGCGGCCAGGGCCGAGAGCAGGATCATGTTGGCGTATTCCGCCAAAAAGAAGACCGCAAACGCCATGCCGGAGTATTCCACCATGTGACCGGCCACGATCTCGGATTCACCCTCGACCACATCGAAGGGGTGACGGTTGGTCTCAGCCACGCTGGAGATAAAGTAGACGACCGCCACCGGCAAGAGCGGCAGCCAGTTCCACGACAGGAAGTTCAGGCCATACTGCTCGGTGAACATGCCTTTTTGCTGGCCGACAACAATCTCGGTCATGTTAAGACTGCCGCTCACCATGAGTACGCAGACCAATGCAAAGCCAATGGCCAGCTCGTACGACACCATCTGTGCCGACGCGCGCATGGCCGCCAAAAACGCATACTTCGAATTCGATGCCCATCCCGCCAGGATCACACCATAGACCTCAACTGAGGTGATCGCCAACAGAAGCAGCAGACCCGCATTGATGTTGGCCAACACCACATCAGGGCCAAACGGCATCACAGACCAGGCGGCCATCGCCGGAAGAATCGTGAGAATCGGGCCCAAGATATAAAGCCCCCGGTTGGCCTGTGCGGGCACAATGATCTCTTTGGTCAGCAGCTTCACCGCATCGGCAATCGGCTGGAGCAGCCCTAGCGGTCCAACTCGGTTTGGGCCGAGTCGAACGTGCATCCAGCCGATGAGCTTCCGTTCCCACAGCGTCAGATAGGCCACACAGCCCAGAATCGGAAGCACCACCGCAACGATCTTGATCAGGGTCCAGGCCACCACCCAGGCGTCGCCCAGAAGCGACTCACCGAAGACGTGGATTCCTAATAAAAGCTCCTGCATATCAGGCTGCCTCCACATCGATAGGGCCAATCATGGGTCCCATATCTGCCGTCGCACCATGGGCGGCGGCAATACGAACCACACCACGCGCCACACGATGATCAGAAGCCAACTCCAGCACGGCAGTCGCACGGCCCTGGCGGCACTTTACGCGTGCACCATCGGCCAAGCCGAGTCTTTGAACGTCCTCTGGATGCATCCACGCTTTCGGTGCCGCGCTTGCGCGCGTCTCTTGCAGCGCAGGCGCATGGCGAACGATGGCGTCACTACGGTAGATCGGCACATCGGCAATCCGAACAAACGCACCACCCTCGGCCGATGCAGATGATCCCCCGGGCACCGTTGAGGGCTTTGCAGCAAGGCCGGGCACGCGCGTGCCCGGTTTGCAGTAGCCCAACACGCTCTGCCGGACTTCCTCAGAACTTTCGAAGTTAAATGACTCTGCCCCCACCATGTTGCCCATCACACGAAGGACCTTCCAGCCAGGACGCGCTGCACCTGCGGGCCGCGCCACGGCCTCGATGGTCTGCAACCGTCCTTCGCAATTCACGAACGATCCAGAGGTCTCGGTGAACGGGGTAATGGGTAACACCACATGGGCCACATCCATCACACCATCTTTGAACGGTGTCAGTGCCACCACCATTTTTGCGGCTTTCAGAGTGGCGCGCGCCTGATGGGGATGCCCACAGTCGAGTGCAGGATCGACGTTGACCAAAATAAAACTGTCGGCAGTCGATGCAAACATCGTGGCGGCATCTGGACCGCCCTGCTGGGGCACCGCCTTAGCGACATAGCCGCCCACACCGTTCGCCCCCTCTACGGTATAGCCAATGCGGCATCCGACCCGATCGGCCAACGCCTGTGCGGCAGCCCAAATCTCCGATGCTTGCGGATGGGCCAGCACACTGTTGCCCAACAAAATGGCCGCACGGGTCGCCACGTCTGCTGACCCCGAAAGGTGCTGGAGCAGAGCAGGATTTTGCAGAGCTTCGATCCATTGCGTCGGTGCGACCACGAGCTGCTGGGCCACGGGCATGTGCAAGTCTTCGGCCACCGAGTGAATGACGGCCAGCCGTCCCCCATGACGCACGGCCTGACGAATCCGTTGGGCCAACAATGGATGATCCGCACGAAGGAACGACCCCACCACCAGCACCCGATCAAGTTGGCTCACTTCGGACAACGCGAGGCCAAGACTCGGAATGCCCGAAAACTGCTGATCAAATCCGGCCTGGCCTAGGCGTGGGCGAAAATCCACTGCATCGCTGCGCAGTGCACGCGTCAAAGCACCCGCCAACGCCATCTCTTCTAAGGTGCTGTTCGGGGAAAGCAGGGTCCGCACCTGATGGGGGCCATGCTCGGCCGCCGCCTTCAGTGCGGCAGCGACCTTTTCAAGTGCCTCGCCCCAGCCGACCTCTTTCCAGCTGCCATCGCTTTGACGCACCATGGGCTCGGTCAGGCGGTGCGTGCTGCTTAATCCCTCGTAACTAAACCGGTCACGGTCGGAGATCCAGCACTCGTTGATCTCTTCGTTCTCAAACGGCACGACACGCTTGACCGAACCTGCTTTCGACTGCACCACAATGTTGGCGCCAATACTGTCGTGCGGGCTCACAGAACGCTTGCGTGAGAGTTCCCAGGTGCGGGCCGAGTAACGGAAGGGTTTACTGGTCAACGCCCCTACTGGACAGATGTCGATCATGTTGCCCGAGAGTTCACTCTCCACGGCATTGCCGACAAACGACATGATTTCCGAATGCTCGCCCCGGCCGGCCATGCCCAATTCCATCACGCCGGCAATCTCCTGCCCGAAACGGACACACCGTGTGCAGTGGATGCAGCGGCTCATCTCCTCGGCGGAGATCAGCGGGCCCATCGGCTTATGAAACACAACGCGTTTTTCTTCGGTGTAGCGCGATGCTGACGGGCCATAGCCCACCGCCAAATCTTGCAATTGACACTCACCGCCCTGGTCACAGATCGGACAATCGAGCGGATGATTGATGAGCAAAAACTCCATCACGCTCTTCTGAGCTTGGCGGGCCTTTTCGGAGGCGGTAAACACCTTCATGCCCGCCGTGACCGGCGTGGCGCAGGCCGGAAGCGCCTTCGGTGCCTTCTCGACTTCCACGAGACACATGCGGCAGTTGGCCGCAATCGAGAGCTTCTTGTGATAACAGAAATGAGGCACGTACAGGCCGAGCTTGGTCGCGGCATCCATGACCATGCTGCCCTCGACCACCTCTACTTTTTTTCCGTCTATCTCAAGTTCAACCATGTTGTTCTCTCACCCTGACAGGACCGGGAATCGCTCCCATGTCGCCGTCTGCTAGATGTAGTCCTCCACCAGACACCGCTTGTGGTGCACGTGATGCTCAAACTCGGATCGGAAGTGCTTCAAAAACGCCCGTACCGGCATGGCCGCAGCATCACCCAAGGCACAGATGGTGCGCCCCTGAATATTGCCGGCCACTTCATTTAATCGATCGAGATCCTCGAGCGTGCCCTGCCCGTTCTCGATGCGCGACACCATGCGCCAGAGCCAGCCCGTACCCTCACGGCACGGCGTGCACTGGCCACACGATTCTTCATAGTAGAAGTACGACAGACGGAGCAGTGAACGGACCATGCAACGGGTCTCATCCATCACGATCACCGCACCCGAACCCAGCATAGACCCCGCCTTCGCGATGGAGTCGTAATCCATGTCGACCGACATCATGATGTCTGCCGGCAATACCGGCATCGATGAGCCACCCGGAATCACCGCCTTGAGCTTGCGGCCGCCACGCATACCACCGGCTAACTCCAACAGCTTTGCAAATGGTGTACCGAGCGGGATTTCATAATTGCCAGGCAGTTCCACGTCGCCCGAGATCGAGAAGACTTTGGTGCCCCCATTGTTCGGCCGACCAACCTCAAGGTAGGCCTGGCCGCTATTGCGAATGATCCAAGGCACTGCCGCAAACGTTTCCGTGTTGTTGATCGTGGTGGGTTTGCCATAGAGTCCGTAGCTTGCGGGAAACGGCGGCTTAAATCGCGGCTGGCCCTTTTTACCTTCGAGCGACTCCAGCAAGGCGGTCTCTTCGCCGCAGATGTAGGCGCCGAATCCATGGTGGGCGTGCAGCTGAAACGAAAACTTCGACCCGCAGATATTCTCGCCAAGAAAGCCGGCCGCACGGGCCTCTTCCAGGGCCTCTTCGAAGCGCTCGTAGACCTCCCAAATCTCGCCGTGGATGTAGTTGTACCCAACGGTAATGCCCATGGCGTAGGCCGCTATCGCCATGCCTTCGATCACGATGTGGGGGTTGTACCGCAATATGTCGCGGTCTTTGCAGGTGCCCGGCTCGCCCTCATCAGAGTTGCAGACCAGATACTTCTGAATCGGCAACTTTGCCGGCATAAAACTCCATTTAAGACCCGTCGGAAAACCTGCGCCGCCACGGCCACGCAGGCCGGAGGCCTTCACCTCGGCGATCACGTCCTCTGGCGTCATGCCGGAGAGCACTTTTTTAAGCGCTTCATAGCCGCCTCGGGCCCGGTAGTCCTTCAGTCGCCAGCCATCAGGCGAGAGTCCTGCCAGGATCTGCGGCGTGATGTGCCGGCCATGAAAACACGTGTCCATCATCGGGATCTCGGGTGCGCCCATCTACTTGCCTCCCTTCGATGCTGCGGTTGTGGTGCTGCTGCGGCATTCATCAAGCAGCGCGTCAATGCGGTCATTCGACATGAAGCTGCACATGCGATGGTTGTTCACCAGCATGACCGGCGAGTCGGCACAAGCGCCCATGCACTCGCCCTCTTTGAGCGTAAAGAGCCCATCGGACGTGGTCTCGTTAAATCCAATGCCCAGCTTCGCCTTGAGGTATTCCGCCGCCTGGTTACCGCTTCGCAGCGCACAGGGCAGATTGGTGCAGACCGTGATCTTGAATTTGCCCACCGGCGCGAGGTTGTACATCGTGTAAAACGTCGCAACCTCGTGTACGGCAATGGCGGGCATGCCCAAGTAGGCCGCAACATCGGCCTCCACCTCGGGCGAAATCCAGCCGACCTCGCGCTGGGCAATCGTCAATGCAGCCATAACGGCGGACTGCCGTTGGTCGCTGGGATACTTTGCGATCTCGCGATCAATACGGCGATACGCATCGGGCGAAAGCACCGGCTCACGGGGCCGCTCCGATAACGACAACTGGGTAGGTGCGGAGGCGCTCATCGGTCGATCTCTCCAAACACAATGTCTTGGGTGCCGATAATGGTCACCACGTCGGCGATCATGTGTCCGCGGGCCATCTCGTTTAAGCCCTGCAAATGGGCAAAGCCGGGGGCACGAATTTTTAGGCGATAGGGCTTGTTGGCCCCATCGGACACCAGGTAAATGCCGAACTCACCCTTGGGATGCTCCACGGCGGCATAGCACTCGCCCTCGGGCACATGGAATCCTTCGGTGAAGAGCTTAAAGTGATGAATCAGCTCCTCCATGTTGGACTTCATGTTCAGCCGTGCAGGCGGCGCGACCTTATGGTTATCCGACATCACGGGCCCTGGATTCTTGCGCAACCACTCAACGCACTGGACAATGATTCGGTTGCTCTCACGCATCTCTGCCATACGGCAGAGGTAACGATCGTAGGAGTCGCCCTCTTTACCGACAGGAATATCGAAATCAAGACGATCGTAGACCTCGTAGGGCTGGTGCTTACGCAGATCCCAGACCACACCCGAACCCCTGAGCATCGGCCCTGTAAAGCCCATGGACTTGGCCCGCTCGGGCGAGACCACGCCGATGCCGACCAGCCGCTGCTTCCAGATACGGTTGTCGGTCAACAGGGTCTCGTATTCATCGACATACCCTGGAAAACGCTTGGTGAAATCTTCGATGAAATCCAGCAGCGAACCGCTGCGATTCTCATTGAGCCGGCGGGCTGCGCTATCGGAACGTTTGCGGTTCGCCAGGTACTGCGGCATGCGCTCCGGCAGATCGCGGTAGACACCGCCCGGGCGGTAATAGGCCGCATGCATACGCGCTCCCGATACGGCCTCGTAGCAATCCATCAGATCTTCGCGCTCACGGAAGGCGTACAGAAAGACAGCCATGGCGCCGACATCGAGTCCGTGGGCGCCGATCCATAGCAGGTGGTTCAGGATGCGGGTGATCTCATCAAACATGACCCGGATGTATTGCGCACGCAGGGGCACCTCTACCCCCATCAGCTTTTCAATGGCCATGACATAGGCATGCTCATTGACCATCATCGACACGTAATCCAATCGATCCATGTACGGCACCGACTGGATAAATGTCTTCTGCTCCGCAAGTTTTTCAGTACCCCGGTGCAAAAGACCGATGTGGGGGTCGGCCCGCTGAACAACCTCGCCATCAAGTTCAAGCACAAGCCGCAACACGCCGTGGGCTGCGGGGTGCTGGGGCCCAAAGTTCAGGGTGTAGTTTTTAATATCTGCCACAGTCGGTCCCCGGTTACTGAGGCGTAAAGCCGCCGTAGTTGTCCTCTCGAATCACCCGCGGCGTCTGATCGCGGGGTTCGATGGTGACCGGCTGATAGATCACGCGACGCTGCTCGGGGTCGTAGCGCATCTCAACATAGCCCGAGATCGGAAAATCTTTGCGGAAAGGATGGCCAACAAAACCGTAGTCAGTCAGAATCCGACGAAGGTCGTCATGCCCCTCAAACACGATGCCGTACAAATCAAATGCTTCCCGCTCGTACCAGTTGGCTGCTGACCAGACGCCGGTCACCGAGGCCACCAGAGGAAGCTCATCGTCGGGGCATGCAACACGCACACGCAGACGCTGATTGAGCTCCACCGACAAAAGATGCAATACCACCGCGAACCGCGCACCCTCATGGGTGCCGTCGCGGTAATCACGGTAATCCAGGCCACACAAATCAACCAGAGTGTCAAACCGAAGCCCGGCCGCATCGCGAAGCGTGACACAGGCCTCGAGGTAACGGTCGGCCGATACGGTAAGCGTGGTCTCATCAAAGGCCTGCGAGACGGTTTTCACCGCATCACCGAGTGTCGACTGAAGAAGCGTTGCGAGCGTGGTCACGTGGGTCAACTCCGGGCAATCGTGCTCGTGCGACGAATCTTGTTTTGGAGCTGGATAATGCCGTAGATCAGGGCCTCGGCCGTGGGCGGGCAGCCCGGCACGTAGATGTCCACCGGCACAATCCGGTCACAGCCGCGCACCACGGAGTAGCTGTAGTGGTAATAGCCGCCACCGTTTGCGCACGAACCCATCGAGATGACCCAGCGGGGCTCAGGCATCTGATCGTAGACCTTGCGAAGCGCAGGCGCCATTTTGTTGCACAGGGTGCCGGCCACAATCATCACGTCGGACTGACGGGGACTCGGGCGAAACACCACGCCAAACCGATCCAGGTCATAACGGGATGCGCCCGCATGCATCATTTCCACGGCACAGCACGCCAAGCCGAACGTCATGGGCCAAAGCGACCCTGTCCGCGTCCAGTTGATGATGGTATCGGCCGAGGTGGTCAGAAAGCCTTGTTTAAAAACGCCGTCGATCGCCATGTGCGTTTACTCCCAGTCCAGTGCGCCCTTCATCCACTCGTAGATGAAGCCCAGCACCAAAATTGACAGAAACACCATCATGGACAGAAAGCCAAAAAGACCGATGTCTTTGAGCGCTACCGCCCACGGAAAGAGAAATGCAATTTCGAGGTCAAACAAAATAAAGAGAATCGCTACCAGGTAGTAACGCACATCGAACTGAAGACGGGCATCTTCAAAGGCCTCGAACCCGCACTCATAAGGGGACAGTTTCTCGGGATCCGGGCGGCTTGGGCCCAAGATTTTGCCCACCGTCATCGACGCGATGCCAATGGCTCCGCCGACCAAGATGAACATCAACACCGGTAGGTATTGCTCTAAATTCACGACGTGTCCCCGGAAGTCTTATTGTTTACTTCTTCCTTAACCCTGTTTGGTGCCGACGGCGAGACTCGAACTCGCACAGCTTTCGCCACTGCCCCCTCAAGACAGCGTGTCTACCAATTTCACCACGTCGGCAGCAAAACTCTCCCAAATTCCATACTACCTGACTGTGTAGCCAGGCTAAAACTCCTCTTATTTTTTCGCCCCCGACTGCGGTGCAGGTACCTGGGCCGGAGCGGATTCTGCCGGAGCAAGCTGTCCAGGCGTCGGCACCGACGACGGCACTTCGGGCGCAGACTGCATGACACTTCCCGCCCCACTGGACTGCTGAGACCGTGTTGCGATAAACGATAGGGCAAGGGTCGCTACAAAAAACACCACAGCGAGAATGCCGGTCGAGCGGCTCAGAAAATTGGCGGAACCCGTCGATCCGAACACACTGCCGGCCGAGCCCGAGCCAAACGCTGCGCCCATGTCGGCGCCTTTACCTTGCTGCAGCAGCACTAGCACGATGATTCCAATGGCCGACAAGACCTGAACCGTGAGCACTGCGTTTCCTAACCAACCCATGTCAATGACCCCTTATCGAGCAGGCGATTTGATAAAACTCCTGCGCGTTTAACGACGCCCCACCCACCAACGCACCATCGATATCGGGCTGAGCAAATAACTCGGTCGCGCTCGATGCTTTAACGCTGCCTCCGTAGAGCACGACGGTGCGCTGCGCCGCCGCGCCGTCAGCCTCGGCAATCGTGCGGCGTATCGCCGCGTGCATCTCTTGCGCCTGATCGGGCGTGGCACTTCGGCCCGTTCCGATCGCCCATATCGGTTCGTAGGCAAATACGACCGACTCCAACGTGTTCTTACTCTTCAGCTCGCCCACCACCACGCGAACCTGCTCACAGACCACTGCCTCTGCCTGCCCCTGATCGCGCGCCTGAAGCGACTCACCGACGCAGACCACGGGCGTTAACCCTGCCTGCGCCAGCGCCATGGCCTTGGCCGCCACAACAGCGTCGGACTCACCCCAACGGGCGCGACGCTCCGAGTGGCCCACCAACGCAAACTGAGCCTCAAAATCCTGCAGCATGCCCACCGAGACCTCGCCCGTGAATGCACCCATGGGTTCTGCACTTACATCTTGCGCACCCCAGCCTACTGGATGCCCTTTGAGTCGGACTGCCGCCTGAAACAAATAAGGGCTCGGCACTGCAACCGCGCAACGGGCCATGGGCACACCACTTGGGTGGGCCTCTATGGCCGCCACGAGGTCAGACAGAAGGCGCTCGTTCTCAGACAGAGAGCCGTGCATCTTCCAGTTGCCAACCACCCATGGCTGACGCTGCGCTGCATCGAAGTTTACCATCAGGCCGATGGCGCTCCAGGCTCTCCGCCTTCGGCGGCAGGCGCATCAAGCAACGCCTTCATGGACAGACGCAGACGGCCTTTGTCATCGGCTTCCAGAACTTTAACGCGCACGCTCTGGCCCTCTTTCAAGTAGTCCGACACCTGATTCACACGCTCATTGGCGATTTGTGAAATGTGCAGCAGACCGTCTTTGCCGGGAAGAATCGATACGATCGCGCCGAACTCCAGAAGACGCAGCACCGTGCCGTCATAGGTCTTGCCGACCTCGACTTCTGCCGTCAGTTCCTCGATGCGTTTGATGGCTGCTCGCGCAGCATCCCCGGTCGTCGCGGCCACGGTGATGGAGCCGTCTTCAGAAATATCAATCTGGGTGCCTGTTTCTTCAGTGATCGCACGAATGGTCGCACCACCCTTACCGATCACATCACGGATACGCTCCGGATTGATCTTCATGGTGTAAAGACGGGGCGCAAACTCAGAGAGCTCTTCTCGCGCGTGGTCCAGAGCAGATTTCATCTTGCCCAGAATATGAAGTCGGGCCTCGAGGGCCTGCGCCAAGGCAACCTGCATGATCTCTTTGGTGATGCCCTGAATCTTAATGTCCATCTGCAAGGCGGTCACGCCGGTTTCGGTTCCTGCGACTTTAAAGTCCATGTCACCGAGATGATCCTCGTCACCGAGAATATCGGTGAGCACCGCAAATCGTCCACCTTCTTTGATCAGTCCCATCGCAATGCCCGCAACGTGGGCCTTCAGCGGCACACCGGCATCCATCAGTGCAAGACAGCCACCGCAGACCGAGGCCATCGACGAGGAGCCATTGGATTCGGTGATCTCCGAGACCACCCGCATGGAATACGCAAACTCTTCGGGGCTCGGCAGAACAGCCACCAGCGCGCGCTTGGCCAGGCGACCGTGGCCGATCTCACGACGCTTGGGCGTGCCCACACGGCCGCATTCGCCGGTTGCATACGGCGGCATGTTGTAGTGAAGCATGAAGCGGTCACGGTATTCACCGGCCAGTGCATCAATGATCTGCTCATCACGCGTTGTACCCAACGTGGCCACCACCAGGGCCTGGGTCTCACCGCGGGTAAAGAGTGCTGTTCCGTGAGTCCTGGGAAGCACACCGGTGCGAATGGAAATTGGCCGCACGGTGCGGGTATCCCGGCCGTCGATTCGGGGCTCACCGTTCAGAATTTGCGACCGCACCACATTGGCCTCGATACCAAACATGGTCTCGGCGAGCAGGTTGCTGTCGAGCGACTTACCCGCCGCGCTGACCTCTTCGGTCATCTTGGCTTCGATGTCGGCGTAAATGGTTTTGAGCTTCTGTGAACGCTCTTGCTTGTTCCGGATGCCATAGGCCTCACGCAGCGGGGCCTCGGCCAATGCCTTGATCCGATCGATCGTGGCCTGGTCTTTCTCGGCAGGCTTCCAATCCCACTCGGGCTTGCCCGCCTTTTCCACCAGCCGGTTGATCGCGGCAATCGCGATCTTGCCCTGGTCGTGGCCAAACACCACACCGCCGAGCATGACCTCTTCAGAAAGCTGATCGGCCTCGGACTCCACCATCAGCACAGCAGACTCGGTGCCCGACACCACCAGATCCATCTTCGACGTTTTGAGCTGAGTGGCCGTGGGATTGAGCACATACTGGCCATCGATGTAACCCACGCGAGCGGCACCAATGGGACCATTAAACGGCACACCCGAAATCGCCATGGCGGCGGAAGCGCCGATCATGGCCGGAATGTCTGGATCGATCTCGGGGTTAAGCGAAATCACCGTGCAGACCACCTGCACTTCGTTGTAAAAACCATCAGGAAACAACGGGCGCAGCGGACGATCGATGAGCCGCGAGGTCAGTGTTTCTTTCTCAGAGGGCCGGCCCTCGCGCTTGAAAAAGCCGCCGGGAATCTTGCCGGCCGCATAGGTCTTTTCGATGTAATCAACGGTCAGCGGAAAAAAATCCTGGCCGGGTTTAGCACTTTTGGCCGCCACAACGGTAGCCAACACAATGGTGTCTTCGACATTGACCAGTACAGCACCGCTGGCCTGACGGGCGATCTCGCCAGTCTCCAGCACCACCTTGTGCTGGCCATACTGAAATTCTTCTTTTGCAATATTAAACACAACGATTTCCTTCTCTCATAAACAACATTTCAATGCTTCTAAAGCAAAAATGCCCGACCAGTTACACCGGGCAGGCATTTTTGATGACACCGATTGGCGACGGTCGCGCGAATGACTCGGGATTCTTCTCCACGCGTCCTCGATTACTTACGCAGACCCAGACGCTCGATCAATGTGCGGTAGGACTGCACATTGGTCCGTTTCAAGTAGTCCAACAATTTACGACGACGGCTCACCATCTTCAGCAGACCACGACGGGAGTGGTGGTCCTTGGCGTGGGCCTTGAAGTGGTCGGTGAGGTCGTTGATACGGGCGGTCAGCAGTGCGACCTGTACCTCGGGGCTCCCGGTATCGTTTTTGGCGCGCTGGTACTGCGCCATGATGTCTGGCTTATTGAGCGTGGCAACGGGCATGGTGATCTCCTAAAAATGCCTTTGAACTTGCGGCCGGGCCTGCCAGGGCCCGCCGTGCGATGTACAACTCCTTGAATTATAACGGAAAACCCTAAGACCCGCGACCTAGACCAGCTGGGGATTCAGTTTCTCCACCTTGCTTTCGAGCTTATTCAGGGCGTTCAGGTAGGCCTTGGCCGAGGCGACCACGATATCGGGATCGGCCCCAACGCCATTGACAATCCGCCCGCCCTTGGACAGCCGCATCGTGACCTCGCCCTGGCTCTCCGTGCCCGTGGTGATCGCATTGACCGAGAACAGAAGCAGCTCTGACCCGCTTTTGACTCGGGATTCGATGGCATTCACCGTGGCATCCACCGGACCATTGCCTTCGGCCTGGGTTGCCACTTCGTCGCCACCTGCAGAGAACACCACCCGGGCCCGTGGCCGCTCGCCGGTCTCGGAATGCTGGGACAAGGACAAGAACTTGTAATGTTCATCGCCCTCCTCCACCGACTCACCGGAGACCAGCGCCTGCAGGTCCTCATCGAAAATCTCAGACTTTCGATCCGCCAGATCCTTGAACCGTGCAAAGGCCTCGTTCAATGCCTGCTCGGAGTCAAACTCAATGCCCAACTCGGTCAACCGCTGCTTAAACGCATTACGGCCCGAGAGCTTGCCCAACACAATTTTGTTCGCAGACCAGCCCACATCTTCTGCGCGCATGATCTCGTAGGTCTCACGATGCTTTAATACGCCGTCTTGGTGGATACCCGACTCGTGCGCAAATGCATTCGCACCCACCACGGCCTTGTTCGGCTGCACGGGATAGCCCGTGATCTGGGAGACCAAACGCGATGCCGACACGATCTGCGTGGTGTCGATGTTGGTGTCGCACTTAAAGACATCTTGGCGAACCTTCACGGCCATCACAATCTCTTCAAGGCTGGCATTTCCCGCGCGCTCACCGAGGCCGTTGATCGTGCATTCGACCTGGCGTGCACCGTTTAACACCGCCGACAATGAGTTTGCAACGGCCATTCCCAAGTCGTTGTGGCAGTGGGTTGACCAGATCACGCGATCAGCGCCTGGTGTGCGTGCAATCAGTTGCTTGAAACGGTCCCCCCAGACGCCGGGCACGCTGTAGCCCACCGTGTCGGGCACATTGATGGTGGTGGCTCCCGCCTTGATCACCTCGCCAAACACCCGAACCAGAAAATCAATGTCGCTTCGTACCGCATCCTCGGCCGAAAATTCCACATCCGACGTGTAGTCCAAGGCCATCTTTACACCTTTGATGGCCGCCTCCACGACCTGATCCGGATTCATACGGAGTTTCTTCTCCATGTGAATGGGACTGGTGGCGATAAAGGTGTGGATACGGCCCTTGGCGGCAGGCCGAATGGCCTCGCCGGCGGCGCGGATATCTTTTTCAGAGACCCGGGCCAGAGAGCACACGGTGCTCTCTTTTATGGTCTCCGCAATCCCACGAATCGCCTCGAAGTCACCGGGGCTGGCAGCGGCAAAGCCGGCCTCGATCACGTCAACGCGCAGACGCTCCAGCTGCCGGGCGATACGGATTTTTTCATCCTTGGTCATGGACGCGCCGGGGCTCTGCTCGCCATCGCGCAAGGTGGTGTCAAAAATAATCAAACGATCGTTCATGATGGTTGTCCTTTTAAAGCGGCCTTGCTCGCGCAAGACTTTAAATCATCGGGTGGGGTTGGGTGTCTGCGGTTCTATCCGGGGCAGACTGTGGAGCGATGGCTCCACGCCGGTCTGGGGTCGTTGTTAGCGCGCGCGGCGCAGTCGACCCAGACGGCCGAGTAGATTTAGCGATAGCACACCGGCGCCCACAGAGCACGGGATGGCTCCGGACGGATCGATCAATGAGGCGATGGGTGCATTGACTTGCATAGGTAAAGACTATAAATCCTTTTCGTCCGGCTCTGCAAACACCTCTACCCGCTCTCCACGGGCTTTGCGCCAGAAAAACAACACCCAGCCCGACACGCCATAGGCCAGCATCATCAGAAACAAGAGCGTTGGAGGGTCCTGAGAGATCAGCACCAGGCCCAGCGCCACCAGAACAATCACCACAAATGGCACGCTGCGGCGCAGGTTCAGGTCCTTGAAGCTGTAAAACGGGACGCTGGACACCATGGTCAGGCCCGCATAGACCGCCACCGACCAGACCAGCCAGCGCAGATCATGGGCCGACCAGTCAATCCATTTGGTCTCACGCAGATCCGTGGCCACCCACACCAAGCCGGCCAGTAATGCAGCCGCCGCGGGGCTTGGAAGGCCCTGAAAAAACCGCTTGTCCACGATCGCAATGTTCGTGTTGAAGCGGGCCAGCCGAAGGGCCGCTCCCGCAATGTAGACAAAGGCCGCCAACCAGCCCAGTTTGCCCATGCTCTGGAGGGACCACATGTAGATGATGAGCGCAGGCGCGGCCCCGAACGACACCATGTCAGCGAGGCTGTCGTACTGGGCGCCAAAATCGGAGGTCGTGTTGGTCAGCCGGGCCACACGGCCATCTAGGCTATCGAGCACCATGGCCACAAAAATAGCAATGGCCGCCTCTGCAAAGCGGCCATGCATGGCCTGAACGATCGCAAAGAACCCGGCAAAGAGGCAGCCCGTGGTGAAGAGATTGGGCAGCAGGTAAATACTTGTGCGTCGACGCGGAAGCCGGGGTTTCATCAAAGCTCCAATAAACGGGCGCAGACCCCGTGACGCTTACCAGCGCGCCAATGCGGTGGCATGAGCGGAGACGACGTCCCCGACAGAGACTAACGCCTGGGCCGACGTGGGGCAATAGACATCCACGCGCGATCCGAACCGGATAAACCCGTAACGTGCCCCCCGCATCAGGGTGTCGCCCGGCTTGGCATAGCAGAGAATACGGCGGGCCACGAGACCTGCAATCTGGATGCAGGTCAAACGGCGCCCCTGGCCGTCTTCCAGCACCATGGCGCAGCGCTCATTTTGCTCGGAAGCCTTATCGACCGATGCATTAAGAAATGCCCCGGGAAAGTACTGCACCTCGCGCACCGTTCCCTGGATCGGCGAGCGATTCGAATGCACGTTGAACACATTCATGAACACGCTGATTTTCAGGCTCTCTACGCCCGTGATCGGATCGATGGCCTTGCCGACCACCACGATTCGCCCATCGGCCGGCGAAGTGATGAGGCCCTCGCCCAACGGGGGCGTACGGGCAGGATCCCGAAAGAACTGCACCACAAAGATTGAGACCAGGGCCAGCACGCCGGCGAGCACGTCCCAATCCAACGCCGACGCCACCAACGTAAAAAAAATGCTGGCCGCAGCAAACGGCCAGCCTTCACGCGCGATGATCGGATGCGGATAACTGCGAACGTCTTGGTCGGCCATCAGTTGCGTGTCTGGTCGACCAGTTTATTGGCCTTGATCCAAGGCATCATCGCACGCAGTTTCTCTCCGACCTGCTCAATCGGATGCTCTGCGGTGAGACGACGACGCGACAGCAGTGTGGGCGCGCCCGCACGGTTTTCCAAGATGAATTCTTTCGCGTACTCGCCGGTCTGAATTCGGGTCAGCGCCTCTTTCATAGCCCGCTTGGTTTCAGCAGTGACCACCTTGGGACCCGTTACATACTCTCCGAACTCTGCATTGTTCGAAATGGAGTAATTCATGTTGGCAATGCCACCCTCGTAGATCAGGTCTACGATCAGCTTGAGTTCATGCAGGCACTCGAAATACGCCATCTCGGGCGCATAGCCTGCTTCCACCAAGGTCTCAAAGCCTGCCTTGATCAGCTCCACCGTGCCGCCACACAGCACGGCCTGCTCACCAAACAAATCAGTCTCTGTCTCTTCGCGGAAGTTGGTCTGAATGATGCCGGCCTTGCCGCCACCGATGGCGCTGGCATACGACAGCGCAATCGCGCGTGCATTGCCGGTCGTGTCTTGATGGACAGCGATCAGACACGGCACACCGCCACCCTGGGCATAGGTGCCACGCACCGTATGGCCGGGTGCCTTGGGTGCGATCATGATCACGTCGAGGTCGGCACGTGGCGTGACCTGACCGTAGTGGATGTTAAAGCCATGGGCAAATGCCAGCGCAGCGTTTTGTTTGATCACCGGCGCGATCTCTGCGTTGTAGACCGCAGCGATGTTTTCGTCGGGCATCAGCAGCATGACCACATCGGCACCGTTCACCGCATCTTTGATCTCGGCGGCCTTCAAGCCGGCCTTTTCCACCTTCGCCCAGCTCGGACCGCCCTTGCGCACACCGACCACGACATTGCAGCCGCTGTCGTTAAGGTTCAAAGCATGGGCATGGCCCTGGGAGCCGTAGCCGATGATGGCCACTTTCTTGCCTTTGATCAGCGAAAGATCGGCATCCTTGTCGTAAAACACGTTCATGGTGATTTCCTTATCGTTGAAGTCGTATGAGGTGGCGTCGGGTTAAACCCTTGGGTTTAGGCCTTCAGCGTTCGGTCACCGCGCGAGATGCCGGAGCAGCCCGTGCGAACCGTTTCTAAAATGCTGCCCTCTTCAAGGGCCACAATAAACGCATCAAGCTTGCTGCTGTCGCCCGTGAGTTCAATGGTGTAGGTCTTGTCGGTGACATCGATCACGCGGCCACGGAAGATGTCGGCCATGCGCTTCATTTCTTCGCGCTCCTTGCCGACCGCGCGAACCTTAATCAGCATGAGCTCCCGCTCGATATAAGGATGCTCAATCAAGTCGACCACTTTGACCACATCGACCAGCCGATTCAGGTGTTTCGTGATCTGCTCAATCGTGTCGTCGGATCCAATCGTGCTGATGGTCATGCGTGACAGCGACGCGTCCTCGGTGGGGGCCACGGTCAACGTCTCGATGTTGTAGGCGCGGGCAGAGAACAGATCCACCACACGCGATAGCGCGCCAGGCTCGTTTTCAATCAGTATGGAAATGATGTGTCGCATTCGTAGCCCCTTAGAGATCTTCTGAGCCAAGCAGCATTTCCGTCAGGCCTTTGCCGGTCTGCACCATGGGCCACACGTTCTCTTCCCGGTCGGTGATGAAGTCCATGAACACCAAGCGATCTTTCATTTTGAATGCCTCACGCAGTGCAGGCTCTACATCGCTGGGTTTGGATATCAACATACCCACATGGCCGTAGGCTTCTGCGAGCTTTACGAAGTCAGGCAGCGAATCCATGTACGACTCGGCGTAACGGCTCTCGTATTCGATTTCCTGCCACTGGCGCACCATGCCCAGATAACGGTTGTTCAGGTTCACCACCTTCACCGGCACCTGATACTGCTGACAGGTGGACAGCTCTTGAATACACATCTGGATCGAGCCTTCGCCGGTGATGCAGGCGACCTCGGCATCGGGATGGGCGAGCTTCACGCCCATGGCATAGGGCAGCCCTACGCCCATGGTGCCCAGTCCGCCAGAGTTGATCCAACGGCGTGGGTAATCGAATTTGTAGTACTGGGCGGCAAACATCTGGTGCTGACCCACATCCGAGGTGATGAACGCCTCGCCCTTGGTCACTTCCCAGAGTTTCTCCACCACAAACTGGGGCTTAATCACCTCGTCGCTACGCTTGTACGCGAGGCACTCGCGCTTGCGCCATTCAGTGATCTGGTCCCACCAGGCCGAATGGGCCTTTTTGTTAAAGACGTGGCCCGCAGCAATCGCCTCTTTGATCTGCGCGATCATCTCGCGCATGACATCGCCCACGTCGCCCACGATGGGCACATCGACCTTCACCCGTTTGGAGATTGATGAGGGGTCGATATCAACGTGAATGATCTTGCGTGGATTCTGGGCGAAGTGTTTGGGGTTTCCGATCACCCGGTCGTCGAACCGCGCGCCAATACCCACCAGCACGTCGCAGTGCTGCATGGCCATGTTGCACTCATAGGTGCCGTGCATGCCCGGCATGCCAAGAAACTTCTTGTCGGTTGCGGGATAGGCGCCCAGGCCCATCAGCGTATTGGTGCAGGGATAACCCAGAAGATCCACCAGCTCACGCAGCTCTTTTGAGGCGTTGCCAAGAATAATGCCGCCGCCGGTGTAAATCATTGGCCGCTCGGCCGTGAGCATGAGCTGCACGGCCTTCTTGATCTGGCCTGAATGGCCCTTCACCACAGGGTTGTACGACCGCATGACAACCTCTTTGGGGTAGTCGAACTTGCAGCGGTCGCGGGTGATGTCCTTTGGAATGTCCACCAGCACGGGGCCGGGTCGGCCGGTCCGCGCCAAATGAAACGCCTTCTTCATGGTCGCGGCAAGGTCACGGACATCCTTCACCAGGAAGTTGTGCTTTACGCAGGGCCGCGTGATGCCCACGGTATCGCATTCCTGGAATGCATCCAGGCCGATCGCATGGGTGGGCACCTGTCCCGAAATCACGACCATCGGAATGGAGTCCATGTAGGCCGTGGCAATGCCGGTTACCGCATTGGTAACGCCAGGTCCGCTGGTGACCAGGCAGACGCCAACTTTCTCGGTGGAACGCGCATAGGCATCGGCAGCGTGCACGGCCGCCTGCTCGTGACGCACCAAGACGTGCTTAAATTTTTTCTGCTTGTAGATTTCGTCGTAGATGTAGAGGACGGCACCACCGGGGTAGCCAAAGATGTGCTCTACGTTTTCTTCGTGCAAACAACGCACGACAATTTCTGCGCCTGTAATTTCCATAGGTTGTCGGTCCTATCAAGATCCAGTGATCCTTGCCCGCCGGTGCCACCCGCACCCTGTTCTTTCGACCAGAGGGGCCAGCGACACAGACCTTGCGACAAGGGCTTTGAGTTGACGGATCGCCGTTGCTGCCTCTTGTGGAGCCAGTACCGGCAAGGTCAAGCTCTCTAATTTAACATATCGGGATGAACCCGAAGGCCTTGGCCCACTTCCTCGCGAGTGCCGAACACCGCGCCTTCAGGATCGCAGCACTGGCCACCCGTAACGACGAGCAGGCCCTGGATCTGGTCCAAGAGGCCATGATGCGGCTGGCCGAGAAGTACGGCGATCGGCCCGAGGCCGAATGGCCACTTCTGTTTCAACGGATTTTGCAAAACGCCATTCTGGACCACCACCGGCGCCAGAAAGTCCGCCGGGCTTGGATAAGCCTGTTTGGAGACCTCGTCGCCGGCCGTCCCGACCATGAGCACGACACCGGGGACGCCGACGCGTTTGATGCCCCCGACAGCGAGGAAGATCGGCCCGACTGGCTCGCGGACCAGCACCGCACCCAAGAGCGCATCATGAAGGCCATCGCGGGCCTGCCACTGCGTCAACAACAAGCCTTCCTGCTGCGTTATTGGGAAGGAATGGACATTGCTCAGACTGCGCAGGCGATGGGCTGCTCAGAGGGCAGCGTCAAAACACACTGTTTTCGCGCTGTCAAAACCCTTAGTGTTGTGCTGAACGATCTCAAACCCGATTAACGTTGTGACCACACCCGACCCGCTCATTTACCGGATACGCGAGGCCCTCAAGCAGAGCGCTTCGGCGATACCTGCAGGCCACCGAGAGGCGCTGCGAAACGCGCGCCTGCGTGCGGTGTCACGGGCTGAAGAAAAACACACGCACAGAGGTCCGGTGGCCCACCGCAGGACACCGAGCGCAGCCCAGGCGTGGGGAATGGGCATCACACTGGCGTCGCTCGCCACGGTAGTGATTGGACTGCAACTGGCCCAACGCCACGCAGTCGATCAAGACATCCTTCGGCTGGCAGAGATCGATAAACGCATGATCACTGGAGCGCTTCCCCCTCAGGCTTACCTTGATCCTGGCTTTCTCGCGTTTCAAGAAGAGACCCTCAACGACGAGCAAATCGCCGGACTTACGGCCGGTGTCACACTTCGCGCAAACACTGCCGCTCAATCCGTGTCCACGTCAGCAGCGCTCAAGCACTATTGGCAGCCGGAATCGTTTTTTCCCGGCCTTGAATCCACCCCTACCCGACTCACGTGGGCCCGGCTCACCGGCCCCCAGCGCGAAGCGCTCGCCCCGCTCGAGCCCTATTGGGCTGAACTCGACGATGCCCGCAAACGCAAATGGATCAAGATCGCGGACCGTTTCCCAACACTCGACGCATCCGAGCAGGCACGCGCTCAAGAGCGCATGGAGGCATGGGTCGCCTTGCCCGCCGTGGAGCGCCGCCAGGCAAGGTCGGTCTACCGCAGCGTGACCAAAGCGATCCCAGAAGACGTCCGCGTGATGAAATGGAACGAATACCAGGCGCTCAGCGAAAAAGAACGCGCGCGGCTTTTTGAGCTCGCCCAACAAAAAGTTGCAGAGGCTACTGGCTCGTCCGAGCCTCTGGTGGTCGGCCCTCGCCGTCCGGCCAATGCCCTAGCCACCAAAGCAGAAAAGCCACTGGCTGCACAGTAAACTTGGGCTGTGAGCATCACAGCACCGACCCCAAACCCGAACACCACACCCCACAGCGAGCCCGCCATCATCGCGGCGGCCACCGTATGGCGACGCTTCATGGGCATGGTCTACGAGGCCTTGTTGCTGTTCGGCCCAATGCTGGTGATTGCCTTCGTCTACTCGGTCATCGTGGGCTTTAACGACCGGAGCGGGCCCGAGTTTCACGAGCTCAAACGAACCGGGCTCCAGATCGTGCTGACCCTAGCCCTGCTGCTGTATTTTCGTTGGGGCTGGAGCCTGGGGCGTTGCACGCTGCCCATGCAGACCCTTGGACTGCGGCTCAAAATGCGCGACGGCCGTGATGTGCCACCACGCACCGCTGCGATCCGGTTCGTGGTCGCCCTGCCGAGCGTGCTGCTCGGCCTCGGCTTCCTCTGGGCGATCGTGGATCGCGATGGCCAGACCCTGCATGATCGCGTCGCGGGAACCCGCCTAGTCTACATTCCCGTCGGCAAAGTCATTTGATCAGTGCACGACGCGGTCAAAGGCGAACACCCCGTCTTTGAAATCAACAGGAATCACATCATTCGGACCGAACTTACCCTCGAGAATCAGCTTCGCGACCGGATTCTCAATGCGCTGTTGAATCGCCCGCTTTAACGGCCGGGCACCGAACAACGGATCGAATCCCACGTTGGCCACTTCATCAAGGGCCGCATCGGAGACCTCGAGCCGCATACCACGCTCCTCGACCCGCGACTCCAGGCGCTTCAACTGTATCCGGGCAATGTTCCGAATGTGTTCTTGGCCAAGCGCATGGAAGACCACGATTTCGTCGATGCGATTGATGAACTCGGGCCTGAAATGGACCTTGACCTCCGCCATGACAGCCTCTTTGATTTCCGCGCTGGGCTGGCCGGCAAGGCGCTGAATCTCGGGAGACCCCAGATTCGATGTCATGACCACGACCGTATTGCGAAAGTCCACCGTCCGCCCCTGGCCGTCGGTCAGCCGACCGTCGTCCAGTACTTGCAACAGCACATTGAAAACATCGGGATGCGCCTTCTCGACTTCATCGAGCAAGATGACGCTGTACGGCTTACGGCGAACCGACTCGGTCAGTGTGCCACCCTCTTCATAGCCGACGTAGCCGGGGGGTGCGCCGATCAAACGTGAGACGGAGTGCTTTTCCATGAACTCACTCATGTCAATGCGCACCATCTGCTCTTCGGAGTCAAACAAGAATTGCGCCAACGCCTTGCACAACTCGGTCTTGCCGACACCTGTCGGCCCCAAAAACAAGAACGATCCATACGGCCGATTCGGATCCGAGAGTCCTGCCCGCGAACGCCGAATCGCATCGGACACGAGACTCACCGCCTCGTCTTGCCCCACCACGCGTTCGTGCAGGTGCGACTCCATACGAAGAAGCTTTTCGCGCTCGCCCGTCATCATCTTCGATACCGGAATGCCGGTCGCCCGCGAGACCACCTCCGCGATCTCCTCGGCACCGACCTGGGTGCGCAGCAGCCGTGGCTTCTCCACCGCCCCAGACGCCTTGGCATCTGCCGCCTTTAGACGGGCCTCGAGCTCGGGAAGCTTTCCATACTGAAGCTCGGATACCTTCTGCCAGTCGCCTTTGCGGGTGAACGCGTCAATCTCGTGGCGCACCTGATCAATCTCTTCTTTGATGGATTGCGATCCCTGTACCGCCGCCTTTTCGGCTTTCCAGACCTCTTCCAGGTCGGCCAGCTCACGCTCAAGACGCAGGATTTCCTGCTCGAGAAGCTCAAAACGCTTCTTCGAGGCCTCATCTTTTTCTTTGCGCACCGCCTCACGCTCGATTTTTAACTGAATCAACCGCCGATCCAGCTTATCCATCGATTCGGGTTTGGAATCAATCTCCATCTTGATCCGCGAGGCAGCCTCATCAATGAGATCAATCGCCTTATCGGGAAGAAATCGATCGGTGATGTAGCGGTTGGAGAGTTCAGCGGCCGCTACGATGGCAGGATCGGTGATATCCACACCATGATGAAGCTCGTAACGCTCCTGCAGACCGCGCAAGATCGCAATCGTGGCCTCGACCGAGGGCTCGCCCACCAAGACCTTCTGAAAGCGCCTCTCCAACGCGGCGTCTTTCTCGATGTATTTACGGTATTCATCCAGAGTGGTTGCGCCGATGCAGTGCAACTCTCCACGCGAGAGTGCGGGCTTTAACATGTTGCCCGCGTCCATAGCGCCCTCGGCTTTGCCCGCACCCACCATGGTGTGGATCTCGTCGATAAAGACAATCGGGTGACCGCTTGGGTGGGTCTCCGCCATCTGCGCAATGTCTTTGAGGACCGCCTTCAGACGCTCCTCAAACTCGCCGCGGTATTTGGCGCCAGCGAGTAACGCCGCCATGTCAAGCGTCAAGACCGACTTGCCCTTGAGGCCCTCGGGCACCTCGCCATTCACAATCCGCTGCGCAAGGCCCTCAACGATCGCCGTCTTGCCCACGCCCGGCTCGCCGATCAACACAGGATTGTTCTTGGTGCGACGCTGGAGGATCTGAATGCATCGGCGTATCTCGTCATCGCGGCCGATCACCGGATCCAATTTTCCGCGGGCGGCCCGCTCGGTCAGATCAACACAATACTTTTTCAAGGCCTCGCGCTTACCCTCGGCCTCGGCGGAATCCACCGACTGCCCACCGCGTACAGCGTCTACCGCGAGCTCAAGATGTTTACGGGTCAGCCCAGACTCGCGCAGCAGCTTGCCTGCCTGCCCCTTGTCATCGGCCAGCGCCAGCAGAAACAGCTCGCTGGCTATGAACTGATCGCCACGTTGCTGTGCCTCGCGATCGGTCAGGTTAAATAGCCGCATCAATTCCGAGCCGACCGTCACCTGCCCCTCAGGTTTGGAGACCTTAGGCAGGCCCTCAAGGGCGCTGTTCACCGCCTGTGTCAGCCGCTGGCTGTTCACCCCGGCGCGGGCCAATAGCGATTTGGTCGACCCTTCCTCTTGTTGAAGCAGTGCGGAAAGCACATGCAACGGCTCGATGGTTGGGCTGTCATAGCCCACGGCGATGCTCTGGGCATCGGCAAGCGCCTGTTGAAAGGCGGTCGTCAGTTTGTCGGTTCGCATGGTCGAATCTCACTTGAAAGGTGTGTGGTTTTGTCCACGATTACCGAGGAGATGGGGGAGACTTCCGTCAAAATCAAGGGGTTCACCCATCGCCATGCCGACTCACGACCCCCCTCTTCCCCTGGCTACCACGCTGCATGCATCGTTCTCCGAGATCTCGGCCCACGACTGGAACGGCCTGCTCGCCCAACAAGCGCATGCCACGCCGTTTTTGGATTGGGCATTTTTAAACACACTGGAGGAAACCTGCTGCACCCACGCTCAGAACGGCTGGCTGCCGCTGCCCCTGGCCGTGCGCGACGCCTCCGATAAGCTGGTTGGGGCCGCGGCGTTGTATGCCAAAGGCCACTCTTACGGCGAATTCGTCTTCGATTGGGCCTGGGCCGAGGCGTACGAACGTGCCGGGCTTGCGTATTACCCAAAACTCGTGGTGGCCAGCCCCTTCTCGCCGATACCCGGCACACGATTGCTCGCAGCCCATGCGTTAGCGCGCGAGGCCATCATCGACGCACTGGAGTCGCAGGTGGCACAGACAGGCATGTCGTCCGCCCACGTGTTGTTTGCCGATGCCCACGATATCTCGGCACTGGCCGATCGAGGCTGGCTCATTCGCGAAAACATTCAGTTTCACTGGATGAATCATGGCTATAGCACGTTTGAAGATTACCTGTCAGCGCTCACGCAGCCCAAACGCAAAAAAGTCAATGCAGAGCGCCGCAAGGTGCGCGATGCTGGCATCACGACGCGCGTGGTCAGCGGCCGGGACATCACCCCCGACCTGTGGGATTTCTTCTTTACGTGCTACACCACGACCTACCGTGAGCACCACTCCACGGCCTACCTGAGCCGCGAATGTTTTTTTCGACTGGCGGCGGCCATGCCGGAAGCATTCGTGCTGAGCCTGGCCGAGCGCGATGCAAGGCCTATCGCGAGCGCGCTTCTGATGCAGCACAACGGTGTGTTGTACGGACGCTATTGGGGGGCCGTCGAGCGTGTGGACTGCCTGCACTTCGAAGTGGCCTATTACCGGCCCATCGAATGGGCGATCTCCCGTGGCATCACCCGCTTTGAGGGCGGCGCACAAGGAGAGCACAAACTTGCCCGAGGATTTGAGCCGGTGGTGACCCACTCGGCCCACTGGCTTAGCGAGCCACGTTTTCGCGATGCCGTGGCCCGCTATCTGGAGCGGGAATCCAACGGCATTGAGCGCTACGTGAACGAATTGGAAGCGCGCTCACCCATCCGCACCTAGGCGCTTGCTGCCACTACCAGCGTTTGAGCGCCTGCGCGTCTTTCTCCCGGGCCTCTACCCACCGATCGCCCTTGGGAATGCCTTCCTTTTTCCAAAACGGGGCATTGGACTTTAAAAAATCCATGATGAACGCGCAGGCCTCAAGGGCTGCCTCACGGTGGGCACTGGTCACGCCCACCCAGACAATCTCGTCAGACGGCGCCAAGGTGCCAATACGGTGAATCACGCGCGCATTGAAAAGCGGCCAGCGTTGATGCGCCTGCTGCACGATGTCTTGAATGCTGGATTCCGTCATGCCTGGGTAGTGCTCAAGGGTCAGGGTGCGGACCGCGTCGCCTTCGTTGATGTCGCGCACAGTGCCAACGAAACTGGCCACCGCACCCACGCGGGTGTCCCACTGTCCATCGCTCGACTGGCGCAGACACCGCAGTTCGTGGCCAACATCAAAGGCCTCGGACTGAATCCGAACCACCGGCACGGCGCCGCGCGGGGCAGAGGGTGCTGAGTGATCCATGGTGCTAGCCACCGGTGACCGGTGGGAAAAACGCGACCTCATCACCATCACGCACAGGTGCCTGCTCATCGGCCATCCGTTGATTCACCGCGCCCCGAACCCCCTTGGACAGATCCAGTGACTCACTCCACGTGGCATCACGGCCTCGCAAGTGGGCGCGCAGAGCGCCCAGGCTGTCGATACCTGCAGGAAGCTCAAGCCGCTCTTCCTCAACACCGGTCTGTTCACGAATCGATGCGAATAGCCGCAGGCGAATGGCCATGGGGCCTCCTTCTGTTTAGAGCAGGAAAGTGTAGGGAATAAACCCCACGAATTCACCCGCACGCACCGGGGTCGAGGCGGGAATTTCAATCAGGCCCTCGCTCTCGGTCACCGACGAGAGCACGCCGGAGTTCTGCCGGCCATGGGGCACGGCCGCCCCATGCTCGTTGAGTCGGCCCCGGAGAAATTCCTGGCGGCTATCGGGTGCGGTCCAATCAAAGGCCGCCGGCACACGCAGACGTCGCGGGCTGCAGGCATCGGCACCCATGCGGGCCAAGAGGTAGGGCCGCACCAACAATGCGAAGGTCACCCATGCCGCCACAGGGTTACCGGGCATGCCCATAAAGGTGGCACTGCCCACGGTGCCAAAGGCAAAGGGCTTTCCAGGCTTCATGGCCACCTTCCAGAGTGCGAGCGTGCCAAGCGAAGCGATTGCGGCCTTGATATGGTCTTCTTCACCGACCGAGACACCCCCGCACGTCAAAATCACGTCGGCCGATTCCGATGCCTTGGCGAGCTGCGTTTTCGTGACCTCCAACTGATCGGGCAGGCAGCCCATATCCAGCACACGCAGGCCCAACTCGGCCACCATCGCGAGAATCATGGGACGGTTGCTGTCATAAATCTGTCCGTGCGCAAGCGACTCACCGGGCTGTCGCAACTCATCGCCCGAGGAAAATACCGCCACGGTAAGAGGCCGCCGAATGGATACACGGTCAAGCCCCACAGAGGCACAGAGGGCCAAATCCGCGGGCTTTAAACGCACACCACGGTCAAGGATCAACTGGCCACCCTTTAAATCACCCGCCCGGGGCCGAATGTTTTGCCCTGGAGTGGCCGGCTCGGTAAACCGCACTCGGCCTGCTTCATCGACAACGGCCTGCTCTTGCATGATCACCGCGTTTGCACCGGCCGGGATCGGAGCACCGGTGAAAATTCGGGCAACCGTGCCCGGCGTGAGAGGATCACCGGCATGACCCGCTGGGATCCGCTGGCTCACGAGCATGGGCTCAAGTGCGTTATTCATCTCAACCGCCACACCGGCATAGCCATCCATCTGGCTGTTGTCATAGGCCGGCACATCCAACGGTGAATGGACGGCGTGGGCCAAGACCTTGCCGAGTGCCGAGTAAAGCGGGACCGACTCGCCGGCCGGCAGCCCGCAGCCTTCGGCATGCTCAAGCAGCTGGGCCAGCGTGTCGTTCAGGGATCTCATGCGCGAAGGGCGCGATCGGCAATCAGGGCTTTTAAGGTCGCCACATCGGTGCCGATGTTTTCGACACGCTGAGGAAGTGACTCAAGATGTTCGAGGCCCTGCGGCCTCGGCGCGGGCCGGCCGAGCGCCTCCACAATCGTTTCTTCAAACTTAGCAGGCAATGCCGTCTCGAGGCAGACCATCGGGATACCGGACTCCAAGTGATGACGGCCCACGTAAACACCATCTGCCGTGTGGGTGTCGATCACGCGACCATAGCGGCGATCGCAATCACGAATCGTATCCAGACGGTTTTGATGCGTGCTTCTGCCCGAGGCCATGGGCGATGCCTTTACGCGCTCCCACGCGTTCGGGTTAGCAGACTTCAAATCGAACTGCCCCGTCTTGGCTAACGCACTCCACAGCGCCGCTGTCGCAGCACCGTCGTTGCCGGTCATGCTGAAGATGAACCGCTCAAAATTCGAGGCCTTGGAGATGTCCATGGACGGGCTCGAGGTCTGATAGGTTTCGGCGGATTTTCGAACGCGGTACACACCGGTGCGAAAGAATTCGTCGAGCACATCGTTTTCATTGGTGGCCACAATCAATCGATGAATCGGCAGGCCCATTTCGCGGGCGACAAAGCCTGAGAACACATTGCCAAAATTTCCTGAAGGCACCGAGAAGGAGACCGGATCACCGAGGGCCAAACCATAGGCCTTTACGCTGCTCAGGTAGCCCTTAAAGTAATAGACCACCTGGGACATGATCCTGGCCCAATTGATGGAATTCACCGTGCCGATGCGCCACTTGGCTTTGAACGCCAGATCCGCCGATACGGCCTTCACCATATCTTGGCAATCATCGAACACACCCGAGACTGCGAGGTTGTGAATGTTGGGCTCCTGCAGGGAATACATCTGAGCGCGCTGAAAGGCACTCATTCGGCCCTGCGGTGACAGCATGAACACCGAGACCGCCTTCTTGTCGCGCATGGCGTATTCGGCAGCGCTTCCGGTGTCGCCAGAGGTCGCCCCCAAAATATTCAGAATCTCTCCGCGCTGGGTCAGCACATGCTCAAAGAGCTGCCCAAGCATCTGCATGGCCATGTCTTTGAAGGCCAACGTTGGCCCGTTGGACAACTCCAAAATCGCCAAGGGCGCACC
>JACCDL010585892.1_pt1 | contig 37826 bp, 32 predicted proteins | sample 7441931 | NCBI WGS metagenome assembly JACCDL01 (sample SAMN15323437, study PRJNA562643) | freshwater metagenome | isolation source: river surface water | place: USA:Blue River Watershed | collected 2017-08-16
CCCATACTAGTGGGGCATCAGTAAGGGCGTCGTAAGGGGCATCAGTAAGGGGCATCAGTAAGGGGCATCAAGTCTCCCCATCAGAGTCCACCCCAAATGAGCATACCACTGTCTTCTGTTGGTATCCCCACTGAGGTGGCACATGCTGTGCTATGGGAGGCATGACAGGAGACACCGCCGATGGCTCGATCGATTGCTCAAGACCCAGGTAGTCGTTGACACTGTCATATATGCTCTCGATGAGAGAGGGATCACGCCCCCTCACACTGTATATGGCTCCATAGAACTTCCAGCATATCATGCCGAGGGGGCGATGGGTATGGGTATCGAGCCATGCATCCAGATCCTCGATCAGCTCATCTCTCTCCTCTCTCGGCTCCATGTATATAAGGTTCCTCTCATCCCCCGCCAGAGCTATGTTGGTCTCGAATGCCCTCTCTGCCACATCGCCCAAATCTAGCACGTTGGCATATGTGTGAGGGGTGGTACGGAAGGCCTTGGCATCAGGAGATAGAAGGACTAACACTATCCCCATGTATGAGGGCTCCCCTATCTCCTCTCTGTCTCGATGTATCCTCTTGTTATATCCCCCATGAACGAGATCCCCATAAGAGCATACCCTGATGAGGTTATCGACGAAGACAGCATGAGACGCTATCTCCATGCATATGAGGCCTGTCTGTATCTGAGGCACATAGTAGGAGGGCATGATGGGAGAGGGTATACGCCGGAATGGGCACTTGATCTCCAGTAGAACAGGCATGAAGAGAGAGCTCTCATGATCGAAGGGGAGGATGTTCAAGCCCTCATCCACTGCCATGTAGCTGATACCATCAGGAGAGAAGATCACCCCATTGATATTGCGATCCACAAGGCAGATGCCTCTGCCTGTTACCTCTGTCTCGTTCATGATCTCGAAGATACGGATGGAGATGGGCTCCATGAGGGTGCCAAATTTGCATGCGAGATTGGATATGAAGCCCTTCTCTCCTGTCTCCTTGAATTGGAGCAGCGCTTCCTTCGTCTCATAGGGATTTAGACCGAGGAGAGTGGCCATCTCACTGCCCCCTATCCTTGGCTTGCCGAAGGGCTTCTCCTTCCTGATGCCGTACCACTCCGGGGTATACTGTGTGGGACCGTTTGCTCTCTTCTCGAAGGCTTTCAGCGCTCTGACTACCTGCTCCTTCTTCATCGCTCTATCTATGATGCTTATATCTATGAGGCATCTGCTTCAAATCTATGATACGCCTCATGTACTGTCTCGATCAACATGGCCATGCCCCCAGCTTGAAGCCCTCGACGATGGAGCCAGTGATGGAGTAGAGCATGCTTGATATCTGGATGTGATAGTCCTCCAATGCCAGCAGATAGGGAATAGAAGCCTCGATAACCTCTCTCAGCTTGGGTTCGTTGGTTACCCTCGCAGCCAGAGACGGCATCTCGACGAGAGGTCTCTTGGGAGGATATATCGCGACCGAGGCATCCCCATACATCCCATAGTCATGGTATATATCGTTTGATATCCAATGCACCATGATATCGAGGTTCTTCACCCTGTGGATGAGGTTTCGATGGTCTCGGAACATGGAGCTGCTGACTCCTGATATCCTTGTCTTGTTCTTCCACTTCCCACTGACGATGGACTCCTCCACGTTTGAGATGGTGTTGGTGAAGCATCGCCACGCCTCCACGAAGGAGGTACATGCCTTCGGATCCTCATATATCACATGCTCGATGATATCCTCACATGAGACGAAGTCCTTGCCGTGGAAGATGGTGGGCATCTCTCCCATGCGCTCGAGCAGTCTCAGACAAGCATATCGATACCATCCCTTGCAGTTCTTGTAGATGTCATCATCTTGCCAGCCTCCAGCTCCCCCTCTGACGTCCCCGGCCTCTCTCCCAGACAGGCTGAGCAAATTCTCTTCATCGAACCGAACATGCTTGACCATTATATATATGGCATACAATAACGTGCTCTCCTATACGACCACTTCTCCATTCCCCTGCGATGAGGGGGTGATGAGAGATGAGAAGCTGGCTCCCGGCGCCCCATGCATGAGGAAGAAGACGATAGCCCGTCTCAAGCATCTGCTCGATGGGAAGGATCATCCCCTGAACGTGAGAGAGTATGAGCTTCTCCCATCCGATGGATCGAAGGAGGCAGAGATAGAGAGGAAGCTCATGGCTCAGCTGGAATGCGAGAGCGAGCTCTGTCTCCTCTATAATGATCGAGTCAAACTCCTGCTGGGCCCGTCGATCGTGAAGGAGGAGGAGAAGAGGTTCAAGACTCCGGGATCAAGGCTCTATGTGATAGGGACATACAGCTTCCATCAGAAGGATATCCTCGATAGATGGAAGCGCATCTTTCCCTTCTTCGAGCCCATCGATGAGCGATCATTCATCAAGAAGGAGATGGAGAGAGGGAGCAAGACGCTGGATGATGTCTCCCTCTTCGAGATGAGACGCAAGCACCCCCATATGAGAGCAGCGGCGTGTCCGGTTGGTATCTCTGTGCATGAGGAGACAGACACGGGCTACCACAGCGTGGGGATCTTCGCTGACTTCAGGGATGAGAAGAGATGGACTATCGAGTACTTCGATTCCAACTCTGCCCCTGTCCCTCTGGCGGTGATGAAGTGGATGGAGAGAGAGCGCAGGGATCTAATGCTCAGATACCCAAGCAAGAGGATAGACTGCGTGGCCTCCAACTCCGGCCTCATCCATCAGACAGAGCCCAATTCGTGCGGGCTCTATGTGCTCATCTTCATCAGGAGGAGATTGGAGGGTATCCCTGTTGAGATGTTCTCATCGATGAAGATACCCGATCGCTATGCCATCGACTTCAGGCGGCATGTATACTCTGCCTGAGCCCTTGCTGATGCCCCTCTCCATAGCCCTCACTGATGCCCCTCTCCATAACCCTTGCTGATGTCCCGTATCATTGTCCTTGCTGATGCCCCGTATCGATGCCCCTTACTGATGCCCCTCTCATATGACCCTCTCATATGCCCCTCTCATATGCCCCACTAGTGAGGGGCTGAGATACGGGGCTGAGATACGGGGCATCGATATGGGGCTTCGATATGGGGCATCGATATGGGGCATGAGTATGGGGCATCGATGAGAGGCATCAGTAAGGGCCATCGATATGGGGCTTCGATGAGAGGCATCAGCAGAGGGGAGCGCTAGATATGAGAAAAAATAAGCATCTACTCTCTCATACTCAGCTAGTCATAGACGATGATGTCATCAACCACATTGAGAGCGATGGATCCTCTGCTCTGACCTCTCCCCTTGCTCTGTCCACCTCTGCCTTGGGATCCCCTGCCTCGGCTTCGATCTGTCCGGTCATTGACCTGGCCATACTTGATGCCGTTCCTGCTGATGATGATACCATTGGGTATGGCGCTCCTCAGAGTGTTCTTCCTCCACAGAACAGAGATGATATACTCCTTGCTGGTGATGGGATCTATGCCCCCATTACATCGAGATCTAACGAGAGCTAGTATCTTCTGCTCTATGGGTACTGCTCTCTCTGGGTAGAAGTCTCTGACCCATGGGATCCATCGGCCCGCGAGGACATGCTCCGTGTTCAGCATGAGAGGATATCCCTCCTCCTCTGTTCGTGGTCCCTCATGTATCGAGGCATTGAAGACCTCGCCCATGAAGGACTTGCGGTTGAAGGAGAAGATGGGCTCGTAGCCCTTACCTTCTGATGTCATCTTCTTGATGGCCTCGATGATGGGCATCTCCAGGCTCGAGACGAAGAAGTCCACGGCATCCATATACCTCGAGGCCTTGGCTGCTTCCTCCTGCTTGCGGCTCTCGGAGAGAGCATCTCTCTCCTCGTTCAACTTCTTGATGGTCTCCACGAAGTCTTCCATCTTCTTATACGGAGCCCCATGCGCTCGTCAAATAGGACAAAATATGATGCTGCTGCTATCCACTACGTACTGTTGCTATCATCATGCTCCTCTATGAGGCCTCTCTATGAGGCCTCTATGAGGCTCCATCTATTATGCTCATCCATCTGCTCTCCCTGCAGAGAGAGACAGCCGCTGAGAGATCAGCCACATACAAGCTCTTCCCCTTGGGTGTCTCGGCATCCGCCTTCATCATCCGATCGAGCTCGTCCTCTAGCTTGGCCAGCTTCTCCTTCCTCTTCTCGAGCTTGTCCTGGATGAGATCTCTCACCCTGATGTTGAGGATGTGATCGAAGCTGAGGTTCTCTCCCAGCAGGAGACCGAGCTCTTCCTTATCATACTTGCTGTAGGAGTTGAGCACGGGGTTGTTGAACTGATTGAAGCCTCTGTCGCTGAGAGCATTCTCTGCCTCATGCAAGGGCTTCATGAGAACGCTCGCTATGAGAGAGGCATCAACTGAGGCCATCTCCATGAAGTCGATGATCTCCCTCTCTCTTGCCACCACGAACTGTAGAGCATAGACTTCTCTCTCCACGAGGCGGTGATACTTGCTCTTCACCATGGTTACACACTTAGCCAGCACATCGAACGCGGAGTCGAACATCTGGAGGGTTCCCTGCTCATTGATGAAGTTGAAGGACTCCACATACGTCTGATGGATATAGAGGAAGGCATCGAGAGCCTCCTTGTCTGTCTTCTCTCCATCCTTCGAGAAGTCAGAGATGACGGTCTCAACGCTATGTACTTCCACTTCTATCTCTATGCTCCTGTCTGTTGAGCGGTTGCGTATGTCCTTGATATACTTCTCTCGCTTGGTAGCCAAGACCTCCACGTACTTGCAGGGAGAGATGAACAGCGGGATCTCAGAGATGAGGATGAGATAGGGGCTCTTCCTCTCATAGAGACCGCTCGCATGAACTACACTCCTGCCGTTCTCTCTCCTCACGGAGAGGGGGGCCTTGTACTCTCCCCTATGGAGAGGTATCTCCTTCTCTGCCTCCGATATGGGCAGCCCATCGAGCATCTTGGATACAAGAGAGCTCACAGCCACTATATCTCTTGCATATACTCGATGAGACCATCCATATGAAACCGCCTGCCTTGTCTCGAGGATAGCAAGAGGGAGCACAGGCATATAGAACTCAGGCTCCACCTCCTTATCCTCCTCATACTTCTTGACCAAGAGGCCTCCCTCCCTGGATGGGAAGAGCACAGAGCAGAGAGCAGAATTGAGCAAGACATCGACATACCTGGGAGATCCCGCATCCTTCCCCTTCTTGTTCCTGCTTCCCACCTGCCCCTTGGCGATGAGCAGGGGATAGAGGTTGGATCCTGGGTAGTACTGAGCCATCTTGGTGATGGCTGAGTGGAGGCTCGCGTCGCCATGATGGTAGTGCATCTTCTTGGCCACCTCTCCCGCTATCTGGAACACCTTGCCCTCCTTGCTGTCATCTCCCCCTCTCATCATGACAGTGATGACCTTCCTTCGGACTGGAGTCATCGAATCCAAAGAGGGGATGGTCCTCTTCAGAGAGTAGAGCATGAAGTCCTTCGTCTGCGTATCGAGATGCCTGTTGCATGAGATCACATGCTCGTCATACATGATGGAGAGTTCCTCATCGGTCAGATGAGCTGTGGGCTTCTGGAGCTCCTCCTTCCTCCCCCCACTGTTGGAGCTGTAGTAGGTCTCGAATCGATCTCTCGTCTCATCATCACACTCTACCTTGACGAGATCCTCATGGAAGCGCAACCCCATGGCTCTGGCTGCTCCATCTCCATGAGTAGCTAACCCCTTGAAGTATCGAGCATCGATCTTGCTGTTGCTACTGCAGCTGCTCTGCTCTATCATGTACTTTTGGAACGATCGCTCATCCTTGAACTCAGCGATGACCTTGGAGCCCTTATACACTCTCATCACAGGAGACAGCCATATCTGGATGAAGCCCATCTCGAAGAGGCACGGCCACAGGCGGAAGAAGAGCTGAAGAACGAGGGAGCATATGCATCCCCTGCCATCTATGTCTGCGTCCGTGCATATGATGACCCGCTTGTATGGGAGGTAAGCAGTGGAGGAGTAGACGGTACCGATCTTCAGCTTGAGTATCTCGACGAGGGCACTGAAGCACTTGGTCTCGAAGAACTTGTCCTCGACAGAGGTGGAGATGAGAGCTCCCGAGGCATCTCTCTCCTCCTCTATCATCTTGGCCACATTGGAGGGGACACCTCCCAAGCTGAAGATGCCGACGTTGTCATGAGAGTATCGAGCTCCCTTTGCTGTGAGGAGCTTGTCGAGAAGGCTCTTCGCACTGTCTCCCTCAGCCAACAGCAGAGATATATCCCCTCGCATGTTCCGAGGGGGAGTGTACTTGTCATAGATCACCTTCCTCTCTACCTTGACCAGCTTGGGAGCCTGCGTTGAGGCTGTCACCTTCATACATCTCATGATCTCGGCAGAGATAGCTGAGATGACCTTCTCATCGAGAGCGAACGGTATCAGAGCTTCCTTGGGGAGCTCCAGCTTATCCTTGTTCTGTGTGCCCCAGTTGTCCACGCAGAGCCTGGCACAGGCAGCGATGGTCATGTAGGGCTTGAGATCGGCCTTCTTGATGTCCTTCATCTCCTGTTGTTTGCCCATCTCTCTGATGCGAGCGCATATGCGGGAGAGGAGGTGATCGAAGTGAGCCCCTCCCTTCACCACGCAGCCATTGACTATGCTCGTGTCTCCCATCTTCGATCGAGTTGAGCCGCGGGGATATACAGCCACTGCATACTTGAGGAAGGTTCTCGTGTCCCTCTGATCTCTCGCCTCCACAGAGAAGGGGCTGATGCTTGGACCAGCTGCCACCCCCAGGAGAGATCCCACATCCATCGAGGGGATGGCTTCTCCATTCAGAGAGATCAATACCCTGGAGCCTGCCTCATGAAGGAAGACAGACAGATGATACAGCCTCAGACGGACTATACCAATGAGCTCTCTCAGCGCCACCTCATCAGGGAAGGAGTATCCAAACCGAGAGTAGGTGGGGAGGAAGGACAGGCGGGTATATACTCTGTCTGCTCTCGATATCGATGGCTCGCTCCTCTTCGATAGCCCGTCTGTGTACTGCTGAATGAAGAGCACCCTCTTCTCTGGATCTACCGTCTCCACGATGAAGACATCGCTGTGTATGGCCGTGAGCTTGACCCCCAGGCCGTTGACTCCCCCAACTGAATGGGTCTTGTCTGTGCGGAGGTTCGAGCCGGCTCTGAGCATGGAGAAGACCATCTCCGGCGTATACACAACGCGCCCATCGATCATCGGGGCATCCTCTCTCCTATCAACTGGTACCCCGCTGCCTGAGTTATACACAGTGATGAAGCCCTTCTCATCGATGGTGACAGCTATATCCCTGACTCTGCCCGTCTTGAGATGGGCATCGCTGATGTTCGTGAGAGGCTCATCGATGATCTTCTGAAGGGCTGGGCTATGCTCTTGGGAGGTCTTCGATGCGGAGACCGATGGGGCATCCAGCATGAAGACCTTACCTGTCCTCTCGAATGAGCCGGTCATGAAGGCCTTGGTCCGGGCATGCTCGATGTCATCCATTATGCCGTGCTCGTATGTGGTCATGGCTGAGGGATGAGGCCGTATATGGGTTACTATGCAGTATATAGAAGCCATATGGATACTTCAAATATGCATGGCTATGTGGCACGGTGATGGAGCATGAGAATGGGGCATGTTGATGGGGCACGGTGATGTGTCATGGTGATGTGTCATGGTAAGGGGCTGAGTTATGGGGCATCGATATGGGGCATATGAGAGGGGCATATGAGAAGTCCCCTTACTGATGCCCCATATCGAAGTCCCATGTCGAAGCCCCTTACTGATGCCCCATATCGAAGCCCCTTCTCATAGCCCCATCCTCATGCCCTATATCTTAGCCCCTTACCATGACACTCTCATATGCCCCTGCCACAGACACTCCCATGAGACTCTCATGTGGTGCCTATCAGAAGGGGTCGATGGGAACGAGGTTCCATCCCCCATCTATCCGATAGAACTCGGCCTTGGGATAAGCCCTTCTCTGCTTGGTCTCCTTGCTCTTGCTCCTCGATGCCCCTCCTGTCTTGAGGCATTCGACCTCTCCCTCCTCTCCCCGCGTGGGGGAGAAGATATAATGCCGGAAGTCCATCATGCGCTTATCCCCGATCGGCTGCTGGGTCAAGTTCTCGAAGGGGATACCCTCCAGCCGAGCTCGTATGAAGTAGAGGGCATAGACCCCGCACTCAGTGTTAGCTCGCTGGAAGGTGAAGCGGTTAGCGAGCTGAGATACTCTCGCTCCCTTCAGTGGGGGATAGGCCTCTATAGCCTTCTGGGTCTTATCCATCCATGCCTGGAACTCAGCTGAGGGGGGATCCCCTGTGCTGTTGAAGTACTCGATGGTCACATGCTTCTTGTTTCGGGCATCAACGAGCAGGGACACCCAATGGGTTCCCCCGCTACTCCCCTTGGCCACGTTGGGAACAGACCCTATCACTGTCTTGCCCTTGCTCAGCAGATCAGTGATGGGAGTGCTCTTCATGTCCGGGTATTGCCCCGCCGCCTTCTTCTCGAAGTCCATCAGCACGCACTTGTAGTACTCGAACTCGGGATAGGTCTCGATGTACATGTCCAGCACGTTGTGGATGTTGAAATTGCTTAGCCATTCATCGCTGGATCGAGGCCCATCGGGCTTGAAGAGCTTGCAGATATCAACCTCCTCTCCTCGAGCAGAGAAGAAGCCCTGAACCCTCTTGTTCTCATAGATACACTTCTCATCCTTGCATCCGAGAGAGGCAGCCACCCTATTGGTCACGGGATCATCGGTGATAGATATCTCTGATGCCGGCATCTTCGGGGAGAGGGAGCTCTCTTCCATGAAGAGCTTGAGTATATCTATCTGCTCTCTGGATGCGCATGGCCCTGTCATCGAGCCGCTGCTATCTCTCCGGCATATGGAGCGAGACAGAGAGGTGTTGGGGAATGGCTCAGCCTTCACGGGCTCTCCATGGGGTATGCTCCCTCCTGTGATTGCCTCTGCCTCTGTCTCTGTTGTCTCTTCTGTCTCTGCCTCTGTGGTTGTCTCTGTGGTTACCTCTGCCTTGGCATCTGTGTCTGCTATATCGATGGCGGCAGCGGCCAGGCTGAAGATGGAGATGATCTCGCCCAATCTGTCTGTCTTCATGGGACACCCTATATAGATGAACCGAGAAGTCCTCGAGGTCTCCAAGGTATTAGACATGCTCTATATCTCGGGCAAAGCTCCCACATCCAATGCCATGAGACTCCACGGCATGGGTATAAGGGCTGTGCTTGATGTATGTGATGTATTCGACGATGACACAGAGGCGATGAGGCGGAACTTCTCCTTCAAGCACATCCCCATGGTAGATGTGGCAGAGTATGATATCGGCGCCCATCTCGATGAGGCCCTCGCCTTCATGCGGTCCAACATCGAGAAGGGGAGACCTGTCCTCGTCCACTGTGTGATGGGCATCAGTCGATCAGCCACCACAGTGATAGCTTACCTGTGTGAGTATGAGGGTATGTCCCTGGAGGAGGCATATCTCCTTCTCAAGACCAAGCGGTCGATCATCGGTCCCAATATCGGCTTCATCTCTGCTCTACTCCGCAGGTATGGTTGATATAATTCTCGAGCCGGATCTTCCCCCCATATATAGTAGTGTATGGTAAATCAGCGCGTGGTGGCCATCTCTCTGGCTCTTGCTGTCATTGTGGCTCTGCTCATATGGTGGGGCTCGAAGAAGGGCTCGTTTGCTTCCTCTCCATATGATTGGGTGCCCGTCTCCAACCCATGGAAGGCCCCATCCCAGTCGAGAGCAAGGGTGAAGAGGTTCCAGGCAGCGATGAAGGTGGGGCGTTGCATAGGCAGGGTGAGGGGCTTCTCTTCATCCCCATCCTCTATCTCTGAGCTCATCGCTCTATCAAACAGCGCCTCAACTGATCTCTCAAACACCGTATCCAACCTCGTTGGAGACATCAATACTCTCAACAACTACGTGGACCTCAACGCTGGTATATGGACAGTCGAAGGGCTTGGTAGCTTGAACATGAAGAGCAATAGAGGCAAGACTCTCCGCTGGTCGATGATCTCGATAGTGTCCAGTCTCTCAAGCAAGAAGGGAGAGGCTGATGCTGTCAGCACAGAGACCGAGGCTCTCTACCTGTTGATGGAGTCGATGAGCAGTGGGGCATGGAATGCTCTGCAGTCACTAGATGACGGTGAGATAACCAAGACCACCATATATAAGATGTTGATGGACAGAGTAGTGAACAACTCAGATATACCCACCGACAAGAAGTGGAGGGTCCTCACCGCCTACTACAACATGGTGGGTGCCCTGGATAAGGTCCTGTTTGATGGGGAAGATCCACCGGAGCTCCCCAGGTCCGATCTGACCAAGGTAGCTTGGGCTATCGCCTGGCAAGTGAACGGCACAGTCAGCAGGGCAAGAGAGGGGAGCGCTCTGGCAGATGTGATGAGGACGGGGTCTCAGCTTGCCACCTCAGCGATCGATGCCAAGCAGGCGGTGCCCGTCCGCAAGGTCATGAAGGCAGATGGGACCCTCGAGGATGTCTACCTCTTCCCTAATTGGGGTGAGTCGTTTGGTATCATCCGCAACTACAACATCCTCCTGGCCAAGAAGCAGGCTCTGGAGCAGGGACTGGCCAGTGTGATGGGTGTTAGTACTGTGGAAGGAGATGACTCCGCGCTGGATTGGCAAGATCCCTCATCCATGAAGGCCATCCTCTACAAGAAGGTCCTCTTCGATCTCAAGGTACTCACCATGAGGTTGAAGGCCTTCAGGGAGAGCTTCCGTAGGCTGGAGTATGTAGACCCACCGGAGACCTCCTTCACTGATCCCGATGCGAGCACGGATGATATAGCGGCTGCTCTCGCTCTCGATACCGACAGCTATGTCGGTAAGTTAGTCAAGCCATGGAGGGATGCCATCTCCAAGCTCAGCGATGTCTTCAAGACAGCGGTTCCGGGGGTGACAGTGCCTCAGTATGACAAGAGTATCTTCGTCCCAGTGAAAGGGCAACTTGCTCCCTCTGACTACATGGGCTTCGTTGACTCTCTGCGCTCTATCCTGAGCTCATACTACAAGGCCGCATCCAACCTCGGCATACTCAAGGGAGAGGATAGAAAGCCCGTTCCTCTATCCCAATGGACCGATACAACTGATCCAGACAACAGCGTGGTATCTGTCTCCGGGGGTATCAACGCGCTATGGGAGCAGGTGTTGGGCAACGCGTCCTTCATCTCTCGCATGAATGATAGCCTCAACGGTATCGAGGCGGATGGGTCAAGGAGCAATGTGGATGTGGTAGTCACAGATGAGACAGCCACTCCATCTCTCACTCCCAGCTTTGAGGCCATGCCCCCGGAGAGAATACAAGCTCTCAACAACATCGAGGCTCTCAAAGAGAGCGTTACCTCTGCTGAGTTAGCTAACGGAAGCCTCGTCTCTCTCGTTGATGCGGGGCGTCGGGCTCTCAACGATGGAGATACTCATCCTCATGTGTCTCTCGTCTTCGACTTCCTCCAGGATACGGAGTCTCGGCTCTCCTCTCTCGTTGGCAGGAAGCAGAAGTTAGACAAGGAGATCGATGGGCTCAGCATGAGGATGGGAGCCATCCCCTCCGAGCAAGAGGCCATGCTATCCAGGCTTAATGGAAGCCCTCCCGAGCTCTCTCATAGCCAGGCGGTGGCGGATCTACAAAAACAGAGAGCGGAGTATACCTCTCTCGCTCGGCTTGGGTGATAGCTGAGGTATCAGATGATATGCCCTATATATGATGTCTCCAGCTGTCATCGCTCTCCTTCTCCTCGTCATCATCCTGTGTATCCTCCTCTATAGAGCAACGCGAGCAACGAGAGAGCCAATCAAACAGGATGAGACACCAGCAGGGAATACGTGCTGTGATGATCTCTCCCTGTGTAAGAAGGCTCTGTCTGACCTCATAGAGAGCTTGAGGGGCATCACTGACTCCCTTCGTTGATGCTCCTTACTGATGCCTCTCTCATTGCCTCTCTCATTGCCTCTCTCATTGCCTCGATGATATGCCTCACTCATTGCCTCGATGAGATGCCTCGATGAGATGCCTCATTGATATGCCTCATATTGAGGAGGCAATGGGTGAGGCAATGAGAAGAGGCATCCTGATGAGGCAATGGGCGAGGCAATGGGTGAGGCATCTCACATCTCATATCCCATGTTGTCCATCATCTTGCTCAACAGATCGATGTCATCATCCTTGGCATCCTCTACTCCTGCATATGCCCTTCTGGCTTGGCTTTTGCTATCCATCTCCTCTATCTTCGGGGCCTTCTCTGCTGAGGGGAGCGGGGTGTCAATCTCTCCCCCACCTCTGGCTCCTCTCCGAGGGGGAGCATCCCTCGGCCCCCTGGTACCCATCACTTCTGTATATCTCCTGTGGAGCATGGCATCGGATGTGTCGGGCTGATCATCTCCTTCATTCCCCTTCCTCTCCAGCTCCGATCTCATGAAGTCATGAACTTCTCCCTCGCTATCATCATCTCGAGCCCTTCCATGAGAGCCTCTCATAGATCCTCCATGAGAGATACCTCGAGAGGCTCCATGGGCATCTCTCGCAGAGCCTCCGCGAGAGGTTCGAGAGAGAAGGGCTTCAAACTGCCCCCTGATGGCCTCGGAACCGATGACGATCTCGACATCGTTGAAGACCATTGCTGGCAGGGATGATATGCCCATCTCCTTGAACTTGTCCCTGAGCTCCACTGCTCCGAGCATTTGGGGCGTGATCTTATGGATGACGAGCCTCACCCCCACAGCGACGAGATCTCTTATCATATCAAGGATAGCTCGAAGCAGGGATATGCTGATCGCGTTGCCACGGTCTCCCTTCACGAAGAGGTGATATGTTCCCATATATTTGAAGCACAGGTCCCACAATATATAGCAGCTACCATTACCCAGCATGGACATATCGAAGATAGAGGTCAAGAACAAGAAGGAGGAGCCCATCATGGTGGATATGGCCAAGTTGATAGCGATAGATCCCTCCGTTGAGCCTCTGCTCAAGTTCCCTCTCCATCGATGTCTGATCAGCCTGGAAGTTCATGGGGCTCCCCCGGAGATCAGCAACGCGCTCGTCAGGGCCTCGACCACAGAGCAGGAGGGGCTATCTCTGGAGATGAGAGATGAGAACGTGAAGACCAATGACCCATACATCAATGTGCCGCGGCTCGTCGATAACATGAAGTTCATCCCCATAGTCTATGGTCTCAAGGATGAGGTCATCAAGAGCCTCACCCTCTTCATGGATATACACAACGCCAGCCAGGAGATCAGGCCCATCACCTTTGGGGACCTCCAATACAGTATGAAGCTGGGTCATCCTCTCTCATATCCCTCCACAGTCCTCACATATCTACAGCCAGGTATGAGATTGCAGATAGATCACATCTCCATCATCAGAGGTAACGGGTTTGCTCCCAGCACATCGAGAGAGACGGCCCGCTTCTTCCCTGCTCATGCCTACAGCCTGGTTCCTCTGGATAGAGAAGCCAATCCAAAGCCTCGGTTCTCGTACGGGGATGAGGTGGCTACTTCCTGTCCAATGAAGCATAGGATACGCTGTGAGATAGGGGCCATGGTACCAGGCTCGACGGGCATTTTGGATGTGATGTTCTATAAGGGATGCCTCTCCATCCTCGTCAGGCTGGGATATCTCGCCCATGCTGTGGAGACGAGGGATCCAGCCAGCTATGAGGAGGTGAAGGGCCGGGTTGTTCTCTCCCTGCCCGAGACCAACACCATAGCCAAGATGCTCGACAGAGTGGCCTTCATCCTGTATCCAGACATAGGAGCCATCACCTCAGAGAGCAGATACCCAGATGATATCCTCGTCGTGATAGTAGAGGACAGCAGAGCCAGAGATATCCTCATCGAGACCATCCGCACATGCTCGAAGATCTTCGAGCGGTTACTCGCTGCCTTCTCTGGTTAGAGATGGAGTAGATATGAGGCAGATATGAGAGATGAGAGCAGGTATGATCGTTATTTTGTCCTCCTCATCGATGCCTCTCATCAATGCCACATATCAATGCCACATATCAATGCCACATACTGATGCCACGTACTGATGCCCCCTCATTGAGGTCGTACGCTTGCCCCCTACTAGTGGCAGTACCTCAATGGGGCATCAACAGCGACCTCAATGAGGGGGCATCAGTACGTGGCATCAATGAGAGGCATCGATGAGGATGACAAAATAACGATCATACCTGCTCTCATCTCTCATATCTGTTCCATACCACTGCCTTATACCATGGGAGCTCGGGCCTCCACCTCGAAGTCTATCAGATCCCCTATCTTCATGGAGACGATGGCTGTGTTCTCCTCCAAGCAGTTGATGGTCACCTTCTGAGTTTGTGAGCTCCCACACAGTGCTTTGAGGGTGAAGATATGGATGCAGCACTTGAAATAGTCCACCTCTTGCAGGGTAGATCTCATCTCAATCTTATCCCCCTCTGTGTAGGCATCGTTGCCTCTGTTGGAGTGGGAGCCAGAGAATGAGAGAGTGAGCTGCTGGTTGCCATGCTTCTCGACTGTCAGTCTATCTCCACTGTTAGAGGCATCCGATACCGTGTCCTTGAAGTCTTTGATCGGCAGAGTGAAGCCCACCTTGATATCCTCATCAGCGAAGCCGATGTCTATGTTCTTGACATCCATCTCATATGAGACCCTGCATACAGCGATCCTCCTCTCCTTCACCTTAGCGAGGATGGGATCATTGCACTGCATGACCAAGTAGTCATCGGTGGCATCGTAGTAGAAGATGATCTTGTCGATGTTCTTGTTTATGCTGGGGAAGAGCTTGTCGATGTTATCCCTGTTCACACAGAGGCAGAGATCATCCTCTGTGCAGTAGTAGCTGAGTGCCTTGTTACAGTTGACCACGTTCTTGATGTGGTTGTTCATGTGATCCTTGGCATAGATCTGGAACACCTCGCGCTGGAAGCGGAAGTACACATCCCTCACCTTCAAGCTCTTCAGCACGCTGAACAAGCTCTTCCAAACGAGAGGATCGTAGTATATGAACTCAGCTGTGCAAATCGATGAGTCAGCGATAGTGGGAGATGATACACATCCAAGTATGGTAGAAGTGGGCATCACCTTCCGTGGGGGGCGTCCGGGCCCTCTCTTTGGCTTCTGGGTGTCTGGCTCTCCTTGCATGAGCTTATAAGAGCTCTATGGTGTCCATCAAATTATTTCCTGCTGGCTTCCGATGAGCGCTTGATACCATCCTTCTCTATGAGAGACTGCAAAATGGATGATGGCAGCAGGTATGAGGACTTGTTATCCTGCGGGCCCTTCCTCGAGAACTGAGTGGCCACCCTCATGCTCTGTACCACAGAGAAGAGGAACCTCTCTTCCTCCTCTGGCTCCCTGCTGCTGTTACTACTGCTACTACCGCTACTACTGCTACGTGGTCCAAGCTTGAAGGCCTTCTCCAAAGCAAACTGAGCCACATCCTCTCCCTTGATATCCCGAGGCATGTCGATGAGTATCTCCACATCTTGCTCCTTCTCTTTGGGGTGTTCTATCCTGATGGATGGTTCCAGGGAGAGATATGCACCCACATGCTGATGATATCGCTCTATCCTCCGCTTGGGACCGTTGGCCAAGAGGCTCGCATCCACATCATGCTCCCCTCTTCTAAGCTCGATGAAGGTGTCTCCCCCATCGAGAGTCTCGCATATCCTCGCCCGAGCAGATGAAGCAGAGGAGATGGGACCCCATGATGGAGGCTCTCTCCCCGCCTTCTTATGGATGATATGGATGTTCGTGGCCTCCTCGATCATCTGCTTGCTTATCCCCTCATCTTGCCTTCGATTGGTATAGCCTCCAGAGAGAAGGCCATGGAGATCATATCTCACCTTATCCCTGCTGTTGACGAGCGTGTTATCGATGAGAGTGTCCCTGTCTCTGTCTGCCTTCGTCTCCTCGGACAGAGGAGATAGGCCATAGGTTGACATCATGGTCATCATGGGCAGAGATGGAGGCTCCTTCTCATAGTATGTGACATCGAGCAGGCGATCCTTCACCAAGTCTATGCTCTTGGCATTCCCCTTGCCCTTATCCCTCTCGGCCACCTTCGTCAACAGGGAGATGATGGCATACTGGAGGAAGGGACCCGCTATCTTATACCGCTCGACGAGCTCCTCGGGGGATGAGCCCTCAGAGAAGAGGAACACGTACTTGTCTATGTCCTGCTTGATCTTCGATAGAGAGGTGATCCTCTCCAGGAGATCAGCCCCCTTCGAGTCCATCACCTTCTTCTCTGCCTCGTTGAATCGATCCTCTATCAAGCGGAGTAGATGAGGGCTTCTCAGCATGGCCATGAAGCGGGACACCACCCCATATATGAGATCGACATCATCGAGGAAGGAGATGAGATCATCGAGGGATGAGATCTCTCCGCTCGCCTTCGAGGCGGTGTCTCGATCGGTTTCGATGAGATGGGAGGCCTCATCGAGCTCCTTCCTCATGCGGATCGTCTCGTTGGGGGCTATCCTCATGAGAGGGTTCCATAGCTCTCTCAGCAGATCGAGCTCCCATCTATAGGCCTCTATGAAGTCCTCTCTCGATACCATCTATATATGCTCATTCATTTGTTGCCCCCTCGGCTATCTTCTATAAATGATGATGTCGGTCGATCCCCTTGATTATCCCGTGAGCTCGCCGATGCCCATGAAGGAGGCCTTGCTCGAGGAGAGAAGCCCTCCATCCCCCGGCATCGAGCCCGGGCCGAGCTCTTCATGCGGGCCATCGTTCTTCTCTCGGTATAAGGTTCTCTTCCTCTCTCTGCTCCTCGGAGCCATCGCTCTCTTCATAGTCTATGCCATCTATACTCACAGCACGAAGAAACAACAGCCGAGAGACCCAGCGGAGGCTCAACCAGGAGATACGCCCATGATGATACCACAGAGAGGAGTATCATTCTCTATGCCATCAGAGATGTCCCACCGAGAGCTGGCCAAGACCTTGAAGAGGACAGATATACAGAGGATAAGGAAGATGAAGGAGATGATGGATCGATATGCTCCCGTGATCCGATATCCCGCGGAGAGGATAGCATCGCTCGATGCGGGCAATCGATCTATCATGTATCAGGCTCTGAGCATCCTCAAGAGAGCAGAGACATCGGACACCGACAACACGGGCTCATCTGCCATGGATCATCTCATCCTATCAGATGCTCGAGAGATAGCATCGATGCCCGCGACCGAAGCCAAGGCAGGGATGCCAGAGGCGAGAGCAGCTGATGCCAAGATCGTCGAGATCATCGAGGAAGAGCCCAAGCCATCAACTTCGGAGCTCGAAGATGAGGAGGAAGAGCTTCGGATCTGATATCCCTCATTTGAACATCCCCTGCTCTTCAGCATATAGGACGTATCCCAACATCCATCATGCCCGCAAAGGTTGTTCCCAAGAGATCAGTAGTGGCAGCGGCAGCGGTTCCTCCCAAACGAGCAGCAGCTCCCACAACGGCTGCCACCACTGCTTCAGTCTCTGCTCCAGCGGCTCCAACCACTGCTCCGGTAGCTCCAGCCCCTCCCAAGACAAGCCGAGCTCCCCGGACGAAGGTGGAATCGAGCAAGGAACGTCCTCCCAAGATCGCGGCCAAACTTGGCATGGATGCTCAGGTATCCAAGTGTTTGGGCACTGTCAAGGAGCTCCTCAACCGAGATCATCTCCGCCATCTGGCTGAGGTTCAGGGAGTATATCAGGCAGTGCTTGCTCAACGTGATGCTCTCGTCAAGGAGAAGGCGGCCATCAAGAAGGAGGGAGGAGATGTAACCGAGGCCACAGCCAAGATCAAGGAGTTCACAGACAGCCCGGAGTTCAAGGTGGCCAGTTCAGCTGTCAAGGCAGTGAAGGGACAGATGATGAGGATCAACCATCGGGCTGGTCTTCTCGTGGCCCTCAGCGTTGACCGGTTGGTGGGAGAGCTCCTCGGCTTCGTTGCTAACATGAACTGCAACAAGTTGGGCAAGGAACAGGTAGTAGAGGAGATCAGCAAGCGCAAGGACGAGCTCCTCTTCTATCATCTGCTCGTATCTCTGCTACCAGAAGCCAATGAGAAGCTGGCTGAGTGGTCTCGCGTCCGCCAAGAGCAGGTAACCCAGCAGGCAATCGAAGCGGAGGTACCAGCTGATGCCCCCGCAGATGGAGAGGCTCCCCCCGCTGGATCACGCAAGAAGAAGGCCCCTCTCCCCAAGGGACCATTCCATGCTCTCGTCACATCGAAATTCAAGAAGCTAAGGACAGGAGAGGCAGCCAAGCTCTCTCTGGGCAGTGAAGCCAAGGAGTTCGTCTCTCTTCTCATGGAAGGCTATCTCCGCTCGTTGGGATCTCTCATCTCTCTGCTCCGAGGCCAAGCTATCAAGACGAAGACCATCACGCAGGATCACATCTACCTGGTCCTCCGCCTCCGGTTTCATGGAGCAGGAGATGCTGATCTCTCCCGCTATCAACGAGTGGAACAACTACTCTCTGAGTCCATCAATCCCCACTTCCAAGAGGATGATGCCAAACGGCAGGTACTCAAGGACAAGCGAGCTCTAGAACGAGCAGAGAAGAAGGCAAGCAAGGTAGTGCCAGAAGCTAGCGCTCCTCAATGAGGCTTCTCAGAGGAGTTACCAGAGGAACCAGTAGTATCATCAGTTACATCAGTATCATCTGTTAGAGGCATCTGTCTCGGGTCATTAGACAGCCCGAGATAGAAGTTCAATTTTGTGTCCACTCTCAGGGCCCAATGGACCATGATACCGATGAGAAGCAGGATAATGAAGGCGATACCCATACCCCGAGGAGATGAGACCCCAACCATACGCCCAGCTATGACCGCAGCCAGAAGGGTAGCTACTACATCGAAGACCGCTATATCTAGCAGGCGGAAGGACCGCAGATGAGATAGGGCTCCACCCGATGTCTCCGATACCATCTCTATATAGGAGATATTTATTTAGCTCATCGAGATCTGGTCGAGCTTATATAGATCGAGATATGCCTGGTTGTGGCTGTGATTCAATGACAGGAGGAGCACGTCGCCGACGCAAGAGCTCGGCCAATCCCAAGAGATCTCGCCGCAAGAGCTCCAAGTCTCGGGGCGGCAAGCGCGGGGGCAGCAAGCATCGGCCTCATTAGGAGCTATCGTCCTTCTTGCATAGAGGGGATATCACCAGCTCTCTGAGCTCTCGGGCGAAGAGCTCGACGTCTTCCTCAGTGTTGGAATCCCCCAGGGAGACCCTCAACACTCCGGGATAGAGCTCGCGAGGCAGGCGGAGAGCAGAGAGGATATGGCTCGCTATCTTGCTGCCCGTCTTACATGCACTGCCTATGCTGACGAGTATACATCGAGCAGCCAATTCCTTGCGGATCTTGACATTACATATGCCCTTGCTGTATACAGCAAAGAAGAGAGTGTTTATCATACTCTCCTCTGTGGGAGAAGAGATGAGCACGATGGAGGGATCTGGCACCCTCCCCTCCATCGAGGCGCTCCGATAGTCCATGAGATAGAAGATGGGGAAGAGAGAGGCGAGAGCCTCTATCGCTCTCCTCTTCAATCCCTTGAGGAACGCGTTCTTCATTGGGCGGTTGGTGTAGTGGTGGATGAAGGCCGATCGAGAGGCCGCGATGCTGGCGATGGGTATGGTTCCTCCTCTCATCCCTCCCTGCTGGGTGCCGCATATATGAGCTCGCAGCCCATATCCATCCCTCAAGCTCTTGCGTATGGCAAGCATCCCACAGCCCACGGGTCCCCCTATTTTGTGAAATGAGAGAGAGAAGGCATCGATGCCCATCTCTTCCACATCGAAGATCTCTCTCGGAGCCAGTTGGACAGCATCCGTATGGAAGGGCACGCCACGGGCATGAGCGATCGATGCCAGAGTCTTGATATCATTGATAGCTCCTGTCTCATTGTTGGAGCCCATCACACTGACAAGGCAAGTGTTGGGTCTCATCGCACTGCGCAGAGCCGCTGGATCTACTCTCGAGAAGAAGGTGTTGGTCACACCCACTTCCAGCTCATCCACTGCTATCCTCTCCTCCTCCATCTCCTTCTTCCATTCCATGATGCTATCATGCTCTACGGAGCTGACAATGACATGAGGTTGGATACCCTTCCTCTTGATGAAGGCTCGGCAGCAGGTGGAGAGGATGGTTGTGTTAGACTCTGAGGCCCCGGATGTGAAGAGAACGATGAAGTCCTCCATCGAGAAGCCGAGCTGAGAGGCTATATCATGAGAGAAGAGAGCGATGAGCTCGCGTGCATCCTCTGCTGCGGGATATATGCCCGATGGATTGCCCTTGAGGCTCCATCTCATGAGGGTCTCGAGGGTGTCTCTGTTGGGCAAGCTATTGGCATTGTTATCCAGATATACACACCGCCTTCTCATCGCTCGCTATATAGAGCCGGGATATGTCTCTTCGTACTGTCTCGGCGACTGTCTCATCGCACAGTCTCACATGGGTGTCTCGGTGGGAGTCTCAGTGGGTGTCTCATATGGTAGTCTCATCGCACAGTCTCATATGGCAGTCTCAGTGAGAGTCTCTCCCTGATGAGACTACATGGAGAGACGTGATGAGAGACTCCCACTGAGACTCCCACTGAGACTCCCATTGAGACTGTGTGATGAGACAACGAGATGAGACAGTACAAAGAGACAGTGCGATGGGACAAAATAGAGATACCGAGACAGGGAGATGCTTACATCTTCTCCAACACCCATAGGGGGCGAGTGGTCTCTCTGTACTTGGACACGCTGCTGATGCCTATGCATCCGAGGTATCTCATCCCTATGGAGATGAGGAAGTCGATGGCATCATCACACATGGCAACCCTTCCATAGTCCTCCAGATGGAGAGCCATGATACCGCCCGTCTTCAGAGCGAGGACTCCCTTCCGCAGATAGACATAGAGGAAGTCCTCCTTCCATTCAGCCAAGGACTGAGAGGTGTCGGTAGTGGGATAGAGCTCCTTGAGCCAGAAGGGAGGGCTGGAATGGAAGAGATCGTATGATCCCTCCTCCTCTACCACATACTCCTCTGCCTTGACTGTCTGTATCTTGACTCTCTCCACCTCATCCCCTGCTGAGAAGATGGGGGCATATCTCTTCACTATGCTGTCATAGCTCTCTCTGAGATGGGGATTGGGATCGCATCCATGATAGGCCTCAGCTCCTGCTGCCAGTGTGCCGATGAGTCGATCGCCCCATCCGCATGAGAGATCGATCACTCTCTTCGCTTGGAAGAGCTTGGTCACGAACACAGCAGTGGTACACTTGTAGAGAGTACACTCAGAGATGAGGAGGTTCTCATATGCATGCTCCCTCAACTGATGGGGAGAGAGCCCGGAGGGAAGAGATGACTGAACGGAGGGAGAAGACCACTGAATCAACGGTCTGCAGTGCCCCTTAACTGATGACTGAAGCCTCGCCCACTCAGAGAAGTAGTCAGTGATGGCATTCATCAGCTGATGATCCTCCTGCGTGGTCACGATCCTCAGGTAACCACTCTCCTTACTTGGTAGCTCGAGAGAGGGAGGGTACTTGTACTGCCTCCTGTGCTCCCATGCTCTATCATCGGTGACGGCCTCATACCTCCTCAACCGATGGAACATCTCATCGATGGGAGGAGCGGGCTTCAGCATGTTATAGAAGGGATAGGGTATCTGGCCCCCTCTCGGCTTGCTCTTCAGCTCATCTCGTTGGATACCTCTGCCTCTTGCTCCTCTCGCTGCTCCTCTCGCTGCTCCTCTCGCTGCTCCTCTATCCATTGATGTCATATGATCCGCTAGCTGTGGGTCTTATATAGAAGAGAGGGGTCATTCAAATATCCATCTTCGATGGATATGGCTCCCCTCGAAGAGGGGGATCAAATATCGGCTCCCCTGATAGACATGACAGTCAGGGCCTCCATCTCATGGGGGATGAAGGGCTCCCCTCTCATTATGCTCTCGATGGCCCTCACACAGTCAGTGAGAAGGGGAGTTGATATGATATCCCGCAGAATAGGGGGATCAAACTCCAGCAGGGGGTGCTCGTTGATCTCGAGGAGGAAGACGGCTCCATCATCCCTCAGCACGAAGTCATACCCATACACAGTGAGAGCATGAGAATGGGGGGAGAGCAGAGATGGGGCCGAGCGCTCGAAGACCTTGGCCGCGATCTCTCTCATGCGGGACCATGCCCCTCTCATCAGCTCCTCATATCCCACATGGGCCCCATCCAGAGAGAAGAGCCCCTCTCTGCTGCCGATCCTCGTTCCTGATGCCTGTGTTAGGTTCTCAGTATTATGAGAGATCATGGACAGGGGATCGATCACATGGGGCTCATACTCTCTCGCATAGAGGTTGACCCTGGCCTTCTTGGCAGAGAAGGTAACCCCCTTTCGATGATCCCGATGCGGATGCTTACCTGCTCGACTCCCATATATGAGCACCGAGAAGAAGCGGATGACGAACTTGCGCCCATCGATCAGCATGGGAGGGGATACCTCTGCCTGGAGGACCCAGAGGGGATACTTGGACAGGGGGACTCTCCCCTTCTCCTTCTCCTCCAAGAAGGCTCCCATCGATGAGAAGAGCATGATATCCTTCCCCTCTCCCGTGAACTTGTCCGAGGGCTTGAGGAAGACGATACCCCCCTTCGGCATATCTATGATGGGGTCCTGTAGCTTGCCTCTCGCTATGATGATAGAGGCTGGCATGAAGGGCTCGTCTCTCATCATGCGGGCGAGGTTATGCTTGAGAATGAATGCTTCTTCTCCATCCACATAGCTCTTGAATAGGCTCCTCGAGTTCTTATCAGAGAGTGTGGCTGGAGTAGCTGGAGCATCGAGCTCAGCTGGGGCAGCGAGAGTCCATCCCTCTCTGTCTTGGAGTATCGGCCTGAAGATTGAGCCATACTTGTATGCTCTCTCTGCCTCGAAGTAGTAGGTGAGCATCGAAGCCTCACAGTGTGACCCACTATACAGGCTGAACCTCTCTCTTACAAAGGGGACAGACAGAGAAGACGATCGACTGGAGGATGAAGCACTCCATATGGAGTAGATGACCACAGGATAGAGAGGGAACTCGATCCCCCTCCTCGATAGCCTCGAGGCATATGGGACAAGTATCTCCTGCCTCCGAGACCTCTCTCGCGGAGACCGATGCCCTCTTCCTCGGCCATTCCTGCAGAGAGGCCAGCGGGACGGCTGTCTCTCTGCTTCGGTCTCGCCTCTCCTGTTCTTCCATGGCAGAGATGATGCTCCTCAGCTCTACCAACTCCAGCTCATGGCCTTCTCTCTCCCGAACGAGAGAGGCATTCAGCATAGACACCGCGTTATACTGCCTCAGCATGCTCTCTCCATTCCTGACGAGATGGAGCGTGTTGATGGCCATCTCTCTCACCACTGCTCGATACTTCTCTTCCAGGGGAGTAGAGGGGACCGAGCTCTCGCAGAACCGAAGGACTAGCGAGGGATCGAGATGCCTCGGCGTGTTGGCGATGTCATTCCTTCTGAGGGTATCAAGGAAGATCTCAGCAGCCGATGGTATGATATCGCTCGCTTCCTCATCCATCGAGTTCTCCTCCTCATCCGAGAGGTCTCCCTCTCCCTCTCCCTTGGAGAGGAGCATCTCGTCTGAGATAGGATCATCGATCTCCAGTGCATCCATCCTCTATATATGGCTGTCAGATAAGATTGACAAGATGGCCCATGGAGCCCATGGATCCAATGAGGGAGTGGATGATATGCAGGGACAGAGCAGCCGATGGGTGCATCTCCTCGGATGGAGCAGAGATGGGAGCTCGACATAGAGGGCAGATGATACCCTCTCTCCCGCTCGATGACATCGCATGAAGGAGGAGGCAATGCTTATGCATGGCATGATGGCAGGGGATATCATATACCTCCTCTCTCTCGAGCATATCATCATGGCATATGCAGCATATATCCCCTCCATCGTGAGAGATCATACCCCTGCTGAGGAAGAGAGAGGCTGTGCTCCCTCTCCTCTCTCTCTCGAGGAGAGTGGTTAGCTCTGCTATATGGACAGCCGCAAGTTCGATAGTCCGCCTGGCATCGATGATCATGAGCATGCTCTCCAACCTCATGCCCATGTTGGTGGCAGCAGTAGCAGCGGTACCGTCAGAGGCAGTGGTACCATCAGCAGAGACACCATCTACATGGAGCTCAACAGTAGGGGGCGATCTCTCCTCCTCATCTCGTTGAGCTTGTCTCTTCCATCTCGCTTCTCTCTGCTTAGCTCTGCAGTTCTCACATGTTTTGAGGATCCTCTCTCCGCGGAGGAATTGCTCATCCTCCTTAGTTCTTCGGCATCGAGAGCAAGCAGGCATCGCATGGTCTATATAGAGGGGGAGATGGCTTTGATTACCTTTCTATACTCCTCGCTCGATTGGCTTATCTCAATGAAGCCCCTCTCCTCCTCATCATGGCGATATACTCTATAGCCCAGCAGAGATGAGGGATCCTTCGTGTAGAAGTACTCGATGCCATCAACTTCTATCTTCTCTGCCTCGATGCCCTCCTCCTCGATGACTTTGCATGGATCACTGAGTTGGAGATCGAGGGCCGCATCAAACGCATGAGAGAAGAGAGGCACATCATCGGGATGGCATATACGACAGCCCCCATAGCCATTGACTATGCACTCAACACTCACGCTCTTCAGTAGAGAGAGGAACTCAACGATGAGCCGATGCTTTGATATCGATGACCTCATGAAGCGCTGCTCTATGGTGAAGTCCTCCTTCTTGGTGAGGCCAGCGTAGACCTTCTTATTGGGAGCCGACACATAGATGAAGGTCTTCACATCTCTCTCCTCTATGGGGAGGTCGTTATGGGATCCCAATCTGATGGCTCTCGCTCTTATCTGTTCTATGCGGCTCCAATACCAGTAGGGCTCGAGTATATGAACTACTCTCACGTTATGGAGGCTCAGTCCCTCAGCTCCCACCTGAGAGAGGAGTATCACCTTGATGATGCTCCCATACTTGTTCTCGGACAGATTGAACGTCCGCTTGATCTTGTCCCTGTTCTCCTGGGATATGCTGCCCGCGAAGAGAGCATACCGTTTGCGGGGAACGAGAGGCTGATCGGCCATCTCTCCGAGGAAGGGCTCGTATCCCTCTATCTCCAGGTACCTGGCCATCGCCTCCAACCCTCCAACCCCCACAAAGTGAGAGAAGACCACGGAGAGACCATCCTCCTTCTCGATCTGCTTCATGACCATCATCATCTTCGGGCTGGCCTTCTCGTCGAAGGCCTCGGGGGGCATCTTCGATACTTCCATTCCCTTGTATTCCTGGGCTGAGGCATAGTTGCAGAGCATCCTCGACTCGATGTAGTACGTGCTCCCCTTCTCTGCTGAGGGCAGAGAGAGAGGTCTAAGCTCTCTCCTCTTCTTCTGGTTCTTCTGCTTCTGTATCCTCTCGAGGGTGCCTCTGTCCTCCTTCTCTCTGATGAGGAGGTACCGCGTGTACTGCTCCTCTCCCATCTCCACACTGATGATGAAGTTCCCCAAGTCCTCGGGGAACCGTCCATCCTGGCGGGGCTTGCTCCTGTCCTCGTTATCTCCGGGGGATGTGCGGAGGGTATAAGAGATATGAGACACATACCCCAGCAGGCGGTTCTGGAGCTTACCCCTGTTATGGACTTTGCCATCCTTCACGAACATGGAGTAGAAGGCCTCATATGATGCGGGCAATAGCTCCCCTCCCTGGAGCATGTTCATGCATGGGACAAGTTCGAATGGGTCCTTCGTTATGGGAGTGGCTGTCAAGAAGACCAGCCTGAGGTTGCGGGCTCGCATGATGAGATCATATATAACCCGAGCGTTCGTCTCCTCGTTCCCTGAGTTGATAATGCTCTTGAAGAAGTTGTGTGCCTCATCGATGATGAGCGTCTTGCCATCGAGCGATCCGAGAGCATGGAGTTGATGGCCGGAGTTATGGGCATCGGCAGAGATGAAGCGCATCCTCGAGCCATGGAGGAGAGATGACGCGTCCTTCTTCATCAATCGTTCCATGGTCGAGCGGAAGTTAGACTGGAGACCCTTGGGCATGAGAAGTATCACGTCCCGATGCTTCATCATCTGGATGGCAAGGTTAGCTCCCGTGGTTGTCTTCCCCACTCCTGTCTCGTGGTAGATGAGCATGCCTCGGTAGCCCTTCATGCCATCTATCCCATAGAAGGGATCATCGAACAGCCGGGGTATATACCACTGGTAGAAGAAGAGCCGGCTGTTCTTCTGCTTGAACTCCTCATAGAGCCTCTTGATCTCCTCTGATATCCTCACCGGATATGAGGTCGAAGTTCGAGAGAGCTTGGGCATCGGCGGTATCTCTATATAGAGGCTTCATATAGAGGCCTCATATAGGAGCTACCCGATGGAGCCCATATCGTTCTCTCTCTCCTCTGTTCCTGCTGCCGATATCTCATCTGCCGATATCGATGAGTTCAATGTCTTTGTGCGGAGATCGCTGGCTGATCCGATGGGATGGCCTGCTCATGGATATCTCTTCATCGAGAAGAAGGGGGCATCTCCTCGGCATGTCTCGATAGCTCTCTCTCCGATGTCTGTTTTCTCTGATGCCGGCATGGAGGGCTTCTCATTCTATGACCCATCGAGGGCTGAGATCCATATCAACGTGTCCAACTGGAGGGGAGCAAGTCCAGCCAGCAGAGACGGACTATACCCGGACATATGGAGATACCGCCTCTACATGATCAACCACGAGATGGGTCATCATCTCGGCCATCTCAATGGATCGAGGATCGATCACTTCATCCCAGCAGATGAGAGATTGCCCGCTGGGAGTAGATGCCCAGTGATGACCCAGCAGACGAGAGGGACTGCATGGTGTAGAGGTCTCGAGGCCAATCCCTATCCCATAGCCGAGGATCTCCTCGTCATAGGTCATCCATCATCGAAGCAGATGAGAGGAGGAGCCTCATCGATGAGCGGCTCGTCTCTCATCCTTCTTCTTATCATTGGTCTTCTTCTCCTGCTCGGGCTCATGTGGTTGGGACAAAATATATGGAAGCGCCTCGGCTATGGAGGGTTCCGTGCTGAGATGTCTCATCATGAGGTGTCTCATGCCCCCTACTTCTCCCTGACCAGAGGGACTACTCTCCTGTAGTCGAAGGACATCAGAGTGATGGGACTCGTTCTCTCTATGAGGATGGTGTCCCTGGCTCGAGCCCCCAGCCATATGATCTCTGGATCTGTCTCGAGTATACGGCAGATGGACTCCTCCTGCACGTAGTTCTTCTCTGCATACTCTTTGAACTCTGCTGGGCTCAGTACCGTATGCTTCGATCCCATCCTGCGCTTGCTGAGGTCAAAGAGGAAGGGATCATACGTGCGGACCATCACATCAAACCCCGCTTCCTTCTTCATCGACTCCTCGATAGAGAGCACCTTGCCCACCATCGACTTCTCCATGAGGAAGTCAGAGACGAAGAGGCATGATGTTGAGTGGGAAGCCTTCATCTCCTTCTGTATGGCCAGCTTGGCTGGGTTGCCAAGCTTGCTCAGGGGCTGAGATCGAGCAAGGGGATAGACGAGCAGGATAAGGAAGGGCCCTTCTCCTCTCTCCGCCTTCGATATGATGCGGCCATGGGAGTTGACTCCCATGTGCTCAACGAACTTGTCGAAGGCCATCATCTCGTCCCTGGGGGTCATCCCTCTGTGCTCCATGAACCGATGGAGATTGACATATACATTATAGACAGCTATGCTGGTCATCGAGCTCCCTTCTTCCCTGTCCATGATGGGCCGCTGTCTTATATAGCTCTCTCGTTCTATGGCTTGATATATTTATTAAATATCGATTCAAATTATTTTTGCTGGGCTTTATATAGCCCGGAACATATAGGGATAGCCGAGATGTTTGGAGGAGCTCTAGACAAGAAGAAGAAGATGATCATTGCCGGGGTGGCGGTTGCCGTCCTCGTCCTCATACTGGCTCTGGCCTTTGGCATGAAGAAGGATGAGAAGAAGACCTTCTATGGTTCCCCATATCAGCGAACCCGCCATTTCGAATCAGCCAATACCAATGCCTTCAAGGGAGCCGAGCGGACGGACCCCACGGGCTCAACCGCTCGAGGCATCAGCCCCGTAGATATGACCCCCGAGGCCGTGGAGATGTTGTATGCCTTCCAGCAGAACCCCTCCATCTCTGTGGGAGGCCGTAGCTGCTATATCTCTCCCACCAACAACTGCCCCCCTGATCTGGCCATCTCCTGCGGTAAACCCGGCTGGTCTGATGATGCCACGGGTGAGCTCTTGGCATTGGGAGCAGCTGGAGCCTATGGAGCCCCCTCTCTCAAGGAGGAGCCCGTCTTCTCCAAGATCATGGAGCTATCATATGACACCGTAGACCGAGCATGCTCCGATGCCAATGTGGCAGGCCAATATGCCGCCAATATCGCTCGAGCTGGAACGACCGCTGCATCCCCCTTCGTCAATCGCCGATTTGGCTCCCCCAACCAGCGGTTCTAAGCTGTCGGCTCAACTGCTCAGGCAGCAGGCCATCATATGATGCACCCCCTCTCCAGGGTATACGATGAACTTGAGACTGGTGCTCGGCTTGGCTCTCCTCTCTATGGTGGTGATCTCTCTCCTCTACTGGAGATCGGGCGGGTCCGTGCTGGCTCGCTTCTCTCCATCGGATGGGGCTAGTATATCCGAGCCAAAAAAGACCCCGGATGATCCCCTCGATAGAGATGCCTACTATGACGAGATCGATAACCTCATCACCACCATATACATCAAGCAGTTAGAGAGCATATGATGTTGCCGTATTGAAGGAGCACCCATCAAGATATAGCGGCAGATCATGGCATCGATAGAGGGAGGAACAGTGACCATCGCATCAGCCGTCGCTGAGGCGCAGGAGATATACCACAAGGTGAGGATGTTCTATCGAGATCATCCCCGCCCATCCCCCGATGCTCTCAAGTTCTTGCATGGGCGTATCATCGATGAGCATCGGGATTTCTCGGGATCATATCCCATCGCTGTTCGGAGCATGGTCTTTGATGGGTACTTCAATGAGAAGGTGATGAAGAACTACTTCGTCCATGTATCCAATCACCCATGGAAGACCAGAGAGGAATTCCTCGACCGACAGGCGGAGTACTTCGTATATGTGCAGCGCAAGCGGTATCCTCGAACAGATGAGAGGCAGATAAGAGAGTATAGGGACCAGGTGAGGCAAGCGCTGAGGAAGGAGGATGAGGAGTTCAACTCCATGTTCAAGAAGGTAACCCAAGAACTAGACAAGGAGACGGAAGACGCAAGGGACGAACGACGGCAGCGGCTGCTGAAGCTGTTGTCCTCTTCTTCGACGACTTCTTCTCCTGCCTGAGCTGTTGGATGACCGCCTTGCATATATCTGGCAGATGGTTGGATGTATTAATTTTTTGGATCTCGCTGAGAGAGTACCATCCAACCTCTGACACCTCGAAGCACTGCTCAGCAGAGGTAATACGAATGCAGGGATTGACTGGCTTTGTAACCACTGCCACGTAGTATATGCAGAGATATCTCACCCCTCCCTCTACCTTGGAGGTGGTCTTCTTGATATGGGGAACGAGCCTGTAATCTCCTGTCTTGATATGTGTCTCCTCCTCAACCTCTCGCATGGCTGTGATGATGTTGGGCTCGTTCTTATCGTTCTTTCTCCCCTTGGGGAACTCATACATGGTGCTCGTCTTGTATGTGGTTCCATTGATTATCCGGAGGAGATCGGCCCATTCCTGATCTCGACCATTACCGAAGGCCTCGAAGAACCTTCGGGAGCCCTTCTGATGGAGGAGAGGATTGCCTTGCCCCAAATGCTTGTGGAACCACATATGCTCATAGTTCCTGCTCTTGATGATGAGCTTCTCCTCCAGCGTCATGTTAGAGAAGAGATTTCTCATCTGATCCATCCGCAGGGGATCATACTTCCCATGCAGGAAGTCATCAAACTCATATGTATATCTCTTCTTGATGAGAATGACCTTGGAGAGATCCCTGCTGATGAGGATGATACCCAAGGACTTCTTGGTGAAGGATGATGTCTCAGACGTCGACGGAAGTGATGATACCATGGCTATCACCTGCTATCACGGCTTCGGTATATGGATATATAAGGTCATCGATATCATTCAAGTCTCTCCCTCCTCCTTCGATCCCCTCCGGGCCTGGAATATCGAGCTCATATATGTCGATGATATGGGTGGTATCATCCTCTACCCGGATGGTCGCGGGCTCGATGGGATACAACCTCTCTCTATCCATCTCTGCGTATAGATATGCTATCTCTGCGCTTTCTAACAATATCATGGATCTTCTCCAGCGTGGCAGGGCGAGATATGGCATCAAGATCCACGGCCACGCAGTTCCTCGATGCGTACTCAACGAGAGGAGCATATCCCTCGTCTCTGATGATCAGAGACACGATCGCCTTCTTGTTCTCAAAGGAGAGGATATCCACGGAGTTGCGGATGAGATGGATCTGTCTCTTCCTCTCCATGGCTGTGGCTTCGTCCTCCATGCCCTGCTATATGGCCGCTCCATGCCATCATCAATGTGATGCCTCTATGATATGCCTCGGTATATGCCTCGATGATATGCCTCGATGATATGCCTCGATGATATGCCTCGATGAGATGCCTCGATGATATGCCTCATCGATATGCCTCATCGATATGTCTCATCGATATGCCTCCTCTCATTGCCTCATCGATATGCCTCTGTAAGAAGAGGCAATGAGAGGAGGCAATGAGAGGAGGCATATCGATGAGACATATCGATGAGGCAATGGGTGAGGCAATGAGTGAGGCATCTCAATGAGGCAGTGAGATGAGGCAATGAGTGAGGCAATGAAGAGAGGCAATGAGAGAGGCAATGAGAGAGGCACGTACCGAGAGATATATCAAAAAAATTCCATCACATCCCCTCTCTAGTTAGCTATCTTATGGGCCCTCATGATAGACCACAGGTACTCATACCTATCCCTATCGGCATATACCTCTGCCATATCTCGTATGGCCATCTTCCAGTGGAGAACAGACAGCAGAAGAGAGGAGACCATTTGGAAGGGCTTCATCTCTATGATAATCTCTGCTCCCTTTGGCTTGTCTCGGGATCGATTGATGTTCAAGTCCTCCATATGGAGAGCCAAATCCTTATACCAATAGCCCGTGAGGTCTTCTCCTGTAGCCCCAGCTACGACCTCCAGGGAAGATATGCCTGGACCCCTCGCTTCCTTGGTATAGGAGTAGAGCATATCGCGGAGGAAGGAGAAGGAGTCCCCCGAGATATCGATCCTCTTGATCTCCTCGACGAGCTTACGAAGAGAGCGGGTATCCGCGGAAGAGAGCGAGCCCGAGGTTTGGTAGAAGGTGGGAGATCTCCTGCATGTGAAGATGGTCCCGCATACTGTCACCTGCTTGCTCCCCGTCTCGTACTCCTGGGGCCCATCCATAACCAGAAGGGGCATCCTCATATCCGGCCTCATCATGCGCTTGGTTCCTCTCATCTCGAAGGAGAGAGAGGCAATGACATGCTCGGACCGAGCGCATGCATGATCGTCCTTGATGAACGCCGCCGTGTCTGCGATGACCGTTCCTGGGGGATAGGTGATGGTCTTTGCTGTGAAGATCACGTTCATGGATGAGTGGCATCGATGATCGGTGTTGATCGTTCGACACAGAGACATCTTCTCTATCTCCACTATCTCCGATATGATCGACCCCTGGTAGCAGGTGCCAAGGAGATGCTCCTCCAGCGTTCTCCTGGTATTGTTCTCCTTGTCCGCGATAAATCGGCATGGCTGAAGGATATCTATGCTGTAGTCGAAGCGGTTGATGGATATCATCTGCTCGGGGCTGTCTCTGCATATATCATGGAGGCTATGCCTCTTCAAATATATTATAAAACCATCTGAGAGTGCCCTCGCTTCTCCTCTCCTCCATGTCTCTGTCTATGAGGCCTCTCAGTATGGCTCGGCATAGGGCATCGTCGTTCTTCTTGCTCTGTATGGAGATGCCGAGCTCTGAGATATATGCCAGCTTGGTATCTCTCAGAAGAGTGGAGCATACCACCCCTCTCGAGATCTTCCGCCTGTCTTCGATGCCCTCCTCCGAGAGATGATAGGGCTTTCTCAGCCTGAAGACGGGCTCGAAGTTCTTGAGGTCTATATAGCCAATGACGATAGAGTTCTCCTTCCTGCTGTCCTTATACACAAGCAGGGCTGGAGCCTGAGACCATCGCTGGTTGCGCCTGTTATATATGGCCACGTCCTCTCTCATGCGAAAGCCGATGGGGGTGGAAGTATCGGTCGCCCCATATGTCTGAGCCAGCTCCTTGTTGAGGAGATCCTTCGGGTAGAGGAGGATCCCCATCTCCTTATATGCCTGATGCAGATGAGCCAGCGATTCCCAGCCCCCCGATCCCTCCACTATCCTCCTCATTGCATAGATGTGGAAGTACATCGAGATCTCAGACACGCAGTATATCATCTCCTCTGGCCTGTAGTTCTTCCTGACGGTTCCCATCATGAGATCAAACTCCTCCGAGCTCATATCCTGGTCCTCGATATGGAGATCCACATTCTCATACCTCTCGAGAGCATTATCGCGCATGAAGATATCGTAATCGAGCGATGGAGCCCCTATCTCATCGATGGGAACGAGCATGAAGAAGGGAGGGCAATAGACGATGCGCCTCTGCTCTTCTGCTATCGTTATGGTGGGGATGTATGCGTTGTGCCTGAAGGTGTCCTCGGTATGCTTGATATAGGAATGACCGATGAGGAAGTTGAGAGCTATCACGAAGCTCCTCTCCTCGAAGGAGGAGTGATCATACGAGGTCTTATATTGCCTGGAGGGAGTGCGAACAGCAGACCAGAGGTCATCATAGAGCCAGACAGGTCTATAGGAGAAGAGGATCTTGATAATGCCGGTGATAGTCCTCACCTCCTCATCTGCAAAGCCGAAGGCCTTCCAAGATGCCGTGTAACTGGCAGCAGGAACAGAGGCAGTAGAAGCAGAGGCAGCAGACACATACGGCTCGAAGGGGAGCCCGTCTATCGTTGGGACGGTGTCCTTCCTCATCTTCTCATAGTTGATGAAGCAATCGACCGCATATCTCCTCAGCTCTCGCTCGATCAGTTGAATGCCCAGATAGGACTTCATCTTCCTCCGATAGTGTAATACATCGGGGGTCTCTATCTTGGCTGAGGTGTGGATATATATGCGGATCTCCACTGTCCTCATATCTCTGGGCAGCTGTTGATGAGATCCCCTGCGTATGGCTCGACCGAGCAGTTGGATCAGAGATGAGATATCCCTTGGAGGATGGACTACGAAGAGGAACCGCACAGCATTGAAGTTCAATCCCTCCTGGATAGCCTGGGACCCTATCACTACCCTGTACTCATACCCATTCACATTGGCTGAGTCTCTGAAGAGGGTGAGGTTCCGATCCATCTCCTTCTTCTCCTCTCCATACATGGTGAGGACTCGGCAGGGCATGTAGCCATGGTCTTGGTCATCTCTGTGCTCTCCCTTCGTTATGCCGCATATAGAGCACATGGTGGCAGATGAGGGGTTGGTATATGGTCCAATGAACCCATTCTGATACAGGAGCTCTCTCAGGAGGAGGACACCGCTCGTGACCACATAGTAGTGATACACGAGGATCTTGCCTATCGTTCTCCCCTTGATGAGAGCCACTATATCCTTCATCAGCCGCTGGTACTTGGTGGAGTATGTGCCCACGTTATCAACTCGGAGGAAGGAGCCAGTGAGAGCATCAGAGGTAACCCCTATGCCTACTCTGCTTCTCCAAGCAGGAGGAGCCACATCTATCACCTGCCTCACCTCTCCAGTGATATATAGTCCCTTGCTGCATGAGGCCATGCCGTCGGGGGGACAGTCGGGATGAGGAAATACGATATCAACCAGCGCGTGAGCGTTCGTTCCCAGCGTCCCCTCATTCATCGCCTCAGCCAGCACTCTCTCATGATAGGGGGACATCTTACACTTCACGAAGCGGAGATATGGGACACCCTCTAGTTCATCGCCCGCGAACGATCTTGATGGATAGGCCGCGCTCTGGGTATCTCCAAGGAAGGAGACATAGCCAGAGCATATACGGCCTATGCGCTCCAGGGCATCGGGCTTCAGTTCCTCCCCCTGGAAGAACTCCTCTCTCCTGTATGAGGCCAGAGGGATGAGAAGGTTCATCACATCGATGATCTCGGTTGGACTGCCCGTTAAGGGAGTAGCGGTCACGAAGAGAGCTCGAGGAGCCGTCGCCGGGTTCTCTCTCTCCAGCATGTCGAGGATGAACTTGATGGCCATGCCCCTGTTGTTCTTCGCTCTCATGTTGTATGTGTTGTGGATCTCATCACACATGACCAATCCATTCCTCATGGCCTCGATCATGGGCATGTTGAGCTCGATATCTCCCTTCTCCATGCTCGACTTGAGGCGGTCCTCGAACTTGCTCTCATCCTCATATATCCATGTATGAAGCACTCCCTTATGCTCTCCCTGTGGGGTGATAATGAGGATGTCGTGAGCAAACTTCTGATAGCCATAGAACTTGTAGAACCCCCCTCGCGAGGGGTTGGTGATCCTCTTCTTGATGGCAGCCTTCTTGCTATTCCTTATCTGGATCTCTCGCTCGTTCGTGGATCGGTTGAGGCGGGCCATCTCCTCGACCTCGGATCTGGTGATATAGCCGAACTCGGGATAGGTCATGAGCTCTCTGATGACCACATCCTCTGTAAAGCCTATCACCGTCACCTGCACGGGCTCCTTCATCAGCTTGAAGTGATCGATGTATATCCTCGCCACGCTGTTCATGATCATGGTCTTACCTGTGCCTGTGGCATGATTGATGAGGAGTCTCTTGTATCGGGTATGGGGATCGAGCAAATTGCGGAGGAAGATCTGATGCCCCTGGAGGTTCATGCTCGCTCGCTCTGTCATTCTGATGTTCTCATAGTCTGAGAAGCCGATGGGCAGAGCCGACACGTCGGAGGGATTCCATCGCAGAGAGGCATACTCCTTATGCTGGGCGAGATGCTGGGCATCCTCCTGCCTGCTGTCTGTGTCTGGCATCGGCGGGACCCAATATATATAGAGCTCAACCTGCTTCGACCATATATAGAAGGCAGCAGGTATCAGGCATGACATTCAGGGAGAGAGTCCAAATACAGTTCATGGATCCGGCCAATGTGTCCTATCTCAATGGTCAGCTAGCGGGGACACGCTCGAGAGATCGGATGCTGGATCTCATGCTCCTCTTCATGAAGACCCATGGCAATGCCTATGATCTCTCGCTGCTCGATGCCAGCAGAGGGATGAGCGAGGAGAAGAAGTTCTGGCTGGCTGTTCAGAACCTCAACCGTATGTTCCTGGAGGTGGTGAGAGAACACACAGAGGCGGACAGTAAGGAGGAGGCCATTGGCAGATATGGCTATGCTGAGTCCATGTTCATCGCCACAGAGATGAGGCCCCCATGTTATGAGAACCTCAACGACTCCTTCTTCCCTGGATATGCCCGCGGCTCCTCATCATGCGAGAGGAACCCCTCGGAGAGGCCATTCGACCGATATCGAAGCGCTGTCCTTAACCATGCATCCATCCATGCTCCCATCGATAGAGAGACCATATATGGAGCAGAGACACGCATCGGAGATGAGGGAGTGCTCGATGGGGTGTCTCTATCCATGATGAGAGCGAGGGATGCCTCGGTGGCTTCTCGTGGCAATGCTTCATTCCGCGTGGTACCCAATGGGAATGATCGAGATCTCTATCGACAGGTGATGCAGGCATCGGTCAATGACCAAGTATATCCTGAGCCCTTCATGGATATGGAGGCGGCGGTCTCATCGTGTGGAGATAGCCATGGGGGAGAGGAGAGCTTCTATATCTTCTCCTCCTCACATGCTGATGAGACAGAGCCTCTATATCCAGAGAAGAACAGCGAGGAGGGCAATAGACAGGCTCACATCGCCCGATATGGCAAGGATCGATATGGAGGAGACACCCCCTTTCCATGGTACCAGAACTTGAGCAAGAGACACATACATCGGAAGAGCCATGGAGATGATGATGACATGCTCGATGCCTCCATCATCGAGAGAGATATGAGAAGCACGAGAGGAGGACTTAGCGCTCGAGGCAACCCCCATCTCCAAGCAGGAGAGGGAGAGGGATATCGATACAAGGGTATCTATGCCCCGCCCCCCGGAGGGTTTGGGGCATCTCCAGGAGGGGAGGCCTTCGCCGAGGACACGAGGAGCACATGGAACAGAGAGATGGGGCACAAGTTATACCCATACCCCTCCTCTTCCCTGCTCTCATATCCTCGGACGGCCGCTCGATGAGGGATCAGGTCCCTCTCGATGAGAGATGAAACATTTGAAACCGATGAGACCATCATATAGCAGCATCATATAGCAGTATCACATGACAGCGACAGCTTCAGACTACAAGATAAGCCTGCAGAGAGAGGATCTCTCCTCCTTCGCTCGGTATGAGAAGGCTCTATGGGACAGGGTGAAGGGGCTCGATTACCCATACAAGAGGTTGCAATACACAGAGGATGAGATCATGGCCATGCTCCAGCGCATCAAGCACTTGGAGCCCATCTTCAAGGTCTATCCATACAGTCCATCCGTCATCGATACCAGGGATAGAGCCTTCTTCAATGAGACGTACCTGAGAGGTAAGCAGTATGAGAAGGAAGGCAAGCCCTCTATCATAGGCAAGCATGAGGGGGATTCATATGCCCTCTATGATGTGGTGGCGGACATGTTCAATGAGGCCCCTCGTATCAAGTCTCTTGGATTTGCTGCCACCCACAGCAGTTATGACAGTTGGAGAGATCGCAAGCTGGCTGAGGGATGGATCCGCCATCTCTTCGAGCAGGGCAAGATAGAGCTTGATGCCTATGAGCTCAGAGAAGCCCTCTTCTCCAAGGTGAGAGAGGCCAGACAGGGCAAGCCCTCCTCATATGTGACCCTCTTCTCTCTAGCAGGGAAGGGACCCATCCTCGATATGGCCTCAGCATATGGAGATCGAATGATAGCGGCCATAGCTAAGGGGCATGAGTATGTGGGGGTCGATCCATGGGCCGATCTCTTCGATGGATATGAGGCCATCAAGTCCTTCGTGTCAAGAGACCCGGATATGAAGGCTAACCTCTCTCATATACGCATGATACGCGGCGTGTCTGAGAGCCTGGATCTAGAGAAGGGGCGCTTCTCTCTCGTGGTCTCCTCTCCTGCTCCCTTCGATGTGGAGCCATATGGGAACTACTCTCCCGAGAACATGAAGGGGCAGTCATATCATAGCTACCCCTCCTTCGATGATTGGATGGTCAACTACCACTTCATGACGATAGAGAACGCCTGGTATCTTATGCGAGGGGACGCTCTCTTCGCCATCACCATCCTCGATCGATTGGCCGGCAAGTCCAAGCACTCGAGAGAGGAGGGGTTCAAGGAGATCAGATATACAGAGCTCTTCCTCCTATACTGTTCATGTATCGGCTTCACCTATGCCTTCATGCTCCCATATGAGGCCTCAGGTAAGGCTGTCCCATGGTGGGTGTTCCAGAAGAGAGCGGCCATCGACAGGGAGAGGCAGAACAGGGCCATCGATGTTCTCAGAACCCATTACGGGCCCATCTTCGACAGGGTGAGACCTCGCCTTCAGCTCTTCTCGATCGGAGCCATATACCCTCCCATCGTTCTCAACGATCATAGCAGTGGTAGC